>Ga0208019_1001209_pt1 | contig 13798 bp, 15 predicted proteins | sample CB_VirMetaG_5_FD_184540 | JGI IMG/M metagenome (GOLD analysis project Ga0208019, IMG submission 184540) | Freshwater to marine saline gradient viral communities from Chesapeake Bay - CB_1508_1D Viral MetaG (SPAdes) (version 4) | ecosystem: Environmental > Aquatic > Marine > Coastal | place: USA...
TAGCCTACGGACTTCCAGCCAATAGACTTCCAATGCCGTTTTATGCTTTCTACATTGCCAAATCCAGCAGAGCAATGAATAAAAATGCGCTTGATTAATCTCATTTAAATCGTTTACTCCACCATCTGCGGATAAATAAAGAAATTATTAAAATGGTAATAGCCGTAAAAATACTTGTGATGCTTCGGAATATCTCTTGTGCGTAAAAGTTAGTACTGATTTGAAAAGGCAAAGTAAAGTAAACACCCATACCAGTTGATATAGTCAAGCAAACATCAATTATCTTATTCTTAAAACTTTCCGTTTGTAGTGATTGTATTAACAATATTGCACCTAAAATTACCTTATCCATCGCCCTATTTTTGTGCGTTTCTAATTAACTTAGCTTTCTTTAAAATCATTTCCAGCACCCACCCAAAGGACAAACCAAATATGTAGTAAATGTACATTGGATTTTCAGTCTTCATCGAATCGGGTAAAAAGTTTAACCCCAGCCAATGCACCAAGTCCTCTGTAAATACAATAATCGGAAAGCACATTAAGAAAAATGAAATAACGGAATTGTAATTATCAAGCCACCAAAAAGAAAAAGATATATCTAACGGTGTTCTGTCGGAATATCTATCTCGAATCGTAAACTGAAACCACTTACTGGTCACAAACGCTAACAAAAGAAAAAAGAAAGCAGCCATAATAAAGCTACTTTCTATTCCATTAGTAAAGTAATTTTGAACGTAGGCGCTATCCATTACATTATAATTATCTTGTTTATTATTTGGTCATCTTTTGGCTCTCCTTTCCACAAAGTCGGCTTGGTGTTATCAAGATAGGTAATCATTTGACGCTTGTATTTTGTAGCCATATTCATCGCCTCACGTTTGGCAAACTCCACGTTAGCTATCTGCTCGTTACTACCTTGTGCCGTTTGTGCGCCTTTATTTCCAGTCTTAATGTGATTAGCTTTGCTCAAATATGCTTTTACGTTATATGCAATGTAAGGTTTTAAATAGGTGTCTATTAGCGTAGTATAACTTGCTGGATTAGCCACCACATCATCGTAAAAATCAGCACCGAATAAAGATAATACTTGTTCCCATTCCACTAACTGAATTAGGTTATCCTTTACGGCATTCATATCAAACGTATTACTGAATGCTAACGCTTTTATTTCTGCTTTACTCGCTATCATTTTTGTACGATTTTTCTTGCTTCATCTTCTGGTATGCCTAACGCTACACTAATAATTTGCACCGCTTGATTTTCCGTTAATTCGCCTAATGAGTATTTGCCAACTACCTCAACTAAACTGGTTACTTGTGCGCCATTTAAAGCTATTTTGGCTTCTTGCTTTTCTTCGGTAGAATAACCAAACAATTCTCTCTTTTCTTCGATTGATAGTATAGAATTTACGTCTAAAAGAGCTGCTAAATCTATTGGCGATTGATTGTTAAATTCAACCTCACCCTCGTATGCAGTACCTTTAAACGCTTTTTGCAAGGCTTCCATAATAATATCTTGCTCGTTTCTAATTAACCTTTCGGCTAACTCCCACTCGTTCCGTAGTTGTTGATTGTTGCCTAAAGTTCCAGCACTTTCTAAACCTGCTAAACTTCTAAACCAGCTACACGCTTTAACGATGTTGTTCTCTACCAACTTTTGCAACTCAATAAAGCTACCTTCTTTTTGCATCGGGTATGTGATGTACTCGGGTGCTTCAACATCTCCACTCTTTGGTACGATTAAACTCTTACCGCTTCTGCCTTGACTTGTGCCTTTCAGCTGACTTTCTAACTTTTGTTTCTGTCTTGCTAAACCTTTCTCGGCATCGCCATTCGCATCGGTAGTATCTCCAAAGTCGAACATTAAGATACTGGACAAAGTTACTCCATTCTCAAACTGATTAGCGTTATATTGCCCTATAAGACTCTCAACTTGCGCATCGAAAAAAGCACCGCTCCACATAGGCAAAGGGTAATCTATCATTCCGCTTTCATATTCCATAATAGGAATAATAGTGCGACCATCTTCATCGTAGTTTGGGTATAATGTACGCTCTATTGGGCGTATTCTCGTATCGTTCCAGTCCTTACTAATCGCTACGGCTTCGGGTTTCTCTCCGAAATACTCCATAAATCGCACTTGCGAAGCATCTAAATGATAAACGAATACCTCACTACCTTTACGGATAGCTTCAATAAAGCCATAGCCATACGTTCTTCGGTCTTTAGCTACTCTTTTAGCTAACTCAAACCAGTTATAGTACTTGTTTAAGTCCTTTGTCAACTTGCGCTCTAACTGCATATTTTCAGTCAATAACGCACCATAGCTAACATACTCGGAAAACGAGTTTATTACCGCTTTCAAAGTGCTACTTTCTTTAGCCAATTTAGATACCTTTTGAGGAAATAAATTGTTATCTACTGTAGATACAATTCTTAAACCCTGCTTAGTAACTATCTTTTGCTTGTCTGTGTAGTCTGGTAACTGAATTACGTTATTAGTTACTTGAAAGCTTGTTTGATGGCTTTTTCTTGGATGGTTTTTTATTCTCTTCTGCACGTTCAATGAATCTAATCAGTTTGGTAAATTGTGGTAATAAGCTATACTTATAAATCAACTCCGCTGAAAGGGTGTTAGTGTCAAGGATACCAAAACCCTTGACACCAATTTTTTGCCCTTTATATTTCTTCTTGTAAACCCACATATTAAACAGATGTTGCTGCTAACAATTCCGCTACGATTGCTGGAACAGTTGTAGCTGGAGTAGATGCTCCGCTAATACCGCTCAATACTCGTAAGAACTCGCCCTGCTCTGCCATCATAGTGAATGAGAATAAGTTATCGTCTGCTTTTGCTCTACCACTTGTAGATTCTGCCGACATAAACGCTGCGAATGCCTCATCTTGAAACTCCTCATCGTAACCAATGAATAACAATCTGTCACCATCGTACAAACGAGCTACCATATACTGCTCACACGAATCTTTGATTGCTTGTAATTCTTTACGCTGAGTGCTTGTAGGGTTAGCTACTGCAAAGTTTACCTCTACTTGGTTACTTCTTTCCATTGCTTCAGTTACTTCACATTCTCCACGCTTAAAGTTGATTTTACCAAAGCCAGTACCTGCCGTTGCAAACACGATGTTTGTGATGTCGTGGTCACTTCCTAATGTTATGCTTGAAACATCTGCAACTGGAATGGTGTAAAGTTCTTTGACTCCCGCCGTTCTTGGGCAGTTTGACCCTGCTACTGCTGCTAAACTTAAATTTGCTGCCATTTTTTAATTATTTTTTTTGTTGTTAAAAGGGGATGAATAAACACCCCCTTTATAAATTTAATACTATCGGAATAATACGATGTCCTCGCCGTTGGTGTAGTTAACATCAAAAGCATAGTCACATCTGTAACGTACAGTTCTATCTCCAGTTACTTCGTACTGTGGTAAAATAGATACGTTGTTCCACTCTGCATCTAAAGCAGTTCCAAAGTGTAGGTTAGATACGTTAGCCGCTACGATTGTGTTAGGAGAAACGAAGGGCAAAATAGCCAATCTGTTACCTAAGAAATCCAATTCTTTAGCACCAATGTAATAAGAACCTGCTCCGTTAGCTGCTGCTGCTTGAGCTAAAGAGTAAGCTTTACCCAAACCTTTGTTTCCAAAGATGTAGAAATCTGGGTCATCTTCTACTGACTCGCTCAATCCGTTGTATACGCTTGTCAATACTGCCAAAGCGTTAGAAGCGTTAATGTAGTTGATGTTACCACTTGTGAAAGTACTTGTAAATCCGCTTGAATTAAAAGGAATAGAAAAAGTAGTACCATCTATAACTGTGATAGGGTAAGATGTTCCATCTAAATCACTAAATTCAGTTCCAGTAAATCCTAAACAAGATGAAAGAGTAACTACATCGCCAGTTTGTAGGTTAGCAGTTGAAGCCACTTCAATAACTGATACCGCACCTGGTGTAAAATCAGCCATTGCTACTTTAGTAGAGTCTAATTTGTTAACATCGCTACCAGCTTCCATCAAAGGAATCAAACCAGTTACTACGTTAGAAGAAGCAGATACTGTGATTTTAGATAATTGACCAGCAGCAACTGAACCTCTCCAAATAGAAGCGTCAATAAACTTAGAACGAATCAAAGCTTGTTGCTCAATCAAAGCCTCTTCGATAGTTGCAGGAGGAACGAAATCGCCACCACGTCCTCTTGGCTGCTGAGCAGCGTACCAAGTAGCGTTAAGTGATTGGTAATCGTACTCTACTGCTTCCATAAATTTCTTAGGGTCAAGGTATTTCTCGCCCAAAGTCATAGACCCTGCGCTATTAAAAGCTGCCACAGAATCTTGTACGTTAATTGTGTTAGCCATTGTCTTAACTACGGCTCTTGAGTCAATATCAGTATGTACTGAAATCAATCCGTTTTCAATCGTTCTACCTCGTAGTACCGACTGCGCTATTATGCCCTCTAAATCCTTACCGGCATAAGTGTTTGGTGAAATTGTTGGTGTTGCCATTATTTAATGAAATTTTGAAAGTTATTTAAATGTTGTTTCCAAGTCGGCTCATTTACCGAGTTTGTCTTGTTTGATTTTGTTGGAGTAGGCTCTACGAAGTTTTTGAAAGCTTCAGCGATTTCGTTTTTGATAACCTCGCTTAAATTTTCTTTTTTGTCTTCTACTACTTCCTCCTCCATTGGCTGGTCTTCTGCCTCTTCTTCTTCTTTAGGCATCAATTCAGCCATAGCCTCTTCTAAAGCTACTAATCTTGGCTCAAGTATCTGCATTACTTCATCTACAATCGCCGTTTGTTCTTCTGGTGTAACTTCGTTGTCCACTTCGTTCTCTACACTTGGAGTTTCGCTTTCGTTAGAAATCTTATTCCAAATCTTCTGAAGCAAAGTTTTTTCTTCAGTCACAACATTTGGTGTTGTTTCTTCCATTTTTTCTTCTTTTTGATTTATAAAATTAGGTACTAATAAGTCTTTGTTTACGAATGTATCTCTTGAGTAGTTAGCTACTTTTTTAGTTTCCCACTCTTTGCCTACAAATCCGTATTTTTTCGCTTCTTTAAAGTTTAGGTATTCGCCATGTCCGCCGTTACGTTCCATTAACTCGGCAATTACTTCTTTTTCTACTCCTAAATTTAGATACACTTGATTAATTGCGCCTTGCCATTTCTCAAGGTCGTTAATCATATCTTGCATATCGTTCTCGTTGCCCTCAACGTAACTCATAACCTTATGAACAAGGAATAAACCAGTGTTGTCCATATAAATATTTTTTACGCTTGTAGCTGCGCTTCCTATAATAGTAGAAGCCGAAGCATTTACACCTCTATAATAAGTGTTAATTGTTGCACCGCTATTCTTTAATAGTGAATAAATAGCCAAAGCGTGGCTAACATCGCCACCTAAACTTTCTAAAGTAACATTGATTACATCAACACCTAAATTTTGCAAGGCTTTTATCTCCTCTGCTTTCTGTTCGCTTGTATTGGCTTTATACTCCTCGTAAGTATCTGCCCAAACATTGTACCCTATGTCGCCAAATATTTCTATATCGGCAACATTATCGGTTTTCTTTATATTTAAAAAGGGTGTTACTTTCATATCTCGTAAATTTACTACGTTATAATTATAATTTTTGTAAATTATCTATTAGTAATGTTATAAATAGTTTGTAGCGATACGCCATACTTTCGAGATAGTTTATTTCGCAACTCCATTACGCTAATTCTACCAGTATTTTGGTTATAGAAATCTGCCTTTATTACTTCCTTAATTCTGTCTTTGTGATATAACCCCTTATCGGCTAAATCTAACGCATCGTTAATATGTTCTTGCTTGTTCAACATTTGATACTTTTGTTTGTAGTTTAGTAAAATCCTGCTCTACGTTAATTACTTGCAGTTGTCTGTTCTCCGTTACGCTTACCAACTCACTTACACCTCTGCTCACTTGGTCGCTTATCGTTCCTACTGGTGTAGGTGCTACATATCCGCCCTCTGCAAACATCTTCGGAATACGCATATTGTTTAAAGCATTCATAAAGTCAACTCCGTAGCTATCTACTGTGCTTTTCTTTACGATATACTCGCCACCCTCTGCCTCAAATCCACCACGACCAGCAACAGTAAAAGGCACTCCGCCTTTTGAATGACTTGCGCCTTGAATAAGTCCACCATCTTGGAACTTTTGCGCTGCGATTGTAGCTACTTGAGCAGCACCCAAAGCACCAATGGCGATAGCGTTTGCAGTTCTTAATGCTTGTACTGGTGTAAAGTCCGTAGTCTCTGCTAATGTCTTTAGCACCGCTTGAGCAGTATTAACAATAGCCATACTAATCTGCATAGCCTTCTGTCGTTTAAATGCTCTTTTCTCTATTTGCTCGAGTTTTTTATCCGCTTGTTCTTGACTTAATATTCCAGCTTCTACTTGCTCTTGAATTTTTTGTTTATTACGTTCAGTAATAGTGGTCATTAAGTTACCTACATTGTTTAAAATATTGGAAACCTCAGTCAAAGAACTCTTTAATTTTTCTTTTCCTTCTTCATCTAATCCTAAACCTTCAACCAAATCAAGTCCCTTAATTCCTTCATCTGCATTGCCTTGAACAGTATTTTGTATTTCTTGCATTTGGGTATTTATCTCGTTAAGTTGCTTTTTAAGCGCTGTTTCTTCTTCTGGTGTTAATGGTGTTATAAGACCACCACTACCGTCTGCGCTTATTTGTTCTAACTGCGCTTTAATCATTGTAGCTTGATTAGTTAAAGATTCTAACTCCAACTCTGCTTTTTGTTGTTGGTATTTTCTTTCGATTGCCAGTTTTTGTTCAGCAGTTAGGTTAGCTTGTTCCAACTCTCTAAACTTTTGAAATTCTAAATCGGTTATTTGGTCTTGTAAAACTTGTTTAGATTTTGCTTCTTCTTCTTCAATAGCTTTTAACTTTAACTCTGCTATCTTATTTTCGCTTTCAGCTATAATTGCTTGACGTTCTAACTCGCTTAGATTTGTTTCAGCTAACTGCGCCTCTCGCTTGTTCTTTTCTATTTCTATTAATGTAGCTACTTCATCACCTCCCTGCGCTTGGATTAGTTTTAACTGCGCTGCAAGGTTTTCATTTTGCAAAGTATATCTCTCGGCTGCTATTTGTTTTTCAAGTCGAACTATTCCACTTTTCTCATTTGCTTGTGCTTGTAAAAGTGCTAATTCTTTTTGGAATAACTCCTCTGCTTCTTCTGCACTATCGGTAGCTAATTGACTTCTACCCTTTTGAATCTCAAATTCAGTCTGTGCTATTTGTGTCAAATTTTGCAAACGCTGAGACTCTAATGCACTCGCTTCCTCTAATTTAGCTATGATTTCTTCTTGTGATAGATTTGCTTTATCTGCTGCATCTGCTCTTAATTGTGCTACTTGAGCCTCTATTTGTGCGTTTTCTTTTAATAGGTTTCTACGCTGGAATACTAACGCATTTTCTTTTTCTTGTAGTGCTATTGCTTTTTGTGTATCTGCTGCTATCTCATCTGCAAAGCCTTTGACTGCTTCTTTGCCATCTTCATATAATTGCACTACCTTTTCTCCAGCTACTTGTACTTTTCCTATTGGGTCTTCTATTCCAGTAACACCCTGCGCTACGCTATTTGCTAAATCTTTAAAACCCTCTTTTATATCTCCACTGAATATCTTTGCTATCGCCTTACCAGCTAAACCAAAAGCTTCTATTCTGTTGATTATATTATCTCGTATAGCATCCCCAATAGACTTAAATACATCTTGAATGTTTAACTCTTTAACATTGTTAAACGCATCAAAAATAATCTTACCTAAATCAGCAAATTTGCTCGTGATGTTAGCCGTTATACTACCCAATGCAGCCATAACTACTTTAAGCCTCATCGCACCCTCTTCCGTACTTTTGAAATAAGCTACTAAACTTCCCACCACTACTACAAATGCACCTATACCAGTAGCAATCAATGCCAGTTTAAATACGTTCATTGCCACCTTTCCAGCTAATGTCGCTACGTTTAACGCTTTCTGCGCTGCCGTTTGTGAGTTAGTCGCTGCGGTATGTGATTTTTGTACGCTTTCAGTAACCACTAATGCCTCAATATGCGCCAACGTAGCCTCTTTAGTTTCTTTAAAACTCTTTGTAAGACCGCCTAAATTCGTTCCAAAGATTGTCACGTTATTTAAAGCATCTTGAATAGACTCGGAGTAGTTAGCTACGTTTCTTCGGTTATCCCCTACTGCGCTCTCGTTCTCTTTTAGCTTGTCTGTGATGTCCTTTATTTGTGTAGTAAGTTGTTGCCCCTCGTCGGTGTTTTCTCTTTGCTCTGCACTTAGCGAATTATACTCCTTTGTTAAGATGGCTAATTGCGCCTTTAATTGCTCGTTACTGCCAAGTTCAGCGTTCAATGCGGTGTTATATTGGTCTACTTCCTTAACTGCTGCTCTACGTTCTGCATTTACTTTACTTAACTCATCTTTTTGACTTGCTAACTCTACTTTGCTTGTTTGAATGTTTGCCGCTAATTCTTGCTCTCTTGCTATCTGCTCATCCGTTAACTGACCTCCAGCCTCTTGCTCTTTACGGAGTGATGCTAATTCTTTTTCATACTCCTTAATTTCGGCAGTTGTCTTTTTTATTTCATCTTGTTGTGCGATTTGTTGTTTAGTCAAATCATCAAGACCCTTTTTAGCATCGCCCAAACCCTTTAACTCAATGTCTATTATTACTTTTTCTGCCATTACTTCATAATTAATTTAGCTTTCACTAATCGTTTAATAATATCATACGACCACTCTACAATCTTGTAAACTTGGTCTTTGTAAATGTACTCTCGTCTGTTGCTTACGATTGTACCTAAATCGTCTTTAAATGTTACCTCTATTATCTTGTTGTTCTTCTTTTGGTTTAGGGTGTTGATAAATAAAGTTTTCCAAGTTCTCGAATACCATACTGGTCTACTCCAGTTAATCAAAGGTGTTACGCTTGTCGTTGATGTGTCAATATTAATATAATTTACCGCAGCATATTGCTCATCGTACACCTCGCTAAAATAACCAAATCTTGAAGAAATGTAACCATCCCAAGTAGTGGAATAACTTAACCCCGAAAGCGTAAAGTCTACACTTGAATAATCTATGTAATCGAATAAGGTATTAAAACCACCCTCGTATACCTCAACTAAATTATTGTTGAAAGAGTTTAACTTATAAAGATAACTGCCGACCTTTTGGTATGGTAGGAACTTGGTTTCCTCAACGTATTCATTGTTATCTATTGCTTGGTTTAAATGCACTAAATCGCCTTGCAAATATTCTATATCCGTTACCGTTTCATCTAATACTATGCTATCTAAATTATACTGTTCTACTGCTATGCTCGGCAACGATGCTGGACTTGTACCTACTGGCTCTGTCCCCTCATCTTGCAACTCAATATAAGCCTTATCGCCCTCAACGGCTAATACGCAATTAAATTGGATGAGAAACTTTTTAAGGAACTCGTATTGATTGCCATTACCTGCATAATCTGCCCAACATAGCGCATCGCCTTGTGTTATTCCATCGTGGCTAATTCGCATGTAATCAACGGCAATACTACCACCACTAATAGGGAAAGAATACCCACTCTTTAACTTCGTTTCTGCCTTGATTAAAATATAGTCATTAGCTAAAAAATTACGATTAATCGTTAAGTCAAAATTGTTTTTACCCTCAAACAATAAGCCGTTATCATTGTAAACTCCCAATGTAGAATATAAAGCTGTAATAACGGGTCTAAACACAATTACATAAACTTGTACGCTTTCAATCTCATCACTTGGTGTGTAGTCTAAAACACCTTGCAGTCTTAACGTAGTGCAATTATTATCTAATGTATAATCCGAATAAGTGCCTACGCTTATAGAATTATTATTTGCTAATCCAGTACCTAAGTCTATATCAATCGGAGTTGATGCAGTTAAACTGTTACTCCCGCTTTCATAGGTGTTACTACTTAAATGCGTTCCGTTAAAATTACTCCAATCTAAAGACTCCCCATAATCGGAATCTAAAAAGTTAGACACTAAATCTACTCCTTGGTCTTTAAACATTTTATACAGTAAAGACCTAACTGTAAAGTAAGGCGCAACATTTAAAAACTTAAATTCTCCAGCTGCCTCTAATATGTCTAACTGAGGATGTCCAAAATGATAATCTATATCTTCCCCTAAAGTTCCACCAAGTACATTTTCCATTGCCGTTCTAATATTTGCATCTGTGTAGGTAAGTTGGCGTGATGCGTTAAAGGTTTCACGAAACGGAGTGTTTTTAAATGTCTTAATCAAGTCATTATCTTGTCCCATAAATAGGCACTTGAAATTGTCGTTATCGTAGCCAGTAACATAAAGCACCCCTTTGCTGAAGATATTACCCTCAATAGTAATGTAAGCTTCTCCGCTTGTTTGCGTTTGTGCGCCCTCTGTCGTGATATTACCAAATGCCAATTCGTTTTTAGCCGTTCTCGGTAGCGTAAATTGAGTACTTGACGTTCCAGTTCTATCGGTGAGGTTTTCAATCTTGGTCAAACCGCCCTTAATAACTAAACCGCTTAGCGCATCTTCTTTGTAATCAAGTTCTATTCCGTTGTACGTTATCATTTAAAACTTGGTTTTTTTTGTGCGTATCTGTATTTGAAATTAAAATTAATGCCTCTTGACTTTTCAACTAATTTAAAGCTTCCGTCTAATACATTGATAGGTCTTAACTCTCCATTTTCTACTATTGCTTGTAAAGGACTGCTTACAAAATCTTGTAATTCGCCCTTATGTTTGCTTGTGAAAAAGTTACCACGCACCTCATAATCTTCAACTATTGACTGGTTTACCTTAAAATTATCAGCAGATGTACTAAAAAAGTTAATGTCACCAGTATGAGTGTAACCACCCACCAAATAACTCTCACTTGATGTCTTAACGCTTTCATAGTCGTAGGTTTCAAACTTAACATTCTCTTTAACTCCGTATTTATTAATGAACGTAAATTCTTTAACCTTGCATCTGTCTTCTACATAGTAGTACATATTGCCTAATTTATTGTGACTTGCTTTAAATCCTGCATAATCAGACAATATCGTGTTAAATGGCGGCACAAGTGCGTTGGATGCTAAAAATGTTCTATTTAATGGTACGCTGATTAGCCTATTTGTCCAGCTTGATATATCTATCTCAGCAAATTGTAGCGGTGTAGTGTATTGGTTTGGCTTATTTGCTAGATACGTTACAATGTCAATACTTGGGCTTTGTGCGAACACTACGCACCTATCGTATGCACCTTGATACTTTGGGGCAAAACTACCGTTGAACAACTCCGAGCCGTAAAGCATACCTTTTCTATTAATGCCATCGTTTGCAGTCTGGTCGTTTAAATATCTTAAGCCATCAATATTGGAAAAAGCATAAAACTCATTCGATGTTAATGCCGTTAGAAAATTAATAGGGTCGGTTACTTCGACCTCAAATTTGCCGTATAAGTCATCTAAATGTTCTATGGCAGTTGTACTAAACCCTTGAGTAGTAAATACGTTTAGAATAGACTTAAGATAGTTAGAGGCGTCAAATGTATAAGTATTATTTACTTTTAATGCTCTATACTTCGGCACGTTAGGAATAGATGCACCTGCTTGTGTCTTTAATTCAAACTCCAAATAAGCTGGATTGTTAGCCGTTTCAGTCGCTACGAACTTAACTGGTAAATAAGCCGAATATAAGCCGTCTGTCGTTGGTTGTGTTGTTAATGCTATCGCCATAATTTATAGTGCTGCTAATAAAACAATAATCTCATCGCATAGCGTATCCATACTCGTAATCAAAGATGCTTGAGTGCTTTGCAATGCAGTTATCTTTTCATCTCGTACATCAATAAACTCTGCGCCATCCGTTGTGAATGTTTCCTTATTTATGGTAATAGTTCCACTTGTTTGTCCAGTTATCGCAGTTTCTTGAGCCACCGCAGCCTCATAGTTTACCGCATCCGCTTCAAGTTCTGCTATCTTTGCCTTAATACTTGCTATGCTCATTTTATCTTAATTTTAAAAAGTTTGTAACGTAGTTTTCCGCTTGTCTTGTTATCTCTGCTTGGTTCTTTTTTAACACCTTTGGAATAATGTCTAAATTCTCTTTAGGTGTGCTACTTCCTTTAGCGTATATTTTTCTCTGTATTGCCGTTATAGGCGGAAATGTACCGCCATATCTTTGACTCTTTGCATTTACCCAGCTTCTCAAATCTTCTATATCCACTAAAGTACCAGCAGGTACTCCGTTGTTAATCTCATCCCAATAATCCACACCATAAATAAGTAAATGTCCGTCTTTTATTTCTTCTCTAAGCGTTGCAACTGACTCGCCACTTGCCAAACGCTTGTTAAACTCCATTTCTTCTTCAATGGCTTTTTTCAAAAAGTCCCCGAGTTGACTCATACTTCGTAATCCTTTAGTCTGTTTAATATCTCTGCTTCAACATCTTCAAACACTCCAAAAATAACACTTGGTAAGTATTTTCGAGTGCGTATAGGCATTACACCTAACTCATTCCCTAACTCGTCATAAGTCATCGCAGTTACTTGAGTTTCTACACATAGTCGCATAGGCTCAAAATCATTGCCTAAATAGTATTTAATTAAAACCTTGTCGGCTTCTATTTTATACCTTACTTCGATAGGCTCGGTTATAACCTGCCCACCATTCACGTTAATATAATTTCCTTGTATTGTCATATATTTGGATAAAATTTACCTACTCCTCCGTTATATAAATCTTGTACTTGTAATTGTGTTAGTTCAGTTCCGTTAAATATTGCAAGTTCATCAATCATTCCTCTGTGTTTATATCTTTGGTCGGCAGGGAAGAAACCTGCTTGACCAAATTTTGCAGTGGAATTAGTGTTATTCATTTTTACATAAGTACCAACTTCGGAAGCCGCACCCGTTACATCTACACCATTTCGATATATTTTTTCGCCAAACTTACTGCCATCACTTGTCAAAGTCCACATCTCCCAAGTGCTTAAACTTGGTGCAACGCTTGAAAGTGTTTGTACTCTATTAGTGTTTACACTTTGCGAGAATTTACTAAATTGAATGGCAGAATTACTTGTTGAATACAAAAATTGAAATTCAGCATCTGGAGTTGAATTGGTGTCCCTCCTATTTATTAACCAATTCCCCGTAGATGAAAAACTATAATAGTAAGTCCACATATTAATCGTAAAAGGCACGTCATTTGTGCCATCAGTAAACGATAGCAAATCGTTGTCGGCAACTTCTACATATCTTATTGAGTTTCCACTGCCAAAATCAAAAGCTTGTCCGTTTATTCCAGCTGCATAGTGCGATGTTGCATTCCACGCACCACCTAAATTATTAACGTAAACATCCGTAGCTATGTTATCAGCAGTCCAATAAGCAGTTAAATAGGGTAGTAAACTTGTTTGAATACCCCCATAGTATGTAAACCTTTTAGACATACGTTCCAGTTATTTTGTAGTGTCCTAAACTTGTACTTGTTGTTCTAAATACATCTAATACATCCGCAACTGATAACGTGAATGGTAGTGTAGCTGGTGTTGAGTTAATCTCAAAAGTAATAGTGCCACTTCCGCCATCTTGAGTTAATGTAGTGTACGTTCCAGCGTTGTCTGCATCTATGGTTAATGATTGCAACTGACTTTCACTTGCTGCAAATATACCCTTTATAAAAACATCTTTTGGACACGCTATTTTTCGTATTGTTATCGCCATTATACTTC
>Ga0208019_1001210_pt1 | contig 13795 bp, 14 predicted proteins | sample CB_VirMetaG_5_FD_184540 | JGI IMG/M metagenome (GOLD analysis project Ga0208019, IMG submission 184540) | Freshwater to marine saline gradient viral communities from Chesapeake Bay - CB_1508_1D Viral MetaG (SPAdes) (version 4) | ecosystem: Environmental > Aquatic > Marine > Coastal | place: USA...
TATCATCAACCGAATTACCATCTGTTTTAATCCAAGCTTCAATAGTAAAGTCTCCAGAACTAAAATCAAAAGCATCATTGTCTGCTATTGAAAGATGATCATTTACCCCACTTAATAATAAACTACTACCACCAAACTTAAATTCATTAGTGCTTGTTTGTGCAAGACCGTTTGCAGTAACTGTTCTATTTGCACTACTACTATCAGTAAACGTTGTAAAACCATCATACCCATTCATATGTAGTAGTAACGAAACGTCGCTATAATACGTATCTGAAAGATCTCCGGTTGAGGTTAGATTATCAGCATCATAATACAATATTAAATTACTTTGAATAGCGCTGGTTGGTGTATGTGTTCTTGTTTGTGTTGAAGTTTTTGTATTAGTAGGTGTTTGGGTACTAGTTATTGTATTGGTTGGTGTCGATGTATTTGTTCTTGTATTGGTTGGTGTATTAGTTATTGTGTTAGTTTGTGTAGATGTACTTGTTCTTGTATTGGTAGGTGTGTTAGTAATTGTATTAGTCGGTGTTGACGTACTTGTTCTTGTATTGGTAGCTGTATTTGTAGGGGTATTTGTTATTGTGTTAGTTTGTGTAGATGTACTTGTTCTTGTATTGGTAGGTGTGTTAGTAATTGTATTAGTCGGTGTTGATGTACTTGTTCTTGTATTGGTAGCTGTATTAGTTGGAGTGTTAGTAGCTGTATTAGTAGGTGTCGACGTATTAGTTTTTGTATTAGTAGCTGTATTAGTAGGTGTATTAGTAATTGTATTGGTGGGTGTTGATGTATTTGTTTTAGTATTAGTTGGTGTATTTGTTATTGTATTAGTAGGTGTATTAGTAGCTGTATTGGTAGGTGTTGATGTATTTGTTATTGTATTAGTAGCTGTATTAGTAGGGGTATTAGTAGCTGTATTAGTGGGGGTCGACGTATTTGTTCTTGTATTGGTAGCTGTATTGGTTGGGGTGTTAGTAGCTGTATTAGTAGGTGTTAATGTACTAGTTATTGTATTAGTAGCAGTGTTAGTTGGTGTATTAGTAATAGTATTAGTAGGTGTTGATGTACTTGTTCTTGTATTGGTAGCTGTATTAGTGGTGGTATTTGTTACCGTATTAGTTGGTGTCGATGTACTTGTTCTTGTATTGGTTGGTGTATTGGTAATTGTATTGGTTGGTGTGTTAGTAGCTGTTGATGTACTGGTTATAGTATTGGTTGGTGTGTTAGTAGCTGTTGATGTACTAGTTATTGTATTGGTAGGTGTATTTGTTATTGTATTGGTTGGTGTTGACGTACTTGTTCTTGTATTGGTAGGGGTATTTGTTATTGTATTAGTTGGTGTTGATGTATTGGTTCTAGTATTGGTAGCTGTATTAGTAGGGGTGTTGGTAGCTGTATTAGTGGGTGTCGACGTATTTGTTCTTGTATTGGTAGCTGTATTAGTTGGCGTGTTAGTTATCGTATTAGTTGGTGTTGACGTACTTGTTCTAGTATTAGTTGGTGTGTTAGTAGCTGTTGATGTACTAGTTAATGTATTAGTGGGTGTATTTGTTATTGTATTGGTTGGTGTTGATGTACTTGTTCTCGTATTAGTAGCTGTATTAGTAGGGGTGTTGGTAGCTGTATTAGTTGGTGTTGACGTACTTGTTCTCGTATTAGTAGCTGTATTAGTTGGTGTATTGGTAGCTGTATTAGTAGGTGTATTGGTAGCTGTTGATGTATTTGTTCTTGTATTAGTAGCTGTATTAGTTGGTGTGTTAGTTGGTGTGTTAGTTGCCGTTGATGTATTGGTTCTAGTATTAGTAGGTGTATTAGTAGCTGTATTAGTAGGGGTGTTGGTAGCTGTATTAGTTGGTGTTGACGTACTTGTTCTCGTATTAGTAGCTGTATTAGTAGGTGTATTTGTAATTGTATTGGTGGGTGTTGATGTATTTGTTTTAGTATTAGTTGGTGTATTTGTTATTGTATTAGTAGGTGTATTAGTAGCTGTTGATGTACTAGTTATCGTATTTGTAGGTGTATTTGTAGCTGTTGATGTACTTGTTTTTGTATTAGTAGGTGTATTAGTAGCTGTATTAGTGGGTGTAGATGTACTTGTTCTAGTATTGGTTGGTGTCGATGTACTTGTTCTTGTATTGGTAGCTGTATTGGTAGGTGTATTGGTAATTGTATTAGTTGGTGTCGACGTATTTGTTCTTGTATTAGTAGCTGTATTAGTTGGTGTGTTAGTAATAGTATTAGTAGGTGTTGATGTACTTGTTCTTGTATTAGTAGGTGTATTTGTAATTGTATTAGTTGGTGTAGATGTATTTGTTCTTGTATTAGTAGCCGTATTAGTAGGTGTATTTGTAATAGTATTAGTAGGTGTTGATGTACTTGTTCTTGTATTAGTAGGGGTATTAGTAGCTGTATTAGTGGGGGTCGACGTACTTGTTCTTGTATTAGTAGGTGTATTTGTAATTGTATTAGTTGGTGTAGATGTATTTGTTCTTGTATTAGTAGCCGTATTAGTAGGTGTATTTGTAATTGTATTAGTAGGTGTATTGGTAGCTGTTGATGTACTTGTTCTTGTATTAGTTGGTGTATTAGTTGGTGTATTGGTAGCTGTGTTAGTTGGTGTTGATGTATTTGTTATAGTATTAGTTGGTGTATTAGTAGCCGTATTGGTAGGTGTATTTGTTATTGTATTAGTTGGTGTAGATGTACTTGTTCTAGTATTAGTAGCCGTATTAGTAGGTGTATTTGTAATTGTATTAGTAGGTGTAGATGTATTTGTTCTTGTATTGGTTGGTGTATTAGTAGGTGTATTGGTAATTGTATTAGTCGGTGTCGACGTACTTGTTCTTGTATTGGTTGGTGTATTAGTAGGTGTATTAGTAGCTGTATTAGTAGGTGTATTGGTAGCTGTTGATGTACTTGTTCTTGTATTAGTAGCCGTATTGGTAGGGGTATTGGTAATTGTATTAGTCGGTGTCGACGTATTTGTTCTTGTATTAGTGGGTGTATTGGTTGGTGTGTTAGTAGCTGTATTAGTAGCTGTGTTAGTAGGTGTATTTGTTATTGTATTAGTTTGTGTAGATGTATTTGTTCTTGTATTAGTAGGGGTATTAGTAGCTGTATTAGTGGGGGTCGACGTATTTGTTCTTGTATTTGTAGCTGTATTGGTTGGTGTATTTGTAGCTGTATTGGTAGGTGTTGATGTATTTGTTCTTGTATTAGTAGCTGTATTAGTAGGTGTATTGGTAGCTGTATTGGTTGGGGTTAAAGTACTAGTTATCGTATTAGTAGGGGTATTTGTTTTAGTATTAGTTGGTGTTGATGTACTTGTTCTTGTATTAGTGGCTGTATTGGTAGGGGTGTTAGTAGCTGTTGATGTGCTAGTTATTGTATTGGTTGGTGTGTTAGTAGCTGTTGATGTACTTGTTCTTGTATTAGTGGCTGTATTGGTTGGGGTGTTAGTAGCTGTTGATGTACTAGTTATTGTATTGGTAGGGGTATTTGTTATTGTATTGGTTGGTGTATTAGTTGGTGTCGATGTACTTGTTCTTGTATTAGTAGCTGTATTGGTAGGTGTATTAGTAGACGTATTTGTAATTGTATTGGTTGGAGTTGATGTGTTTGTTCTTGTATTAGTAGGTGTGTTAGTAACAGTATTAGTAGGTGTGTTAGTAATTGTATTGGTTGGGGTTGATGTGTTTGTTCTTGTATTAGTAGGTGTGTTAGTAACGGTATTAGTAGCTGTATTAGTAGGTGTTAGGGTATTAGTAGGTGTATTAGTGGCTGTATTAGTAGCTGTTGATGTATTTGTTCTTGTATTGGTAGCTGTATTAGTTGGTGTTTGAGTACTTGTTATTGTATTAGTAGGTGTATTGGTTGGTGTATTTGTTATTGTATTGGTAGTTGTGTTGGTAGGGGTGTTGGTAGGGGTATTAGTAGCTGTATTAGTAGGTGTTGATGTATTTGTTCTTGTATTAGTGGCTGTATTGGTAGGGGTGTTAGTTGGTGTTGATGTACTTGTTTTAGTAGATGTAGGATAACTAGTTACCGTATGTGTGGGTGTTTGGGTAACTGTATTAGTTGGTGTTGAAGTGTTTGTTCTTGTATTAGTTTGTGTATTAGTAACAGTATTAGACGGCGTTAGAGTACTTGTTAATGTGTTAGTAGGTGTATTTGTTTTTGTATTAGTAGGGGTATTAGTTGGTGTATTAGTAGCTGTTGACGTATTTGTTCTTGTATTGGTAGGTGTATTAGTTGGTGTTTGGGTATTTGTTAATGTGTTAGTAGGTGTATTTGTTTTTGTATTGGTTGGTGTATTAGTAGCTGTTGATGTATTTGTTCTTGTGTTGGTAGGTGTATTTGTTTTTGTATTGGTTGGTGTATTAGTAACTGTTGATGTATTTGTTTTAGTATTGGTAGGGGTATTTGTTATTGTATTGGTTGGTGTATTAGTAGCTGTTGATGTACTTGTTCTTGTATTGGTGGCTGTTTGGGTAACTGTTAATGTATTAGTTCTTGTATTAGTAGGTGTATTAGTTGGTGTATTAGTAGCTGTATTAGTAGGTGTTAGGGTATTAGTAGGTGTATTAGTTGGTGTATTGGTAGCTGTATTAGTAGGCGTATTTGTTATTGTATTAGTTGGCGTTGATGTACTTGTTCTTGTATTGGTTGGTGTATTTGTAATTGTGTTAGTTGGTGTTGATGTATTTGTTCTTGTATTGGTAGGTGTATTAGTAATTGTATTAGTAACCGTTTGGGTATTTGTTCTTGTATTGGTAGGGGTATTGGTAGCTGTATTAGTTGGTGTTAATGTATTTGTTCTTGTAATTGTTTGTGTACTCGTTCTTGTAGGTGTTTGTGTAGAAGTACGTGTACTTGTAAATGCAGGCGTTGAAGTAATTGTACTTGTTCTTGTATTAGTAATAGTAAATGTAGGAGTCGTTGTTACGGTGTTTGAAGGTGTTATAGTATTAGTAGAGGTTCTAGTAGAAGTTTGTGTTGGGGTGGGTTCAGGTTCAACTAAAGTTAAAGGTAAGAAATTAGGTGAAGCACTAATAGCGTTTTGTTGAAATATGAATATATATGAGCTATTTGTTTCAACAGTTGTATATCCTTGCAAGAAAGGTGGTAATACAGGATTATATACTCTTAAAGTTAGCGCAGTGGTATTTAATTGCGGTTCAACTCTATAAACACTATTAGTATAAACAGAACTGCTTAACTTATTATATGCATTTGGTACTAACCCCGTACCATTAATTAAATTAAAAGAATTATTAGATAAATGGGTATAAATTGAAAAACCATGATTTACAACGCCTTTGCGATTAAATAGATAATCGTCATATCCGGATGTAGGGGGTGCAAAACCTTGTACATCAAAAGGAAATGCAGTAAGAGTATTAAATACAAATTCATAAGTACTGCCGGGTTCAAAAGTGGTAAACCCTTGCAAGAAAGGTGGTAATAATGGGTTAAAAACCACTGCATTAGTTACAGTATCACTTACACCTCTTCTTATAACCTCTATCAAATTACTATTGTTAAAAATACTAGAAAATATATTTAGAACAGGTGGTTGTTGACCTGCTGATAGAGAATTATATCTTAAATGTTGGCCTGAAAATCTAAATGTACCCATTACATATATTTAATAAAAAATATATAATTTTTATAAGGAGTTTTTAAAAACTTTTAAACAATTATGTGGTAAAATTAACATTACCGTTAGCAAATTGACCTCTAAACGTACCTGTACCATCATCATAAGTAACTATAAAATCCTGACCGTCATACTCAGCAAGAGAATAATTGACAACAGATTTATAATTTCCATCTACAATAATATACATGGTCCTTATAGCTCCGGTACCAGAAGTAATAGAGTCATAACAGAAAATATCACCTTCAGCAGATTGCAATAAAACTCCATTAGCTGCAGGCCAATCACCTGATGTTACAACTTCTAGACAAGTATCAAATTCCGGAGGTGTTGTGGGTGTAATTGTTTGTGTAGGTGTTTGAGTATTTGTTCTAGTCACAGTTGGTGTTAGAGTTTTGGTTGTTGTTAGAGTGTTAGTTTGTGTACGCGTATTAGTTGGTGTATTAGTTGGTGTTTGTGTAGCGGTTGGTGTATTAGTTGGTGTTTCAGTACTAGTTCTTGTAACTGTAGGTGATATTGTTTGTGTGTTTGTTTGTGTATTTGTTCTTGTATTAGTAGGTGTATTAGTAGCTGTATTAGTAGGGGTCTGAGTATTTGTTTGCGTTCTTGTTAGTGTAGGTGTAACAGTTGCGTTGCTAGTTGAAGTTTGTGTACTTGTTTTTGTGTTAGTTGGTGTATTAGTTGGTGTGTTAGTTGCCGTTGATGTATTTGTTCTTGTATTAGTAGGGGTATTAGTAGCTGTATTAGTCGGTGTTGATGTACTTGTTCTTGTATTGGTAGCTGTATTGGTAGGTGTATTAGTAGGTGTGTTAGTAATTGTATTAGTTGGTGTTGATGTATTTGTTCTTGTATTGGTAGGAGTGTTAGTAGCTGTATTTGTTGGTGTTAATGTATTTGTTTGTGTTCTTGTTAGTGTAGGTGTAACAGTTGCGTTGCTAGTTGAAGTTTGTGTACTCGTTCTAGTTACAGTATTAGTAGGTGTTGATGTATTTGTTCTTGTATTAGTAGGTGTGTTGGTAGCTGTATTAGTCGGTGTTGATGTACTTGTTCTTGTATTAGTAGGGGTATTAGTAGCTGTATTAGTCGGTGTATTAGTAACTGTATTAGTATGTGTTGATGTACTTGTTCTTGTATTAGTAGGTGTTAATGTACTTGTTCTTGTTACAGTAGGTGTTTGTGTAATTGTTTCAGTAATAGTTACAGTATTAGTAGGGGTTTGTGTTATTGTTTGTGTTGGTGTTATAGTAGTGGTATTTGTTTTAGTAATAGTTGTTGTGGGGGTAGCGGTAGCATTACTTGTTAAAGTTTGAGTGCTTGTTTTTGTAACCGTTTGAGTACTTGTTCTCGTATTAGTGGGCGTTTGCGTAGGTGTTTGTGTGAGTGTCGATGTCTGAGTTATAGCAGCTGTAGATGTTTGAGTAGTAGTGGGTTTTTGGGTTCTTGTTGTTGTTGGTGTTGATGTAACAGTTAACGTGTTAGTAGACGTTTGTGTAACTGTTTGTGTTCTAGTTTGAGTAACCGTATAAGTTGGTGTTGTGGTAATTGTTTGAGTTAGAGTAGGTGTATATGTTGGCGTGTTAGTAATTGTGTTAGTTACTGTTAATGTTGGTGTATGAGTTACACCTTGGGTGGGGGTTGATGTTTGAGTAACAGCAGAGGTTCTTGAATGAGTAACCGTAGGTGTTTGGGTGCTTGTTCTAGTGGTAGTAGGAGAGTTAGTAATTGTTTGAGTACTTGTTTTTGTATTTGTAGGTGAATTAGTAGTAGTTTGTGTACTCGTTTTTGTGTTCGTGGGGGTTAAAGTAATTGTTTGAGTAGATGTTCTAGTGCTAGTAGGTGTCTGGGTTGTTGATCGAGTAGATGTTTGTGTTGGTGTTTGAGTGCTTGATTTTGTAGCTGTTTGTGTTGGTGTTTGAGTTACACCCTGGGTAGGTGTTGCTGTTTGTGTAATAGCAGAAGTGCTTGAATGCGTAACTGTTAACGTTTGAGTGCTTGTTCTGGTAGTAGTAGGTTTTTGGGTTCTTGTTGTTGTTGGTGTTGTTGTAACAGTTAACGTGTTAGTAGGGGTTTGTGTGCTAGTTTTAGTTACTGTTTGAGTTGGTGTTGGTGTGGCTCCTTGGGTGGGTGTAGATGTAATTGTAACTCCTTGTGTAGGAGTAGATGTAACCGTAACTTCTTGAGTAGGTGTTCTTGTACTAGTTTGTGTAGATGTTCTTGTATTTGTAGGTGTATATGTTAGAGTGGGTGTTGTTGTAACACCTTGTGTAGGGGTAGATGTAACTGTAACTTCTTGAGTAGGTGTTCTTGTAATTGTTTGTGTAAGTGTTCTTGTAATTGTAGATGTATATGTTAGAGTGGGTGTTGTTGTAACCCCTTGTGTAGGAGTAGATGTAACTGTAACTTCTTGAGTAGGTGTTGTTGTAACACCCTGGGTGGGTGTAGATGTAATTGTAACACCTTGTGTAGGGGTAGATGTAACTGTAACTTCTTGAGTAGGTGTTCTTGTAATTGTTTGTGTAGATGTTCTTGTATTTGTAGGTGTTTGAGTTTGAGAAATATTTTTTGTAGGGGTTTGAGTAACAGTTGATGTAACCGTAATAGATACTGTATTAGTTGGTGTTAAAGTTATAGTAGGTGTGTTAGTGGGTGCACTAGTAGTACTTACCCCAACTGTATTTGTTGGGGTTGGTGTATGAGTAGATGATCTTGTTTGGGTAGGGGTTAGTGATCTTGTTTTAGTTGACGTTCTAGTAGAGGTTCTTGTAGGGGTTGGACTTACACCTAAACCAGCAGCCCCCACGGTAGCATCAGCGTTATTTACTTCGACGTATTTAGGTCTAACACCATTAGAATTTAAATCTAAACTTGGAGCATCCCTAACATTATTTAAATTTTTGTTAGCTTGCGGTCTAGGATCAAATATATTTTGGTTTATTTTTTTCCTTCTTCTGTCGTTATAACGGGCCACAATAATATTTATAAAAAAAAGAAAAAATTAAATTATCTTATTAATAAATAATTTAACCTCCTCATCAGTTTGATTATGAGTTATACTAGTTAGTGAAGTACAATCTGTAAAATCATTAAATTTATTTTTAAAAACTAGCTGGTTGATAATCTCTAAATCAGGTTCTGGTAAATTTACCCCCATATCTAAAATTTCTCTCACTTTTTTTACACTATTTCCTAATCTTAATAACTTTTTAGCTTCTTTACTTATGTATGAATTAATGAGAGATTCTTCATCACCAGCTTTTTGAACTTTTTTATCGTAATAACTATCTGCAAAAACATATTCCTTACCGGTAACTATACATTGTAATCTTTTTGCCATATGGAAATTATAGTGTATTTCTAGATCGTTCAACTTAAATAATTAAATGGCCGACCAAATAACCAAAATTTTAATACGTAAAGGCACTAAAGACGAAAAAAATAGTGTGGTATTAAGTCAAGCAGAATTAGGATATACTACCGATCAAAAAAGAACTTTTGTAGGAGATGGTATTACCGCTGGAGGAAAAGTTACCGGTAACATGTATTTAGGTGAAGTAAATTTAGATAGTGATATTAACACTTTATCTTTCGCTGAAAAAGGAGATACTGTTTTTGATACTAGTACTAGCACTTATTTAGTTTTATCTGGTAGTAACAATCAACTTAAAGATAACTACCTTAGAATAACAGCTGAGAGAGGTACTGTTACCCAAATTAATGCAGGGGCTGGGTTAATAATTGATACAAATAAATCTTATCTTACCACATCCGGTACCATTAACCTGAAATTAGATTCCACTAAAAGAAATCCTTTATCTAAATCATCTAACGGTCTTTTGTTTGATTATGATGTTTTATACCCCGTTGGGTCTGTAATATTTACTCAAGTAGATAACAACCCATCAAATATCGATGGTATACTATCGGGTTCAGGTCAGCAGTATATTACCGCAGGAAATATAACTACATCTTCATCAACTATATTATATGCTTGGATTCGTACAGCTTAATATAAATAAATAATGTTATGGCCAAGTTTGACGATAAAATTAACAGTCTTTTAAATGAATTTAGTACCGGTATAGCCGGTATGATGAACATGTCCTCTAATAATCTTGCCCCTGCAAAAGGTTGGAAATACGCTCATGATGAGCAAGAAGAGAAAGCAGATAAAGATTACGACGGGGACGGTAAAATTGAATCTGGTAAAGATGAGTATATGGGTTCAAGAATGAGAGCTGCTGCTAAATCTAAAGGTAAGAAAAAAGGTGATGAAGATGAAGAGCATCATGAAGTAGCTAATAGAAAGCGTCTTAAGAAAGATAAAGGTATGGGCGCAGGTACTAAAAAACAAGCTGAAAAAGAAATTAAAAACCGTGACGTTTCTGCTAAGATGAAGAGACGTATGAAAGATGATGAATAAGGATAATGATATCCTTTAAGCAATACTATCTATCCGAAAGTTCAGGTTATACATCAAGACCTATAGGAGGTCCTAACATCTTAAACATTGGAAAACCGCTTGGAAGAAACCCAGGCGGTTTTCTTGGTGATGGCTCTACGAATAGAGAAGCCATGCCAGATACATTGCTTATAAAGAAAAAGAAAAAGAAAAAGAAAAAGAGCACCAAACCAAAAAAGCTTGATGCTCAATCTACTATATCTGAGCCTATGCAAAATAGACCCATGCTCAACTGGACTTAAGGTAGCTTAATCTTCTGGCCAATCGAAATTTTATTAGGATTTTTAATTTGCGGGTTAGCTTGTAATAATTGTTGTAATGTAATTTTATTATCTTTAGCTATTTGACTTAAATTATCCCCTTGTTTAACTATTATAATTTTTTCATCTGCGTTTCTTGTACCAGGCTCACCTACTGGCTCATAACTTTGAACGGATACGTTACCACCTTTACCCCAATTATCTAAAAAATGTTTTTTAAATAAGTTATTTCTTCTTGTTAAGTCCTGATATACATCTGAACCTTTAGGTTTATATTTTCTTTTATATTCTTTAAACGCGGTAGCCTTATCATTATTAACAACAGCGTTTGTAAAATTTTTAAACACACTTAATGCTTCTGGACCCAAATTAAAAATATAATCTATAAGCATTTGCTTTCTTTGATTATCTAATCTATCGTAAGTACCTTTAGTATATCTATCATCCACTGCATTTTTAGCATATCCAGCAGCTTCATTTAAATCATTTTTGAGTAACTGAATAGCTTGATTTTGTGAAATGCCGCTTGAAAAATTCTCCCCTCCCTTTAACTTATGACCATATGCAATAGTATCGGTTCCTCCTTCTGGGCTAGGATGCGGATACCATTTACCTTCTTTGAATCCCGTCTTACCAGCATTCTCTACATTCATAATATATTGAATGAATGCAGGGTCTTCTGCAGCATTAGCATATCTGTTTATGTTTAATTCTTGAGGTGCCTTTGAAGAAGCTTGAACATCTTTATTAGGTCCAGCTAATGATGCTAACCCTAATGCACCAGCAGCTAATACATCTTTTAAACCTTCATTCATAGGTTCATTATGCATGTATCTCTCAAAAATTAAATGACTATCTTTATCCACAACATTATTTATAATTATATTCGGTATATATCAAAGTGTGTTTAAATTGCGCGTTATAAAATGCAACTAATTCATTTTCCGAAACATTGTAGTCAATATACTCTGGTTCATTATCAAATTCATCAGATGAAGATTTACAACCAATTAAAGTTATAATACTAATTAATGTAATAAATGTTTTCATATTAATATAAAAAATATAGATTCTTTTTCTTTTTGTGATAAACTAACTAGTTTGCCGTTTTGAGGTTCAATATATTTAACAACTAATTTATCATCTTCTTTTGTAACAAAGAAATTAATTGCATGACCTCCTCCTTTATCTCTAGTATACCATATAACCCCGAAAGCTACAGATTGTTTTTTTGATAAATTTTTTTCTTTTTGCATTGCTTTAGAATGCACAATTTGTAAAAATACTCTAAAAGATTCAGCAAAATTATCACAATCAAATGTATGTGTCCATCCTAAAATGTTTCTGTTAAATAACCAATTATTAAATTTTTTATACCCTTCCCCTATAATATAATTTTCTGTATATAGACAATAATTAGCATCGGGGGCATTTATATTAACATGGATATTTGGTTTAATATCTTCTGTAATAATTTCTTTTATTTCATTATTTGAAAAACTTTTCATGAATATATTTAACATAAAAAAACCGTGAGCATATGCTCACGGTTAATAAACGTAACTATAGTTCCCAATCATCAAAATCCTCTAGAGGATTTTTATCACCAAGAATATCACCACTTACAGGGTCCGTACCAGAAACAATACCTGCTATAATTGATTCAATTACTTGTTTAGCTTTTTCCTGATTTTCAATTTTATCCTTTACGTTCGAAGCATAAAATTTATTATAACCTCCTATTGCTAAATCAAGTAAACTTATAATTGATATATTGTAAGGAACCGGAACCTTTTCTGTTAATTTAGAAGTAACGTATTCTTTAAATACATCTGGTTTAATTTTACCTGTAGTTAAAGCTTCATCAATAATTGAAGCAGTGTCATTTAAATAACCTACAATAGCTTCTTTATTTTCACTATTATTATCTAAAAACGACTTTACCGAAAACGTTGTACCATTTTCAATAACAGATAAAATTAAATTGAACTTTACCTCAGGTGTAATAGATTCACACCCAGTACAAAATAAAGCACCGATAGCAAAAATTGTAGCTAATATTTTATTCACGTTCTCCACCTCTCTGTCTTTGTGGCCTATCCTCTCGTGGCCCTCTTTGACCTTCCCCTCTTGGACCAATCCTAGTTGCTCCACCTGGGTTACGATTACCCCATGCACCTCTACCACCACCTGCTCTAAAACGTTCAGCTGCTTTAGCGCCATTTTCAACTACCGCCTTAGCATCTTCTTTGTCGTAACCTTTCTTAACGAGATAAGCTATCATATCTTTGATTGCTTTTTCTCGAATTTTTTTGATGCCTTCGTCCTCTGCCATCAACTTTCCGATTTCTTGCTGAGCTTCTGAGAGCTGAACTCGCTGTGGTCGTTGACGTTGAGTCTCAGACGGTACTTGACTATACACACCTGCAGTCATAAATGCTGCAGCCATCATAATAATTAATGTTTTTTTCATATTAGTTCATTTTTCTCAAAATGTCATTTAGTTGATGTATTACTCTATCTACATCAGGTTTACTCATACCTGATTTAAAAGTTTTACACATTTCAATGACAGAATTAAGTTCGTTTTTTTCTTTAGAAAAAGGTTTATCTTCTTCATACTCACTGGCTGCAGTAGATCTATATTGATCGGGAGACAGATTATTACCGGGATTGGCATTTTGACCACTATTACCGGTTTGTCCATCTTGAGTTTGCATAGAGTCAAAACCTTCTGCAAATTTAAATAATTGTTCAAATTCCATAAAATTATTTAATAGTTCGTGGTCGTCTATATAAGGATTAAAACACATCACCACATATATCCTTGCACTATGTCGCGAAACATTCGAGCATTATAGAGAATTAACTCTCTCTCATCGTCCGTAACTTCATGGTTAATCATAGTGAATAGCTTTTGTGATGGTTTCTCCGTTAGTCCTAAGTTACCATTGAAACGAATGCCTTTGATACCTGAAACAACTGGGTTAGATGTATCAAGAGATCTAATACCTCTAATCCTATTTTCACGGTACCATCTAAACTCTCTAGCCAAAGCACAACCAAGTAGATGATGGGGTTTGTAATAATTCCATACACCTTCTTTTACTAGACGACGAATACAATCATGACGACCATTTACACACCGTTCAAGTCTATTCTTACCATAACCAGTTACATCATACATACTTAGATCGAAACTAAATGCAATATAATCAGCCTTATCAGACATAAACTTATAACAATCTAAGATTTCTGTCCATGTCTTACCTTGTACAACACCAATAGCAGCACCGGGTAGACCTGAATAATTCTTAAAGAAGTCTTCCCATTTCTCTAAAGTACCTTCATAACCTTCAAGTACATCAGGAACAACATAGTAATTAGGTTGAATCTTTTCAGCCCACACAGCAAACT
>Ga0208019_1001216_pt1 | contig 13769 bp, 20 predicted proteins | sample CB_VirMetaG_5_FD_184540 | JGI IMG/M metagenome (GOLD analysis project Ga0208019, IMG submission 184540) | Freshwater to marine saline gradient viral communities from Chesapeake Bay - CB_1508_1D Viral MetaG (SPAdes) (version 4) | ecosystem: Environmental > Aquatic > Marine > Coastal | place: USA...
TCATCACGGATGCTGCCGGAAGCTACGGCCCGGAAGTTGCAGATTGGGCTGAGCGCATTCTCGGAGTGGAGCTCATGCCATGGCAGAGGCATGTTCTCAACAATCAACTTGCCGTCGATGCCAAAGGGCAGTTTCTCAACCATGTTTCACTTGTGTCCGTTGCCAGACAAAACGGAAAAACCGTCGCCCTGAAGGCGTTGGCTGGGTGGTGGTTGACGCAGTATGCCACGCAGGTCGGGCCTCAGACAATCCTGACTACGGCCCACCGGCTCGATCTAGCGACTGCTCTGTTTCAGGATTTGGCCCCAATCATTGAGTCCAAGTTCGGTGTCAAAGCTGTGTGGGCGTATGGTCGTAACAGCATCAAGGTTGGTGACTCGAAATGGTATGTCAAAGCAGCCAGGCCATCGAGTGGTCACGGTATGTCTGTTGACCTGATTATTGCCGACGAAGTGTTTGGCATTGACTCAGAGACATTGGACATCGGCCTGCTGCCGACGCAGCGTGCCAGGCCGAATCCGTTGTGCTCGATGTGGAGTACTGCCGGTACTGAGGACAGTGTTGCCATGTTGCGATGGCGTGAGCAAGGCATACGCGCCATTGACTCTGGTGAAAGCACTGGCAGTGTGTACCTGGCTGAATACAGTCCACCACCTGAACTTGATCCGATGAGCGAAGCTGCGTGGGAGTACGCCAACCCGGCGCTCGGACACACGCTCGACATACGCACAGTCCAATCCGAATCCAAAGGCCCAAATCGTGCAGGCTTCCTGCGCTCTAGCGTGAACCTATGGGTGCAATCAGAGCTCTCGTGGCTGCCACCTGGACGGTGGGAGTCCTGTCGTACCGACTTGCCACCATTGCCTGGCGGCGTGCTCGCCGTGGAAGTCTCCTTAGACGATGGCCGGTACGTGGCTGTACGTGTGAACGCGAATACTGCTGGGATGCTGACTGCGACTGTCGCATTCATGTGCGAAACCATCACACAGGTATGGGATAACATTCGACACCAGTTGGCCTCCAACTCAGGCTTGCAAGTTGCTATCACGCCGACACTGGACACCAACTGCCCCTCCGATCTGCAACGTCGCAGGGTGCTGGTCGGCTACCAGGAGATCAGCCGGTACACGTCGATGGTCAAAAATCTGATCAACGAAGGTCGCGTGAAACACACTGGTGAAACGATGTTGGCTGAGCATGTTGGGCGAGCTGTCGCGGTGCGTACTCCTGGCGCGATTGCGTTGTCATCGCAGAAGTCGTCCGGGCCGATTGAATTGGCGCGTTGCTTGGTGTGGGCTGTTGGCATGATGAGCCGACCACGCCCAATGGTCAACCGTCCTGTCATTGCATCGAGTGCCTAGACTGTTCGCACGATGGCATTCTCATTGAAGCGCGCAGTAGCGAACAACACCAACGCCCAGATTGGCGCAGCCGGTGCAGCAGGCAATCCGCTTGTCGGCAACTTCATGACGTACACGACCGATTTCAATCGGTCGGCTGCAATCCAGATTCCAACCATCAGCCGGGCACGTGACCTGATCTGCTCGATGGTCGGCTGCCTGGAGATTCACCAGTACTCAAAACAGTGGGTGGGCGAGGACTACGAGGACGTACATTTGCCTGATGACACATGGTTTCATCAGCCCGACCCGAACGTGACACGCAATTTCATCATGTCTTGGACGACTGATGACCTGCTGTTTTACGGACGCGCCTTCTGGATTGTGACCAGCCGATTCGGCAACGGCTTTCCAGCGACGTTCACGTGGATTCCGGCAGACAACGTGCAGACACGTGACCAGGCTGGCCCACAATGGTTCGGCCCGAGCAAGGAAGTGTATTTCAACGGCTATCGGCTTGACCCAAATGACGTAGTGCAGTTTCTCAGCCCTATTCAGGGCTTGCTGACGATGGGTGCACGCTCGATTCGTACCAACATCAACCTGGACACCAGCGCCGAACGCTTTGCCAAGAATCAGACACCAGCCGGTGTACTGAAGCAGACCGAGGGCGAACCGTTGAGTGGCGAGGAGCTGAGCGAGCTCGCTGCTGGCTTTGCAGCTGCACGAAATAACAATGCGATTGCTGCGTTGAACCAGTATGTCGATTGGAAAGAGTCGTACATGGATCCGAGCAAGCTGCAGTTGACCGAGGCACGCACATATCAAGCGCTTGAGATGGCACGCCTAGCCAACATCCCTCCGTACCTAGTCGGTGCACCATCAGGTTCGGGCATGACGTATCAGAACGCACAGCAAGCACGCCAAGACCTGTACCTGTTCGGTGCCAAACCATTCATTGACTGCATCGAGCAAACTTTGAGCCAAAACAGCGTGACACCACGCGGTCGCTACATTTACCTAGACGTGGAGAGCTACCTGGAGGAAGCAGAAATGTCTCCCGAGTCGGACAACGCTGCACCGGCTCGGGGGCTACCCTCTAATGACGAAAGTGAGGCATCATGATTCGCCTAACAGCCGAGAACACCTTTGTGCTCGCCCAGGAGGGCGAGTCACCACGCTCGATCAGCGGTGTCGCCGTACCTTGGGATACCGAGGCCACCGTCAGTGACGGTACTCGCGTCAAATTTGAGCGCGGTGCCCTCCCGGTGACCGGCAAGAAGCCGAAACTGTTGAAATATCACGATTCTGAGCAGCCGGTCGGCGTAGTCACAGGCCGCTTGGACTCCGAGGAAGGCATGCTGTTCACAGCCCGAATCAGCGCCACGTCCGAAGGCAACGACATGCTCGAGCTCATCAAGGACGAGGCCGTTGACTCGGTATCGGTCGGCGTGGACGTAGTTGACGCGACTTACGACGACAACGGCACCATGATCATCAAAAAAGCGAACTGGGTGGAGTTATCATTGGTAACAGCACCTGCATTCAAGGGCGCTATGATTACAGAGGTTGCAGCGACCGAACCCCAAGAGGAGACAACCACAATGTCAGAAGTCAAGGTCGAAGCACCAGCCGAAGTTCCTGCACCAGCACCAGCACCACAAATGCTGTTCGCTGCACCGCGCAAAGAGTTCAAGCTGCCATCAGCTGCTGAGTACATCAGCAAGATCATCCGCGGTGGATCCGAAGCGCAAGAGTTCCTTGCCAACATCAAGGCTGCTGCGCCCGATGTAGTCACGACCGACACGCCCGGCATCCTGCCCGAGCCAATCCTCGGCCCGGTCTACAACAACTTCCGTGGCCTGCGCCCGGTGTGCGATGCAATCGGTGTCAAGGCAATGCCCGGTGGCGGCAAAGTGTTCCGTCGCCCGAAGGTCACGACCAACACCACGATTGGTGCATCCAACGGCGAAAACGCCAACCTCGATCAGGGCACGTTCGTTGTCTCAAACAACAACGTCACCAAGGATGTGTACGGCGGATACGTTCGCCTGTCCGAGGAGGACATGGACTGGACTGAGCCGGAAGTTCTCGGCCTTCTGGTCGATGACATGGCGCGTATCTACGCCAACGAAACCGACAACGTGGCAGCTGACGCACTCAACACCGGCGCAACCGTGACGCTCACGCTCACCGATGCCAACCTCACCGACCCAACCAAGTGGGTGGAGTTCGTGTACGCGGCCTCAGCAGACATTCTCAGCAACAGCAACGGCAACCTGCCGACCCACATGTTCGTGGCACCAGCAATCTGGGAAAAGCTCGGCGCTTTGACCGACACAGCTGACCGCCCACTGTTCCCACAAGTCGGCCCAATGAACGCCTTTGGCAACTTGGTTCCCGGCGTAGGAAGCGGCAACGCATTCGGCCTCCAGGTCGTTGTGGATCGCAACTTCTCGGCAAGCACGCTCATCATCGGAGACCCATCGGGCTTCGAGATTTTTGAGCAGCAAAAGGGTGCAATCCAAGTCGAGGCGGCTGACGGTTCGCTGTCGCGTTACATCAAGTTCCGTGGCTACTTTGCCACTTTGATGATTGACGCAAATAAGTTCATCAACCGCACCAGCGTTTGATAGTTCGTTCCCTCCAGGCGACTCTGAACGGTGGCGACTTACTCGGTAACCCATAAACAGGTTGTCAGTAATGTTGCCATCGTTCAGTTGCTTGAGCCTCACAACTTCGAGGTCGGACAGTCAATAACCATCAGTGGCATCAACGCCACGTGGAATGGCACGCACAAGATTCTGGCGTTGCCTGAGTATTACTTCATCGGCGTATCGCAGCAGGGTGATTACCAGTACGACACTGACACCATCATCCCGAATCAGGTGCAGTTCGCGCTGACCACGGATGACGCTGATCGAGCAGCTGCCACCGGCAGTGTTACTTACACCATCACGTGCTCCTGGATTGTCCTGGATGACCTGGAGGACTACTTGGGCTTCACATTCACCAACCCGAGCGCCGACCTGGACGTTGCCAACATGGCAATCAGCGCAGCCAACCAATTCGCATACCGCAAGCGTCAGGAGTCCGGCTATTTCGACTCGCCAAGCTCGGTGCCAGGTGGCGATGCCAAGTTGGGCACCGTGCAGTACGCAGCCATCTTGTACCGCGAGCGTGGCAGCACCGAAGCCTTTGCATCGTTTGACCCACTAGCAACAGGTGGCCCGGTAACTGGCAATTACGGACAGATCCTGCGCCTGCTCGGAGTCAATAAGCCACAGGTGGCCTGACATGGCGAACATGTTCAAGGATGGTTACGACCAGCTGGTAACGAAGCTTGGCACGATTACCGGGCTACGTGTGTTTGATGACCCACGGAATATCAACGTACCTTGCTGCATAGTTGAAGCGCCAAGCATCATGATGGCTAGCAACGTGGTTGCAGACATGGAATATCGCGTCGTGATAGTCGGCCTTGGCACCGGCGACAATCGCACGCTTGATCAGCTGTTGGATTTGGCTGATCTAGTCCGTGCAGCACAAATCGGATTGACCGAGGCACGGCCCACCACAGTTTCATATGGCGGCGCTGACTACCCTGCGTACGAGCTAACAATACGCACCAAAGTCAGCCCATAGGGCTACTAGACTGCCAAACGGGTAAGCAGCGACCCTCGACGTAGAGGAGATCTGCTACATGGCCAACGCAACCACATACCTCGCAACCCCGACCTTCGGCATCGGTGTCAACCTCGCCGGTATCAAGGATTTGACCGACCAGTGCAAGAGCGTCGTCATCACCAAATCGCGTGAATCACTCGACAGCACATCTTTCGGCAACACAGGCCGCCAATACGTGGGTGGACTCACCAACGTTACGGTCACCGCCACGCTGTTGATGGAATACTCGGCAACGCCAGGCACCTACGTTGACCTCACCGCATTGGTCGGCACCAACGTGTACGTGGCAGTAAAGCCAACCGGGGATGCAATCTCGGCAACGAATCCCGAGTTCCAAATCACTGGCGGCTACCTGGAATCGCTCGACGTAGTGAACGGTTCAGTCGGTGAACTGTCCGAAGTGGAAATCACCGTCACAGGCGGCGTGCTGGTCGAGGACACCACGCCGTGAAACTAACCATCAAGGTGTCGTACACGACACCCGCAGCGGAATTGGTTACAGAACAAATCACGACGACCATTGCGACGGTCGCTGCATGGGAACGCAAGTTCAAGCGCCGTGTCAGCGATCTCCAAGGCGGCATTGGTATTGACGATTTGATGTTCATGTGCTGGCATCAGCTGACGGTCGGCAAACGCGAATCACGCGATTACGACACTTGGCTGTTGGCGGTGGACAGTTTCGACGTGGTGGATTCCGCGCAAGCAAACCCTACGGAAGCCACAGCATCAGGCGACAGTTAGCAGATTTGCTTCTGGCAACTGGATGGTGGCCCCCCGATATTGAGTTCGACATGGATGACTTGGCTACCGTGTTACTTCTAGCAAAGAAGGCAAACCGTGCCCACTGAAACACGCATTGAAATTTACGGTGTCAAAGAGGCACTCAAGGAACTGAACAAGATTGCGCCTACCTTGCGCCGACAAATTACGAAAGACTACAAAAAAATCGTTGCACCAGTCATCAAAGACGCTCAGTCAATTATCCCAACGATTGCACCCATGACCGGCATGGAAGGTGGCTGGAAAACAAAAAGTGGTTACGAGATGTTGCCTGCTAGTGGCTGGACGGGCATCAAAGCAAGAACCATGTATTCGGCTCGCATCAACACACGCCGAGTCAAAGAGTTTCGAGGCAACCTAGAAAACGTAGGCACATTCAGCATCACGTTCAAGGGTTTGATCAACACCGTGTTTGATATTGCAGGCCGCAAAAGCAGCGGCACTGTAAGTCAATTTAGTCGCGTTGGCTCACATGGCAAATTGGTTGGAACGGTGGGCGGCCCTCAAATGATTGCGGTACTGAATAGCCGGTACAACAAAGGTTCCCGAACACTGTGGCCTTCGTTTGAGCGAAACAAAAGCGAAGTTGAGAAACAAATGACACAAATTGTTGAGGATGTTATGAAACAGGTGGGCCGCAATCTCGTATCAAATCAAGGTTCGTAGGATTGACATATGGCTGTTTCACTACCAATCGTCTCTGAGTTTGACAGCAAAGGCATCCAGAAGGCCATCAACGAATTCAAGAGCCTTGAAGGCGCTGGCAAGAAAGCCCAGTTTGCCATCAAAAAAGCAGCCATACCGGCAGCCGCAGCCCTGGCTGGTATCGCAGCCGCAGCTGTACCAGCAGTCACCGCAGCCAGCGATCTCAACGAAACCATCAGCAAAACCAACGTCATATTCGGTGAAGCCGCCAACGAAGTACAAATCTTTGCCGATACGGCAGCAGCGTCATTGGGCCAAACCCGACAGCAGGCGCTCGACGCGGCAGCCACATTCGGCACGTTCGGCAAGGCTGCTGGGCTCACCGGGCAAGATTTGGCATCATTCAGCACCGACTTCACCAGCCTCGCCTCAGACCTGGCATCATTTAACAACACCAGCCCAGAGGAGGCCGTACAAGCGTTAGGAGCCGCTCTAAGAGGCGAAAGCGAGCCCCTGCGACGATTTGGTGTCCTGCTGTCTGCTGACGCTGTAGCAGCCGAGGCAATGGCTATGGGATTGGTTACCACGACCATCAACGAGGACAAGCTGAACATCGCCTTGCAAAAGGTTGACATTGCGTTCCAAAAAAATCAGGAAACCGTTGCCAAGTTTGGTGAAGATTCCATTGAAGCTCAAAAGAGCCGTTTGGCGTTGGAGCAAGCCGAGCAGTCGCTCAACAAGGCCCTTGATGGCACCACGGACAAACTGACAGCCCAGCAAAAGACCCTGGCTACGCAGTCGCTCATCATGAAAGCCACGACCGATGCCCAGGGCGATTTCGAGCGCACCAGCGACGGCCTAGCCAACAGCCAACGGATCCTGACGGCTCAGTTCAAGGATTTGCAGGCCGAGCTTGGCATGATCCTGCTGCCCATTGTTGAGAAAGGCACCAAACTGCTCAGTGGCCTCACCGGGGCTATGGCAGCCAACAAAGATGTGACCGCCATAGCAATTGGTGTCGTTGCCGGTTTGGCAGCTGCTGTGCTCGCGGTCAACGCAGCCATGAAGGTGTACCAAGCGACATTGGTAGTCGTAAAGGTTGCCCAGGCGGCGTTGAACTTTGTGATGAGCGCCAACCCAATCGGACTAATCATCATTGGCATCGCGGCCCTAGTAGCTGCATTCGTTGTCTTGGAAAAGAAGTTCGGTGTTGTCAGCAAAGCCGCAGAGTTTCTAGGCAACGCTTTCAAGCAATACATCATCAGCCCACTAAAAGCCGCGCTCGATCTAGTGGGCAAAGTGATTAGTGCATTAGGCAAGATCCCAGGTGTCAGCAGCATTGCTGGCGCTGTTGGTGGCTTGGTAGGCAAAATACCAGGGCTTGCCGATGGCGGCATTGTGACCGGGCCGACATTGGCTGTCGTTGGTGAGGCTGGCCCTGAGGCTGTTATCCCATTGTCCAAGATGAATCAAATGGGCAATGTGACCATCAACATCAACGCCAACGTCGCTGACGAGCGTTTGGGCGATGTGATTGTCAATGCGTTGCGCCAGTACAACCGTCGATCAGGCCCGGCAAACATCTTGGTGGCGTAATGGCGACAAGTGTTGTCCAATCAGGTAACTACCTGCTTGAGCTTGATACCGGCTTTGATTTCAACAGTTTCAGGCTTGATGATTCAGTGAAAGGCGTGTTGGACAATACGACATACACGCTGGGGCCAAGCACTCAATACGCAGACATCACCCAATATGTGACGCGGGTCAGCTACAAACGCGGTCGGCAAAAGATTGACGATCAGTTCGGTGCAGGCACCATGAGCTTCAACATGCGTGACGAAACAGGCATCCTGGGCCCATATGACACCAGCAGCCCCTACTACGACCCGACAAACGACAAACCCGGCCTAGCACCAATGCGTCGAGTACGTCTGAGCCGTGAATCCGAGTATTTGTTTGTGGGCTACGTGACCGGGTACAACTACTTGTTTGCCTTGGCTGGGCCAAACGAAGTGCAGGTCAATTGTTCAGATGATTTCTATTTGCTTGCACAAACGCAGTTTGCTGCGTTCAACCCGAGTGCGGAAACCTCGGGCGAACGTATTGAGACAGTTCTAGCACTTCCTGAAATTGACTATCAAGGCACAACCAACATTGACCCTGGCACGGTCAACCTTGGGCATGACAACGCATACAACGTCAATGCTGGCACTAACACGATGCAATATCTGAATGCAATCAACCAGGCCGAGCAAGGGCGATTGTTCATGTCAAGGGATGGCGAATTGACATTCCAGCCACGTGTGGGTGCCACGCTGAGTGGTTCAGTGTTGACGTTCGCTGATGATGGCACAGCAACGCCATACGATGAGGTGCAAATTGAGTTTGATGCCGATGGCGTAGTGAATCGCGCATACGTTGAGGCACTTAACGGCACGACAGCCACCGCCGACGATCTGACCAGTCAGGCCACGTATTTCATCCAGTCGCAATCTGTCACCGGCAGTCTGCTACACCAACAAGGCGAAATTGACGATCTGGCTGACTATTTGCTTGAGGGCGAGCCAGGGCCGCGTTACACAGCAGTCAGCACACGTTTCAACATGCTTGACAACACGGAACGCAATTTGGCTGCCACGGTGGACATTGGTGACACCATCACGGTTACCAAGGCCGTGACCGGGCTATCAACGCTTACGTCGGAGCTGAGCATCGAAGGCATTGAGGGCAGCATTGACTTTGCGTCAGGGCATCGCATTACGTACTACACGGCCCCAACCACAGTGGTATTCCAGCTCATATTGGATGACTTGGTGTACGGCACGGTGGACTCCACCAACGTATTAGGATGAGGTAACCATGCCAACAAAACAAACCTTTACAAGTGGTCAGGTATTGACGGCAGCGCAACTAAATACGCTGCAGGATTACATTGGTGTCGTACAAGTAGTCAGCACCTTCAAGGACGATACTTTCCTCACGACAAGCAATACGTTCGTCGATGTGACAGGCATGAGCGTAAGCATCACACCAACAAGTGCAAGCAATAAAATCCTAGTCATTGCAGCCTTGGCATTTGGTGGAGCAGGTGGCACTCAACGCGGTTTGAGACTGGTGCGCGACACCACGGCGATTGCGTTAGGCGCGTCGGCTGGAGGTCGAACGGATGCATGGTATGGGCATGGTGATACACCAGCCGGTGGGTTGGACAGCGTGACGGTTGTGTACTTGGATAGTCCGGCGACAACTAGCGCCACAACGTACAAAATCCAGTTCCAAACGAATGACAGTAACAATGTCACGTTGAATCGAACTGGAAGCTTGGCGTTTTACAATTCCGCAAGCACAATCACGGCAATGGAAGTAAAAGCATGATCGACTACGGACTCATCCTCACTACAAATTATCCGGGTACGCAATGGACACTAAATGGCTATGAGTATGACGGCCTCACTTGGTTGGACAACACACCAAAACCAACGCAAGCCGAACTTGATGCCCAATGGCCCCAAGTAAATTACGCCAACCAATATGCGACCGTGGAGGCTGCTCGACGTACCGCCTACGAACAGCAATCGGATGGCCTGTTTTTCGAGTGGCAACGCGGTGATGGCACCGAAGCTGCGTGGCGTGCAGCTGTAGCAGCAGTCAAAGCAGCCAATCCCTACCCACCGGCACCCTAAGGTTGACACATGAAATGGGCACCAATGCTCGAGGACTGGCTCAAAGCATTCGTCGCTGGCTCCGTCGCCGTGCTTATGTCAAGCAATTACAACGTGCAAAGCGCGCTAAAAGCCGGAATCGCAGCCGTGCTGCCAATGATCTACGCCTGGGCAAACACTAAAGACACGCGGTACGGACGCAAGTGAACCGACCAGTCAAGCCGGTACGACTCCCGGCTGACCTAGGCAACGTCAAGCCAGGTGAAGTACCTGCCTACCTGCTGCGCTCGATCAGGCCGTACGGTCGGCTGCATTGGCTGGCAGCTCAAGCGTGGGAGGCAATGCGTAAAGCTGCACACGCCGATGGCATCAGACCGTTCAAGCCGAGCTCGGTGTACGACACGTACCGCGACCTAGCCACCCAAGAGAAAGGCTTTTTAGCCCGGTACACCACAGCACCAATCAACAACAGCAAATCCATCCGCATGTACAAAGGACAGAAGTACTACCTCAAGCCAGGGCTGGCCCCGATGGCAGTGCCTGGCACCTCGACCCACAATCTGGGCCTGGCAGTGGACATATTTTCAGCGTCAGGGCAGCGCCTGGACTGGATGGAAGCCAACTGCATGAGCTTCGGATTCTGCTGGGAGTTCCAATCGGGGGCCGAGCCGTGGCATATCCGATATTTCAAGGCAGAATCAGTACCAGCCAGAGTGCAGCAATGGCTGGACACTCATGCCAACAGAAATATACGTAGCTCTCATCAGTGCAGTTGCCATCGTCTCGGCAGCTGTCCTGCCTGCTGTCCTGATTGAGCGTGCCAGGCGAGAGAATGCCGACGATCACGCATATGTGCGCAAGGTGTTGACTAGGGTGGAACGCAAGATTGACAATCACCTGGAGGATCATGACAATGGCACTTCGCGACGAAATCCAGCCAAAAATAAATAAAGTGGCTGGCCTTGAAAAATGGTTGGATGACCAACCAAACGGTGAAGAGTGGTACCAAATCATCTACGATTTGCAGTACAGCTGCCAATCCGTAGCGACACTGTTGACCAAGCACGGCTTTGCATGTGATCACAACGTCATCGCACGATTCAGGCAAAAGCATGTCCCTTAGTGACGAGATTGCACAACAGCAGACGCTCGAGCAGTTGCGTGAGGCGCTGAAACGTTCACAGCAGGCATACGGCAAACTGAAGGTCAAGAGTGATGAGTTGGTGCAGGCTGTGTATCAGGCTGCGAAGGATGCCAGCCTGGGCACGCCACCAATCAAGGTGACACCACCCAAGAAAGACACCCGGAAGGGCAAGGCCGAGGTTGCAGTCATTCATTGCACCGACTGGCAGCTAGGCAAGAAAAGCGTGTCCTACGGCTCGGAAACATGCGGTCAACGCATCGACAAGTTCATTGACAAGGTGCTGCACATCACCAGCATTCAACGCAAGCATCATCCAGTACGTGAAGCAGTGCTCCTCCTGGGTGGTGACATGGTTGAGGGCATGGGCATATTCCCAGGGCAGGCGTACGAGGTGGACAGCCACTTGTATGAGCAGCTGTTTGAGGTGTCCAGGCTGATTGGCAAGACCGTCAGCACCTTGGCTAGCAACTTCGAGTCTGTGCGCGTGGTGTGCGAATACGGCAACCACGGTCGCATAGGCCGGTATGGCGAAATGCCCAAGGGCGACAACATTGACCGCATCAGCTATGAGATCGCGCGCAGTCAGGTCGGTCATTTGGTCAAGGATTGGCAGAGCTCTGACGCTTGGTATCAAATTGTGCGTATTGGCAATTACACAGCCCTGTTGGTGCACGGAGACGAAATCAAGAGCTTTGGTGGCAATACTCCGGCTTTCGGCATTCTGCGTAAGGTCAATGCTTGGGCTGGTGGCGTTATTGAGCATTTTTCGGATTGTTATATGGGCCACTGGCACACACCAATGAGCCTCACCATGTCGAATGGTGGGCGCATATTCGTGACCGGCAGCCCCGAGTCACACAACGAATACGCACGCGAGTTTGTGGCAGCCACCGGCATACCCAGCCAGCGCCTGCACTTCGTGGATCCAGACAAGGGTAGAGTCGCAGCCGAGTACGTGGTATGGCTCGACTAGACAAACCCCTGGTGCTGGTCGTGTGGCATGATGCCCACACGCTCGACAATGACCACTGGTACAACGAATCCGACCTAAAGGACAGCCCGTGCGTGGTGCACAGCGTCGGGTATCGAATCAGTCGGCCCAATGCCCGGCACCTATGCCTGGCACAGTCGATCACCGATGAGCAAGGCTCGGACAACGTGCTGTTCATACCAGCCCGAATGGTACGAAAAGTGATAAAACTGCAAATCCCCCACAAGCGCCGAAAGACGCGCTAAGGTCAAATCAGGCTCTGGAGGGGCCTCAACATGACACACAACCTGATTACCTACGAAGTCCTCACCGGGCTTTGTGCAGAGACAGCGCAACAATTCCACTTGGTAGTGTTCAGGAACGCTGAAGGCGAGGTCGTGAAGGCCCAGCTGCGTTACCGATTCAACGCTGACGAGGATTGGAGCGAACCATCAAAGCTGACCCATCAGCCACGCATCGACCCAGAACACCCGAGCGTCGCATGAACCCCCTAGCCATCATTGCCATGGCGGCATGTGCCGTATCCGGCTTCGGCCTCATGTTGGTATCAAATCCTGAAACAGACACAGCAGGGCTGGTGTCCGAGTCCACGGTGTACACGGCTCCCCTTTCGGGCACCGTGGGCTTGGACAGCCCCTCAGACGCATCAGGAAGCGATATGAGCGTGGTAACGACCATGCCCCCATACACAGGCCCAGGCTGCAGAGAATGGGCTGACACAGCCCTACGTGGAGGCTTCGTCCTGGACGACCTATGGATAGCCCTGCAAGTCGCAGAGCTTGAATCGGGCTGCCTACCGGGCGCAATCGGAGACAACGGCGACAGCTTCGGCCTCATGCAAATCCACACGCCATCATGGTGCAAACCCACCAAATACTGGCCTCGCGGATACCTGCAAACCCAAGGCATGATTGACGACTGCACCGAGCTGTTTGACCCACTAACGAACATGTGGGTGGCATGGCATATCGCAACCAAATACGGCTGGAAGAACTGGAGCACCTATGACCGCGTTCTGGGCTGAGGTCGTGGTAGTCGGCATCATTGCCTGCTACTTTGCGATAGCCGTTTGGTATCTTGCACAACCCATGGAGGATGATGAGCAGCAGCAACATTGACCCAGGTGACGCGGCCTACCGCGCCTGGCAACTCACCAAAGGTGATCGCATGGCCCAATATGGGCACCCCTGGGATGACTACACCCGGGTACGTCGCATATTCGGCAGCATCACCAACTACCACCACAACCTCAGCACCCAAGAGGCAATCATGTTCATGGTGTGCGTCAAGCTGGCCCGGCTGATGAAGTCATTGGACGAAGGCAAGATGCACGAGGATTCACTAGTCGATGCAATCGGCTATCTGAACTGTCTGCATATGGCTGATGCACGCGAGATGCTGCACGACGCTCCGAAACACATCCTCGGTGATATGGCGATTCAATACGATGACTAGCCCACAGAAGCGCAAAGGCCATGCAGCTGAACTGGCTGTCGTGAAGTGGCTACGCGCTCATG
>Ga0208019_1001217_pt1 | contig 13759 bp, 14 predicted proteins | sample CB_VirMetaG_5_FD_184540 | JGI IMG/M metagenome (GOLD analysis project Ga0208019, IMG submission 184540) | Freshwater to marine saline gradient viral communities from Chesapeake Bay - CB_1508_1D Viral MetaG (SPAdes) (version 4) | ecosystem: Environmental > Aquatic > Marine > Coastal | place: USA...
ATTTCTTTTTCTAACTCTTTTACTTTATTTTCTTTAAAGCTTTCAGTTAGAGTCTGACTACAAACAGGACATGATTCATTTTTCTGATAAAAATCTTTGTTTTCTTCTTTTTCCTTTCTTTCTTTTATACTAGAAACAATTTTGTCTTTCTGTAGTACCATTTTATCATTCAATGATTTACTTTCATCTTTAAAAGAAGAAAAGCCTTCTATAGTTTTTTCTAGTTCTTTTATTTCCAGCAGAAGTTGATCTATTTCTGTTTCTGCATTTTCTATTTTTTTATCATTGTTTGATATGTTTTCTTCTTGTTTTTGTTTCAGTGTTTTAATATTATCTTTTTGTACGTTTTGTTTCTCTTTTAGAATCTCAAGAGAAGAATTTGTTTCAGTAACTTTTTCTTTAACTGTAGATAATTTACTCTTAATAACAACATTCATTGTACTAAAGATATTGATATCTAGAATATCTTCAATTACTTCCCTTCTATCTGATGCAGTTAATTGCATAAAGGGAACAAATGATGAACTACCTAATGTAACTATTTGAGTAAAAGACTTATAGTTCATCTTTAGGATTTGTTCTTCTAAAAATTTTTGATAATCTTTTGATTTTGCGTTTTGCTTTATAAGTTCTCCATTTTTATAGATTTCAAACTTCTTGGGTTTCAATCCACGAATAACTTCATATGAATTAGAACCTATATCAAATGAAACCTGTACCAAACAATTTTTATTGTTTATGCTATTAACCAACTGAGGTATATTGATTTTTCTAAATGGCTTACCAAACAACGCAAAAGTTATAGAATCCAACAGTGCATATGATTTACCATGCCCGTTAGACCCAGTAACCAATGTCATTTCATTTTTTTCAAAACTTACAGTAGTGACATAATTACCGAATGAACCAAAATTTTTGAATTTAACTTGTTTAAAAAATATCATTTATATCACTGAATCTTTATACTTTTAAGATCTTTTCCATCTACCATAGATTTAAATTGACTATTTTCTATGAGTTCTTCTTTTGGTGGTTCTTCTTTTGGAAGTTCTTTTTTCTTTTCTTTTTTATTTTTATTACAACCACAACCCATTTTCTTTTCTCCTGCATTTAATTTAGAAGTTTGGTTATCTTCAAACTCGTGGGCAAAAAACAGTTCTGCGTCTGCAGGTATTTGCTTGATAGCTCTTATCGTAATGATGTTAAAGTTAGGATCAAAATTATAGGCAACATTTGGGGTTTCAGATTTTTTATAACATAGGAAATTACCTAACCCTACAATCAGAGGAACTCCTTCTTTGAGAAAAATCTCTTTTATATGTGGGTGAGGAATAAAATAGTTTGCCATAACAGGATCTACATTTTCTTCACTTGCGATCAAATCATCTAAAGTAGTATGCAAAGTAAGAACTGGAACCTCTTCTACAATTTCTCCTGGTTCAAAGTCCCTCAAAGCATAAACCGAGTACCCTAACTTATTCCCTCTTATTACACTAAAGCCTGGATGAAAGTTCTGTACATATGCCCTATCGTTTTCTTTTGTTGTACCTAACGATGCTCGTATCCAATCAGCACTTTTCCTTTTCATTGATCCAGAGCCTCCAAAAATATTTCATTTGATATCTTTTTCAAAAAATTCTTATCTATCTCAATATCCAAATTATCTATCTCTTCACTTATTATAGTGAGTGTATCTTTAGATAAGTCAATTGCTTTTTTCTCAATATCATCTATTGAAAAATCTTCAATTACACTCATTTCATATGGGTTTGACATTTCAATTTTACTTATCATCGAATCTACTACATTTCTGGGTGTATTTTTTGAAACTAATATTTTTACAAATTTGTTTTCTAAATTGCTATAATCATCTATTATATCATCAGTTGATATAGAATGAAACATGTTTTCTTTATTTTCTATGAACTCAATAGTTTCATCTGATGTGTCAAATACATGAAACCCCTTGATGTCATCTAAATCTGAATATGTAATTTGATATTGAGTACCAAGATATTTTATATTTTTCTTTGATGACTTGTTATGGAAATGACCCGATAGAACCATTTTAAACTTTTCCAACCCATCATCATCCATTCCACCGATGTGTTTGATACCACGCATTACCTCGTACCCATTCAACTCTAAGTGACCACATAATATGTCAGAGTTTGAGTTTTTGATAAATTCTAAAACATTTTCTCTATTGTCATCACATATCCAAGGAATGAAAGAAAAACTAGTGCCATCGAATACTTTTTCTACAGGTTCCAGTGAGTATGTGATGTTATCAGAATACTCAGATAAGATCTGATCTATAGAATTCAGATTATTTGTATTTTTATAGTAAGTATCATGATTACCGATCAACATGTGAATATGAATATCCTGTTCAACAATCACATCTAAAAACTTTTGTTTGACTTCATTTAAAGTATAAAAATTTATGTACTTTCTTCTGTCAAAAAAATCACCTAAATGAAATACAGTCTTAATATTGTTTTCTTTTAAGTAAGGAAAGAATTGATTCTGAAAGAATGAAAGAAAGTAATCTAAGAATAATTGATGATCATTTCTTGCACCGAAATGAGTATCATTGATTATCGCTATTTTCATTCTTTTTACCTTTTGTATTTTTATCAAATTTATCTAAATCAGTTTGAGATAATGAAAAATACTCTGCCATTTGTTCTTCTATATTTTTATCTGAATCAAAATAATTATCATTAAACCATCTGCGTATTGTACCATCCTCGTCTAATTTCTGTAGCATCTTATATTTAATAAAATTTTGTTTCTTTTCTTTTTCAATTCTTCTAATAAAAGCATAATAAGTTATTTGTGTAAAGTAAGAAAATGGATTATTTGATTTGTCTGGATCAAAGTTATGTGCATACATGAGGCAGTTCTCTACTGCATCACCAATCATATCTTCTCTGAATGGATAGTTTGCAAAGTTGGATTTGAAAGACAAATGCTCTGCTATCTTCCAAAAACACTCTCCAATGTAATCGGTCACTGGGGGTTTTTCATCCCCCTCCATTTCAGCATCATCTACTGTCTTTTTCCATTTTTTTATCTCATCAAAGAATCGTTCATTATCAATGTAGTTATTCGCCATATTTTTCCCTTGACATTTTAAAAAACCATAGTATAATTCGAGTGTTCACGAGAGAGAAGGGTAATTAGTATTCTCTAGGATCAGAACTCCAATCAGTCCAACGATTACCATAATCTGGATGATTGGTTTGTTCCTCCGTAGTTTCATCGCTAATTTCTTCTGAGGGAAATTGAAATTCAAACTCCCATTCAACTTCTTCACCATTCATTCCCATACCTAAAATCTCAGCCAAAGATCTAGCATCCCCATCTTCGTCAGACATCTTTTTTGCTTGATCAATAATAGAATCAAGATATTTTTGAAATTCATTCTCCATATCTTTTTTCACCGAATCCAAATTCTTTATTGATTTTGGCTTGGTGTCACTTTGTTTTTTTTCTTTTTCTTTCTCATACAAAAAGATAGCCTCCTTCAATGGAGTGCTATAACTAATGACTAAATCTCTTGGTATTTTAATAAATTTATCAGCGGTATAAGATATCCAGTCTCTCAATATAGTGACTTCTTTTTGAGATCCTGTATATGGATCAGTCATTAGCATGGTTCTAAATGCCATAGGAAATTCCATTGACAGTTTACCCTTTTCTGACTCTACTAATTTAGTAATGATTTCCTCACCTGACTTCAATTTAAGAATTCTGTATGCTGGATCCATGATGTTCTCCTCATATTTTGATTCTTGTCAGATCGTATGGAAACTTCTCATTATTATATATCTTTAATCGTTCATCTAGGTGTTTCATGGTATGATTCTTATAACTCTTGTATGAAAAATCGTCTGATATATCGTAAACAAAGGTTTTATCTTTTCCCTGTGCCTTTCTCAAACCTCTTCCAATCGACTGGAGTACTCGCACAACAGATTTAGATGGTGAAGCAAATACAACATTGTTTATTCTTGGAATGTTAATTCCAGTTGAACAAGTTCCATAAGAAGCAATCAAAATGGCATTCTCCTCTTGATTGAGGATGTGTCGTATTTTTTCTCTCTGATCTGCATCAGTACCTCCGTAGATAAAGAATATCTTTTTATCCTCTGATTCTTGTTGTATTATATCATATAAAACCTTACCGTGCAACTCAACATAGTTGAACAGTACAAGACTATTTCCCTTGAGGTTAAGGGAAAGTTTCTTTATAAACTCATTTCGTTTTGTGTTAGATATTATATAACTGATTTCTTCCTGATACGTTTTCCGTTTCATTTCTTGGACGGCTTCATCGTCATATCCAAGAATCAAACACTTTATTTCTATGTCAGATAATAGGTTCTTGTCAATAAGTTTCTTAGTCGAAGTAACATTATACAGTTTACCAAATAATCCCTCAATGACAAGTTTATGTGTCTGTGTTCCGTCTAGTGTGCCTGTAGTTCCGATTCTGAAGTGAGCATTCGTCATCTTGGTCATAAGACCAGCAAGAGACTTTGCCTTGAATAAGTGACACTCATCTCCAAAAACACAATCAAACTTATCAAAGAACTCCTTTGGCATCTTATAAAGACTTTGCCAGGTTGATATTACAATTGGTTTGTTGCTAGCCTTTTCTTCACCTGAAAAAATACGATGTGTATTTCCTTCTACATTCCAGGTCTTATTTGCATAATCCTTGAAGTCATTGTATAATTGATTCACCAAGCCAACTGTAGGAACTACGATAAGTATCTTTTTATTTGTGGGTTGATTCAGACAATACCTAACCAACATGTAAATAATCAGAGATTTACCGCTACCAGTTGGAGACAAGAGAAGTGCTCTTTTTCTTCTAATGGCATGATAAACTGCTTTTAACTGATGCACATGGGGAGTTATTTTTAACTTTAAAGACTTAACAAAATCCACGAACTGATCTTTACTTTCAGTTCCTCTCTCTAATAACTTCTCACTGTCTATCTCATATTTGTACTTACGGTCTTCTGCAAAACGAATGATATAATCTAACAACCCAGCATATATTGTTCTTCCGTATAGATTGAATAGCCTTATCTGACCATCCCATATTTTCTTTTTATATGCTGGAGTGTATTGATAATTTGGAACGTAGAATGTAAAATAGCCGTTTAGTTCTTTTGCTATATCTTTTTCTGATTCTACAATCAAATTAACTGCATCTTTTTGCCGAATGATTATATCCATCAAATTCCTTGTGTAAATTTAATCCACTCAATTGCAGATTTTATATTCCATTGTCTCCCGTTCATCATTTTTACTACTTCTTCTAGATAAGAAACAACAGATTTTTGCAATGAAATCTTCGCTCTAATTTTTTGCATATCTTCATCAGCATCTAAAAACATTGGTATATCTGTTTTTAATACATTATATTCAAATGGCTCCCATTTATATCGAGCAAGATCTTCTTCGCCTATCTTGCCTGCATAATATAACCATTTATATTTTTTCAATATATTTTCTTGAAACTGTATTTTTTCTAACTCTAGTTTTGAGTTTTCTAATAAAACAAGATATTTATTATGTAACTGAGGTGTTCTCAGTGATTCGCCATTTAGATTTGTTTCATCTATAATTAAATCTTTTTTTACCATCTCACGAAGATTCTCAATATTCATAGTCACTCCATTATGCGCCGGTTATTCCTTCCAATTCGTAATACGAATATCTAAATGTAACAGAAGAAGATAACTGAATGCTATCTGATGCTGTTGTGGTGAAGGAAAACCCTGTTAATGATATAGGGAACATATTAAAAAATTTAAATTTCCAACTTGGTTTGTACGCACTATTAGTTATTAATAATTCGCCTACAGTAGTAGAATCGTTGCAATTATTGTACATAATTGCTTCGGTTTTTTCGTTTATTGGTCCTAGACGAATTAGCCATTCATATATTTCTCTCCAACTTTCTAATTTTTCATCAATCAGAAACGATACAGTTAAATCTTCAAAGATATATTTACCCGTTGCAGTTGGAATATTCACACCAAACGCAGTCTGTAGATCCGCACTAACAAATTCTATAGAAGGTATATTAACTCCTGTAACATACTCAGATAGAATAGGTATTCTACTAACATTGAATTTAAACTGATTCCCTGTTAGTAGATTTGATGTTGATGGATAGTCGCCGACATGTCTGTGTATCATATTACTATGTATAATAAAAAAAGGAGCACTCCGAAGAGTGCTCCTTCTTTATCCAATTTAGGATTATCAGGTAGTACCGCCAGCAGCGAAACCGTGAAGGTTCTTGACTGCGAAGATACGGTAGTATTGGTTTCCACCAAGTGTATCAAGATTTGTGTTCTCGGCAAATGGGTTGGCAACCATACCGTAACGAGTCTTGAATCCGATCTTTGGCTGGAAGGTGCTTGCATCAACAGCTCTGACCATTTGTAGTGGAACGTATGGGCAGTAGAAGAATCCAGCATCATATGGGTTGGCACCACGGTATCCAACGACACAGTAGTCGCCGTATGCGTGTCCAGCACCTTCTGAACCGGAAGCGTATGGGTCAACGTAGACCTTGAACTTACCGTTGAGAGTACCGACAAAGGTGTTACCAGTGTCGTCAACGTCGAGTGAGACATTGAGTGCTGGTGAGATGTTGAGGAATCCACCCATTGCGAGGGCAGATGCAACATCAGCAGTGCAAAGGATGAAGTTACCCTTTCCACGACGAGTTTCCTTGGCAATCTGGTTGGCTTCACGCTCGATTTGGAACATCAGACCTCTGAAGCGTTCTGCAGACCAACGACCGTCTGAGTCAGCATAAAGGTCGTAGATACCACCAGTTGCAATATCGCCTTGCTTGGCACCAAGTTTAGCGTTTGTATAGAGAGTACGAATGACTTCGCGGTTGATTTCGCTAAGGATCTCAGTAGAAAGAATGTTAGCGAGTTCAGTTTCTGCATCAAGTCCGTGAACAGCCTTGAGATCTTGAGCAAGCTCTGTGCTGTATTCAGCCTTGAGAGCCTTGGTCTTTGCTTCAACTGCGATTCTCTCGATTGAGAAGCCCATGTCAGCGAAATCCTTAGCACCACCACCTGAACCAAGAGCTTCAGCAGTGGTAGTTGACATACCACGGAAATCTTGTACAAGATTTGCAGCGGTTTCTCTGGTTCCACCGGAAGTAAATGGAGCAGCAGAAAGACCTGCTGAAGGTGCAGATGATTCAGTAACACCAGCGAATGGGTTAGCTTCTTGGAAGAGAGCTTCAGCACCAGCTGTACCACCACCGTAACGGCTTCTAAGAGCGAAGATGAGTCCAGTTGGGGCGGTCATTGGTTGAACGCCGCAGAGATCATATGCCATTAAGTTTGGCATAGCACGGCGAACTAGGCTGATTAGAATTGGATCATAACCAGCAAAGTTACCTTGATTACCAACTTGTGGGTTTTGGAAATTACCACCCATGTTGTTGGCTGGTTGTTCTGCAAGGAATTGCTCACGAAGAGCATTCTGCTGGTTCTCTAAAAGAACAGCGGTAACTCTCTTCTTGTGGTAATCACCGATTGAATCGAGTGAATCATGCTCAAGAAGTGGATTCCACTTCTCGACTAATTGATCGTATGGTGTGTTGTCTTCTCTATGTGTAAACATTTCTTTTTTTCTCCTTAGAAATTATTTCTTGTTTCTGTTCTGAAAACCAATTGCTTTAGTGTATGCTTCCATAATAGGATCTGTTCCTGCGTTATGTGAAACATTTTCATTTAAGTCTTGAACTGAATAATCACTATCTTCTTCGATCATTTGAGGTGATCTTCCAACAAAAGATTCTCTGATTATTCCTAATTTTCTTGTATATTGATCATAATCTTCATATACAACCGTTTCTGCAAGATTACCGAATCTTTCAATTTCGGTATCAGTTAAACCTTCGCACATTGAAACAAAAACTGATTGTGCTGTAGTTTGATCTAGAGCACGAGAAAGTTCAATATTTCTTTCTAATTGCTCATTGAGTTGTGCTTCAAGGCTTTCCTTGATGTCATAGAGTTCTTCTACAACCTTTACCTTCTCATCAGGCATTTCAATGTAATGTGATTCAAAGAGTTCTTTAAGACCAGTAAGGAAAGATTCAGCAATATCAGCCTTGATTCCTCTTTCTATAGCAACTTCATTGTCTCTGGTCCACTCCTCAACAACATATGAAAGGAACTCATCGAGCTTTTCTGAGAGTTCTTCGGAAAGAGTTTCAACTTGCTCATTTAGGGCATTGTTGAAAGATTCTTGCATAGAAGCTTCAATGAAAGAAATTCTATCAGTTAAAGCAGCTTCAAAGATTGTTGCGATTCTTTCCATGAAATCTTCGGAAAGATCTTCTCCGTCAAAGAGCTGGTTAAGATAGTCTGCAGTAGAAAGTTCTTCCTGCATTTGCTCTTCTTTGCCCTTCTTCTTCTTCTTTGATGGGGCAGCGGCGGCACCAGTAGCGTCTGATGGCTTGGCTTGAATTGTAGCCATGTTTTGTGCTGCGTCATGCGGAGTTTCTAATGTTCCTAACTGAACACCCCTTCCGCTTGTATCCTGGTATAATGCAGGATCATCATAACCGGATGGGTCTACTGTTTTTGCAGCAGCAGTTGACTCTTTAAATGTACGAAGACCTTCTTTAATGGCTTCGCCAATTTCTTCATTGAGATGGTTTGATTTGTTACTCATCAATAAGCTCCTTGATGCCTTTCTGGAATATTTATAAAAAACGGTTTTCTACTGTGTATACTCTGTCATATTTTTCGTAAGAAATCTTCAAATAATCGTGTAAACTTGTTTTGCATTTGTCTAGCAGAAGTATTTTTAATTTGGGTATGGTATTCTGCTATAGTTTTTTCTTTAAGAATACCATTATCCCATATCCACTCTTTGCCTTCCATTATGCCGTCTACAAAAGCATCTGGAGCAGATGGATCTGCAACGATATCAACAGCGGCTAACATAAAATCTGGTTGAACCATGTTAACGCCATTCATTGTTTTCAAAGAACCCATACCACGGGTAGATACGCCTAACTTTGCACCTTCATCCATAAGATTCTGAACAATTTTACCCATAGGAGTATCCATAATTTTAGCTTTACCATTAAAGTTTTTACCTTCGCAATGAAGGTCTTTAATAATATGAGACACACGATCTAAATTTACCGTAGGACCCTGTGGGTGATTTAATTCACCGAACGCTCGGTTCTTATCAACAAAATCAGAAACATAAGAATTTACTTTTGGACCTAATACGTCCATCGGATAGATTCTTCCATTTCTATTTTTCTGTTCTGCTTGCATAAAGATGCCAGAAATGAAATAGTTTTTCTTTCCTTCTGTTGAAGCCTCAACAATAAGCTCGACATCTTCATTCATTTCTGTGATAAGTTTCATCAGTATGCTCCGATTCCTGAATTAGCTGCCTTTGATGCACCCTTTTCTGCTTTTTTATCTGTCTTGGTTGAGATATCGCCGGGTTCATCTTTCATTCCACCTGGTTGCAGTGATTTGCCTGCTGGAGTTGTATCAGCCTGCTCACTCATTGCACGTTCGATGGCTTCTTTAATTTTGCTCTTTTTCTTTTTTTTATCTTCTTCGGCGTCTTTCCATGATTCATCCTCATCACCATCTCCATCTGCATCAAGAAAATCAGGCTTTTCGTCCTCATTCTGCTTCTTACCCGTATTGTGCTTCTTACCCTTCTTGTGCTTCTTGTGCTTCTTTTTGGCTTCTCCAAGAAGTTCTGGGGCAACTTCGGCATACATTTCGTCTAAATGTTCACCTAATTTGATGTAAAGAACATCTTCGATTTCTTTCTTTGCGCCGATTAGATTTTCGTCTAATAGTTCTCTGATTATTTTATGTGTGCTCATATCTATCCTCATGTTATGGGTTAGTATTAAATATGTATATCTTTTTTACTTTTATGCGGGCGGGGCAGGTGGCGGAGCCGCACCCGGCATAGGGGGTCCTGGAGGCGGAGCCATTTGAGCTGCCTTCATTTCGGCTTCTCTTTGCTCCGCGTCATTTTGAGCTTTTATTTGTGCTATTTCATCATCTGACTGCTGTAATATATTTTTCTTTACATATTCAGTTGAGAAATATTTACCTACTAATGGATCTACCATTCCCAGTAATTGCAATCTTTCTTTTAATATTTCAGTTTCTCTTAACTCTGAAAAATATGAATCTTCATTAAAGGTAAAGGTAATGGTATCGTTTAGATCTTCCCAATCTACTTCTGATATAACACCTTTCAACAAAAGTTGTTTCTTTAACATGTCAGTAAGAAGACCAGAAAATCTGTTTCTTAATCTCTGAATAAATTTATAAAACTTTACTTCATCACGAGTGATCTCTGCAGACCTACCCATGTTGAAACCATTTTGTGTTTCAAGTCGTGACAATGGAACATTTAATGCTCTATAAAGTTTTCTCTGTAAGTAATCAACATCTTCCATTTGCCCAAGATTTTGACCACCAGAAAGAGTACTAATTTCAGTGCCTCTTCCACCCTCTCTACGAGGAAGCCAGAAGTCCTCTAACATGTGGAGATGGTTTCTGTCATCTCGAACTTCGCCAGTTGTTTGATTATAAACCAACTTATTTCTATATCGGTTCATAAGTTCACGCAGATATTGTTCAGCTTTTTGCTTTGGAAGATTACCAACGTCGATATAGAAAATACGTCTTTCTGGTGCGCGAGATATTCTGTAAATTACAACCGCATCTTCGATCTGACGAAGCATGTTTACTGGACGAATTGCTTTCTGTAGATAACCAACCACATTCTTAGTGTTATAATCCACGATGCCACTATGACAATATGCAATAGAATCAGGTAATATTTTTATACCTGTTCCCCCTGTATATGTTCCACTTTGTTTATCGTTATCGGTATACATGAAGAACTCTTCAACGTGCGTAACAATTGGAACAGAATTAGGACCTTTAACATAAGGTTTTTTGTTTACTTTTCTTATTTTCTTTATCTTTAGCGGATCAATTGGTCTAGCTTCTTTGATTCCTGCTCTCGGATTTTCTGTATCAACAATAAGATGATAGTAAACTCTTCCGTCTATATACCATCTTCTGTAAATTTCATATGCTCTATTTGGAAAATCCAATAGTCGTAATACGTTATCGTACTCTTTTTGAATTTTGTTTTTTATATTTTCGGAAAATCCGGTGTTATCTAAATTTAATTTTACAGGCTTTCTATCAGTGCCCATTATAATAGAATCATTGACAATATCTTCGATTGCCATATCAACTTCTGGGTATAGAGCAATGTTTCTGTATGTTTGGATAAACTGGTTTTCATTCTGTACACCTCCACTAAAATCAACGTAGGTTCCTAAGAAACCTCCTGTGTTTAGTGTTTGAGCACCATCATATTCATCTGGAGAAACAAAAGACTCTTGCTTTATGTTTTGCTCTATTTGCTCTTCTTTACTTTTTCTTCCGATGGAAAACCCAAAAAAATCTAAAGCCATTTTATTCTCCGTTATCACTCATATGTAAAATATTCATACTCAACTGTACATTGAAATGTAAGTAATTGGTCCATACCACCGGCAGTTAAAACTACATCGCCTACACTACTGGGCCAACAATTCCACAATTTCATCTTTTTAAGAACATCATTACCATTCAAATCATAATGATGAATTTCCCAATCTGCTACACCAGGACCCGAATTTGGATTATCAGGATCCCAAGCGGTAATATTACTCACATGATTATTTATAGAGTTACTCCAATCATGTAAAGCTTTCCACCCAGTTTTTGATGCCACTTCTATATTATATGGACTATCGTAAACAGTAAATGTCCACGGCTTATACAATCTATCTCCGGGTATTTTTAATATACGACCTCTAAATGCAACTGGAATGGCAGGCAATTCGGACTCGGGTAGAGTTGCAGCGGCAACTTCTACTCCAAACCTACCACCACTTGGAATATTCATTATGACTTTATACCGATTAGCTCTAGTACCAAGACCAACTCTGTCTTTAAAATCTCTAAGGGTTAAGTTTAACGACATTTATTACTCTCCGGTAGTAAGAATCTGATCTTCACTGGCACTAGTAAATGTTATACTAACTGTCTTAATACTATGTAGTGGTTTATATGTTATATTTGCTACAAAGTCTCCATTTGCAATTACTTCTGGTGTATTATTTGTTTCGTTACATGTTACACTATATTCAGTTATACCAAATCGGTTTTGAACACTCTGCAATACAGAAGTTGCTCTATTTACAAAAGCTAATCTAGTTTCTGTATTATTAATTTCAAACAATGACTGTCTGGCAATAATTCCAATTTGTTCTTGTAGATATAGAATTAAATTAACTTCTCCTATTCTTTCTGTACCACCTGTTTTATCTCCAAACAATAGGACTCCTTCATTTGGAAAAGATAATACTGGATTTACTTTATTATTGTATAAAGTGTTTGCCTCAGATGCTGTTAAAGGCGAAACCAGACGATATACATTATTAATAGTTCCTCTTGTAAATCCAGCAGGAGAATACCAAGGTTCTGCTATTCTAAAGGTTCTAGCGAGGCATCCAACCAAATCAGCAGAAAGTGGAATTTGCATAGGACCGCCTAATTCGGTTTCTCTTTCTATACTACTTCCCCTTGGGATGATTTCTTTAGTGCCATATACAAATACATGATATTTTGTTGCAGGATTGGCAGTGGCTCCCTTGTCTATTGTACTGTGTATGGCTAAAACATCACTGGATCTATTTGTTAAAATATCAGATAAATTTGCATCACTAGAACCATCAGCATCAAATATGCAATTTACTTTTAAGTCACTTGTACTAAATGGATTTGATGATGTAGTACCCGCATAGATTTGGGCACCGTATGATGCTACTGTTTCTAAAGTATAGAAAACAGTTTTCCAATCACCTGTTGGTCCTTTGGGCCAACGGGTTTCACTGGTACTAATTGGATATTCTGCTCCCTGACCACCAGAAAATCCGTCAAATATTTCACCTGACCCATTTCCTGAATTTAAATTTAGTCTTGACCATAAATTGTCAATACTTGGTATTACCATATATTTTTGATTTACTTCTGCTGTTGTGCCTAGTGCATTTATTAATGTCATGCCAGAAAGAACCGCGCCAGCATAAAATGTACTAACGGCTTCACCAGATGAAACCTGAAAGGAATCTTCCGAAATTTGAACTGTAACTGAAGGTAAAGCCATCTTTGACTCCTATATATGAAACTAAATTATATTTAGGAAATTGATGTATTCACTTTGTCCCACCCCGGAGTATCATCATCTAACTCCGCATATGATATAAAACCAAATGGCATTACCTCATCTTCCAATCTTTGAATTTCTTCTTGATATACGTCTAATCTAACGTCTCTTTCTGTAAGATTCTTAAAATAATCCTGTCTGGTAAGCCAGCCAAAAAGAACAAGACACATCATAAGGTCGTCTGTATGTCCGTCATCCGCTTCATATGACTGACCTTTTGCAACAAATGTGTACATTTCGTTGATAATATCTATGTCTGGGATCAGCAATTTATCATTTTCTACTAGACTCTTAAGAACTGAACAGCCAAGTTTTTTGACTGGAACTGTAGTTCTCACGCCCCTTTGCATATTAGCCCCACCGAAACCTGAACTAATTACTTGTCCTGCACGACCTTTATATACAGTGT
>Ga0208019_1001218_pt1 | contig 13759 bp, 7 predicted proteins | sample CB_VirMetaG_5_FD_184540 | JGI IMG/M metagenome (GOLD analysis project Ga0208019, IMG submission 184540) | Freshwater to marine saline gradient viral communities from Chesapeake Bay - CB_1508_1D Viral MetaG (SPAdes) (version 4) | ecosystem: Environmental > Aquatic > Marine > Coastal | place: USA...
AGCTCAATTACTTCAAAAATCCCTAGAGGAGATTTTACAAAGATATGAGAAATAGCAATTTTTATATAACATTTGGACAGGTTTACAAAGTAAAAGCTGCTCATACAGTTTCAACACCTAATGTGTTTACAGATTATATGTTTGAACAAGATTTCATTAATAAAGAACTAGAAGAAACTGAAGGTTGAGATATAACAAAGCAAAGAGTAACTGATCAAAAAAAGTTCATTAATGTTTTTCACGATACAACTGATATAGACAAAATAAAACAAGATTATAAAAGTCTTAAAACTGGTGCAAAAAATCCAAAAAAGACACTAACTGTCCCAGCTATTTGAGTTCATGTTTACGAGCAAAACAGTTTAGACTCATCAGTTCCTCAACAAGTTATTGCACTTCCTATTGCTGGTAATTTAACTGAAGTTCCTAAGTTAGGTCAATGGGTTCCAATTATTGCAGTTTCTGATAATGTGATATCAAATACTACAACAAAATCAAATATTAAGTTTTTCTATTTACCTTTTTCTCTAACTAAGAGATATTTTAGTGTTTTGGCTTCTGTGAACAGTCCAACAGATATTACTTCTGGTAAAGTCTCAACAAAAACTGCAAAAGATATACTTTGACCAAGAAGTGGTGCAACAGTTATTCAAAACCAAAATGGTAAAGCTCATTTAATATCAGATGGAACCACAATGATGCTCTCAACTGGGTTTGGTGATCTTCCACAAGGTCTTAGAGGTGATGAAATACAACAAATGAATTTACATGAGTTCTTTAGATTAAATCCTCCAAATGCTAATGATGCTTTCATTTTTATTGATAAATATGACAAAGAATGAGATGCTCAGTTAAATGAATATAGAAAAAATCTTTATGAGCTTGGTCAATTCGAAGATACTTCGGTTATTGATAGTATAATAGAAAATCTTTCAAATGTAAAATCTTTCAAAGATAGAATGAAACTATTTTTTGGTATCGATTTTTCCGATACATATTCAAATGAATGAAAATCAAATGAGCCTCAAGAAGAACAAGATCTCACAACAGACAATGGAGTTGTAATTGCTGGAGAAAATGTATATATTACTAGTAATACAAAATCAGCTCAAAAAGATTATAAGGTTGCAAGAAGTGAACCAATTCAAGATCTTTTATATGGTCTTATTGATGCAGTAAAAGAGCTTACTTTGGCTCTCAAAATGCATAAACATCTAGGATCACCAGCTTTAGTTCTTGCCCCACAACCTGATTTTGTTCAAACGGTAACGACTATAGAGCAAACAATCACTCAAATACAGGATGGACTTGGTAAGATATCATCTCCCAAAGTTCATATACCATAATGAAATTTGAACCACAAAATCTAGAAGAACTAGACGAAGTTCAGCCAAATCGAATTGGTATACTTAATATACCCGATACTGAACTTGAGTCTAAAATAAATCTTCTTTATATTATGATGAACACTCAGCAAGGTGAAAGAGTAATGAATTATGATTTTGGTGTTCCTTTTACTTCACATACTCTTGCAGAACAATATAGTTTTTCAAATACTGAAGCTTTTGAATATTATCTTATTAGTACTTTAGAGAAAAAAATAGAAGATTATTTTCCAGAATTTACTTTAATTAATTTAGAGTCTTATGTTGAAAATAATTTTGATGAAAGAACTGGTTCACTTATAATTAAATGTCTTTGGTCTTATATAGGCAAATGAAAGTTTAATTCAATAAGTGTTATAAAACCAAATGATAAGATGGGAACGACATTTAGTGGAGTTGAACAGTTAGAACTTAGCGGAATAGAGACAACTGACGTGGTATCAAATAAGATGATAACTAATATTATTAACAACATTAAATTACAATTAGACTCCGGGGAAATCGAATAATGGCCATCAAATCTCAGTATACACCTGATTATTCTTCATTAGAGACTTATGATACTTCTAAACAGGCTTTGCTGAAGATGCTTCAGAAGTTTTATCCAGATGATTGAAGAAATTTTGAGTCTGGAAAAGCTGGTGGTATGATTGTCGATGCTTTTGCTTTCATTGGCAATATACTTCATTTTACTCAGGGCCAATATTTTATGAACTCGTTTCCACAAACTGTTACAAATAGACAAAAAGCTGTTAATCTTGCACAATGATATGGATTTAATAATATTGGTCCAACACTACCATGAGTTACAGTAAGTTTTACTATTTCTGTAAATGCTACTAACGGTGTTATAGATACAACTCATATTCCTAAGATTTTACCTGGTGCTACTTTATATTCAGGCGATCACTCTCTTAGAAACTTTTTCCTTACAAACAAAATAGATTTTACAAAGATACCAGAAAGTCAATGAACCAAGTATTATAGTTCAGATGGTTCATTAAGCAGAGTTGAAATGACTGGGTATGGTTTTTGTACTACTTATGAGCAAAGAACTGTAACACATACCGTTTCTCCAGCAAATCCTAATGATACATTTGAAAAGTTTTATGAGATTAATTTATCACAGCCTAATGTTCAACAAATTATGGAAATTACAGATCAAGATGGTAACAAATATTATGAAGTTGATCATCTGGTTCAAGATACAGTTTTTGAATATATCCTCAATGAAAACGATGATAACAATAATATACCTTATCTCTTATTTAACGAAAAAGCGAAATATAGATTTATAAAGAAACAGTATATCTCTAATTCAGATGAAAAAGTGTATACAAAACTTATATTCGGTAATACTTCAGAAACTGAATATAATGAAAGATCTTTGAATATTAATCCAAATGATACGGTTTTACCAGCAGATTACTTAGGTCTAGACACATATTCAACAGCAATCAATCAGCTACAAAACAAAGATTATGATCCTGAAAATATGTTACTTATTGATACTCTCGGTGTTGGTCCTTCCAGAAATGATGTTTTAACAATCAAATATATAACAGGCGATGGTTCTACAACAAAAGTAAGCGCCGGTAAATTAAATAGAGTAAAGTCGGTAACTTGAAATTGAAATGATGATACACAATCAGCAGATATTATAGCTTCTCTTAAAGTAAATAATAATGAGCCTGGTGCTGGTGGTAGGGCCGCTCTCACAACTGAAGAAATAAAGCATTATGCAACAAGCTATGGTCTCAATCAAAAAAGAGCTGTAACACCAACTGATTATGCTGGAATTATACTTTCAATGCCTGAATATCTTGGAAGACCTGATAAGATCTATGCAACACGTTCTCAGTCTTCTGCAGATCCTTTTAAATTTGATGTATACATGCTTTCTATTGATGGTGACGGTCATTACTTTGATCCAACAAAAAACGCTGCTTTTATTCACAATATGAGACTTTATCTTAAAAAGTATAAAGGGCTTAACGATCTTATTGTTCTCAAAAGCGGTAAGATTATCAACATTCAATTAGAGTTTGATATTGTAATAGGTTCAGGATATTCACAAAACGAAGTAACTTATAATGTTTTAGCGAGAACAAAAGAGTTTTTTGAAAAAGACAAATGAGACTTTGGTAAACACTTCAAAGTATATGATCTTATCAATTGAATAATGAAAAATGTAACAGGCATTATTTCTGTTTCTGGTATAAAGGTAAAAAGACCACCTTTATCTGAAATAACCCGTTATCAAACTAATTATTCAAATCAATCTCTAGAGTATGACTATAAACAGAACAAATATTTCATTCCATCTGACTCTATCTTAGAGATAAAGTATCCAAATTCAGATATCAAAATCAATGTTGATATAGCAAACTAACAAAGGAATAATTAACTTATGATACAGAAAAAGTATTTGAACTTAGACTATACAACAATTTATTATCCTTTCAAAAAAGATGGAACCGCGTCTCCTGATCAGTCTATGAGTTCATCATATAATTTTGGTGGTAATAAAAAGATTGAAGTTGGTGGCGGTAAAACAACTCTAGAAGATACTGAAGTTCAGGGTTTTTATGGACCTTATTGTATAGCTAGAGGTTTGCTTGGCTTTGATACTGATGATTGAGATAGTTCTTTATCTTCTCAATCTTCTCTGCAAGCTACACTACGTCTATATCATTTACCATCTACAAATTGAGTTCCATCTACACTTACTATTGAAGTATATCCACTTACAGCTTCTTGAATTGCTGGAACTTATACTGATGCTGTTATGGAAACTGCTCCAGCGAATTGATGATATAGAGATACAACTAATCAGTGATCTACTAGTGGTGGATGAGATGTTGATGCTTCTCTCTCTACTTCCATAGAACTTACACCATCTAACAAGCATATAGAACTAGATATATCCGATATTGTAAAACACAGTCTTTCTTCTACAGATCGTTTTTATGGACTTCTCTTAAAACTACCGGATGCTGATGAGACCACTACAGGTTCTATTAACTTCAAGAAAGAGATTTACACGGGTGATTTTACTCTACCTCATATGCTTCCACGTATTGATATACAATGAGACAGTTATGTTCAAGATGATAGGTTTTATTTCTTAGCAGGACAAGAAAGTCGTCTCTATTTCTATAACTATATTAATGGTAGACCAGCTTCTATAGATGCAAGCTCAATCACGGCAGAAATAAGAGATGATAACGGTAATACAATTGTTTCAACTGATACTGTTACTGAAGATACAAATCATCCGGGTTTTTATTATGCCGATATCACATTCCCTCTTTCTGAATACAAAGATTGAAGAAAGTATTATGATTATTGAACTTTTAACTTTGCAGGTAATGAAATAGAAAAACATAATGTAATCAATGTGATAAGCCCTCTAGATGATACTTATGTTACACCAAATAGCGAAAAACTTAAATTCATCTTAGATAAAAAAGACTCACAAAGAAAGATAGATTTCAATCTTCGCGTAAAAGAAAATCAGTTTCACTTCTTCAAAACTTGATCAGGTGAGTCTGCCGAAGTATATGTTCCATCAGAAGCATACTATAGAGTTTACCTGCTAATAGATGACATTGAAAGAGAAAAGTATTATGTAACAGATTGAGATAGAGTTTCAAGTAGTTATGAAGGTTTACGTTTCTCTCTTGATAAATCACAATTTCCTATGGGTAAATATTATCTAGAGTTCAAAATGTCACTTTTTGGCGATATATATTATTACGCAGATCGTAAACATTATTTCAGAGTAGAAGAAGACTTCTTACACGATCAATCAACTTTATTATGATAAGGAATTAAATTATGGCTATAGCACCAGCATCAGGCGATACAACAGCTCCTGAACAAATCCCTATTGAAGATCAGCCGATACCGGTTGCTCCTATTTTTGCAGATATACCTTCAAATTTTATTTTAAAATTTGTTGATACAAATTTGAATAGAGCTATAAATATTGAACCTGATACACCTACTATAATTATGTTAGATTTGAAAAAAAATGTAATAACAAAGGTTAGATAAATTATGCCTTTACCAAGTACTTATCAATTTTCTTCAAGTTTTTCTGAAGTTACTAATGAAACCTTAAATTTTAATTGTACATTAGATTATGCCGAAATTATTGGGTATAATTTTGTTGAATTTGAGATTTTAAATCCTGATCTAGTTAATGGCTCAGCTATTGTTTCATTTGATCTTGAAGATAATGTTAATGTTGTTAATCAAACTGTTGATCATACTTTTCAAATAAATTCAGCAAATCTATTAGATGTAAATAATTCATTTACAATAAGAGTAAGATTACGCGATACAGATCCGGGGCCGCCGCAGCTTCTTCCAGTTTTTGAAGATTTTAATATTATATTTCAAGATGTTATAGAACAACCAGGAGATAATGAAGGATCAAATATTGATGTATTGGGATTATGAAATCCAGAAGATGAAGGTATTACATTAACAAGACCATTTGAAATAGAAGGATGATATTCAGGACCTACGGAAGCGAATGGTGTTACTGTAGGAAACATTTTTTTATGCCCAAACCCTGTTCAAAGAGGATTATCTAGGATCCAATCTGTTGTAGTTGCACTTCCTACAAGTCAAAACTATTGAAACGAGCGCAATGAAATTAAAGTTGTTGTTACTTTTCCAGAAGCAGCTACAGATCAAAGAATTGAACAAATTTTTAATTATGATGATAGTCTTCATTTTAATTTACAACAGCCTCATAGAATGTTTGTAACCTTAAATGAAGATTTTATTGCAAATAATAATGCTTTATATTATTCTATAGTTATTTTAGGAAAAGATGGAGATTTTTTGAATGATTGAATTGTATATGATCAAAAATTAGATTATATTGAAATAGTAGATTATTCTGCGGAAACTAATCCTTGTGTGTCTTTTGGCGTTATGCCTATGTGATATAATGATCACCCTGTTACCTCAGATAGAACAAATATTTTTCAATTTAGAAAAGATATGCGAAATATTTTACTGGATGTAATAGATTCTTCTTTTAGACAAGAATTTCTTACTAGACTTAATATTGAACAATGGGATAGTGATACAAATACACAAGATTGAGGCCCAGTTGCTTTTGAAAGCTCTGAAAGAACTAGATATATAGATTCTTTGGTAAGCGAAATACTTTATAATGTAGAATCTATTTTTAATTTTTTTGGTGAAAAGCAAGTTCAAACTCTTTATGCTAGTATTTATTCAAATTTAGAAAGACTTCGAAATAATTTAAATAATCTTATTAATACAACAGTTCAAACAACTGAAGATAATTTACATAGATTAGAAGATTTATTGGTTTTACTACAACAAAAAGTTGATCATGAAACCTTAATGAATTATGAAATTTCATTACCTTCAGTTCCATTAAATCAAATAAAAGCTTATTTATATAAAACAAATTCAAAACTTTATTGAGATGTAAAACAAAATATACGAGATCTCAACGGTCAGCTTATAATAGATTTTGGAGATTTAGCTGAAGCTGTTGGTCATAGTTTTGATGATTCAACTCCTTTTAATGGTTATTTTCAACCTTGGTTTATTAGAATTATACCAAATTACTCTGCAATTTCTACATATATCGCTTCAAATGATAATATTTTATCTGCAGTAATTCAAGAAAACGATGTAAATATATTAGGATCAACCATATTTGATGCTAATGGTAAAGTATATAAAATTGTTAATAAAGATGGTGATAATAGATGAATTCTTACTGAACCTATAAATCAAAATGTTAGAGATCAGCCTTTAACTATTATGTTTAACTATTTTGAGCCACAAACATTAGAACTTAAATTTGCTTGAAAACATAATTATATTCCAAAGGCTATTCCTCTTGGTATTGAGTTACCAAATTATGATATAACACCAGTAGAAACTATAGTTACACCACCACCAGTTCCATCAGAAACAGTTGAGCCAGGACAAATACCTGAAACAAATAGAGAAATTTTCTAATGCCAAATAGAACTTATGCAGACCTTAGTGGTGAATTAGATGGTTTAAAATCATTTTATAGTAGCTTTGCAAGAAGATATGAAAGTATACAAGAATCACTCACTTCTGAAGATGTAGACCCTATAATAAAAGAAGCTATTTTAGCTGGCGCGTGGAATGCAAAAGCTTGATATGGATTAAACGGGATACTTTATAATGAAGAAATCTCAGGTGATCCTAATGAGTTAGCACTAAGTATTAGAGCTCAGTTACATTCAATTCATGGTACTATAGCGTATATTTATAGTCAACTTCAACAAGCTGTTCAACAAAATTCTAACAATCCTTGTTCTGCGGGTTTTTGAGGTTATGCAATGGGATTTGCGGAATGAAATGATGAAATTTATGAGCATTTAAGACTTATTGATGAAATTTATGGAAGTACACAAACAAAATCTAGAGACACATTTCTTGCTCTTGAGCAGCTTTATGAGTTTAATAATTCAGTAACAGAAATCTTAGAAAGAGTTGAAAATTTTGAATTGCCGCATTATCTAGATTTTACAAAAGTAAATCAAGGAATAGATTATGGAAAAATTGTAGTATCACTTACGCCAATAGTAAAAGACGGAAATTTAATTGGCGTAGGCGATCCTATTTCTGTTGGTGAAATTTCTAATATTAATAATCTTACAGGTATTGAATTACCTGAATTAGAAGAAGGTCAATATTTACTTAAATTAGAAAATAAATATAAAATAAAAATCAATAGTTGAGAACCTATTGATGAATGAAGTATAAGAGTAACAACAAACAATTGAGCTGATTTTACTGGATGATATATTGATAATCAATATCCTATAATTGACTCAAATCGTGAAGGTAATACTTTTACTTATGTTCTTAAAACCGGAAATTTACCTGAAGAAGATTGAACAAATAAATTTATTCATCAAAGATACATAGAACCTATTTCAATTATTCTCAATGTAGAAAAAGATAAAACTGATCTTGTTTATGATTTCTTTTATGGAAACTATATTGATGAATATATTGATGAATTAGATAATGGAAATAAAATTTATTATAGAACAATAAAAGATACAGATAATAATCCTATCGCTATATATCGATTAGAAATTAACTATAATACCACATATAATGGCGGCATGCCCGTAATTAATTATACAAGGCTAGATCAATAATGGCAAATTTTTCAGTAGACTCTCTCTCTTCTTATGATAGAATATTATCTTCTATTTCTGCATATAATACTTCAGGTAGAATTAGAGAAGACTTAGATTTTTCTGATTTTTCGAACTTTGTTTGATTTGGTTCTGCTAGATTTGAAGTAGATAATGCAGTTCTTGAAATACAAGAAAATTATCCCGATTTTACAAAATGAGGAATTGATGTTGATAATTTATCTGTAACTTGTAGTGATGAAATTGTATCTCACTATTTGAGTTGAAAATTAGCTGCTGATCCTTTTGTCGAATATTTTGTAAATGATATTGTTCAATATACTGTAACGGCGACAGTTACTGGTGCTTCTTATGCTAAAGGTCTCTCTGGAAGTTATACTTATACTTTCCCATGATTTGATACAACAAATAAAAACGTAACACCATTTACTTCAGGTCAGCAGAGTCAAATAGAAAGTTGAGAACAAGATAGTGATGATTTTGATGAGTCTAATTTTAAGTCTATTCTTAAAACTATTCCAGATGTAGTTACAGAAAAAGATGAGGATTTAAAAACTCTTCTTAGTGCTATTGGCCACTTTTTTGATAATATGCTTCTTCAGTCTCAAAAAACTCTAGATGTATATAATCTATCCTATAAGTTTAATCAAATGCCTGATGTAAAAACTCTTGATGCTTTTATTGACTCAATTGGTATGGGTAGGTTTTATCAGTTTACTGAAAAAAATCTTCTAGAATATTATGAGGACATCTATAATACAGAACTAATTTATAGTAAAAAGCAATTTGCTAAGTTAATGAAGATAATTTTTATCAACAATATCACAAAAGTTATTAAATCTAAGGGAACCAAAGAAGCTGTAAAATATGCGGAAAATATATTTGGTTGACCAGATAATCTTGTAACAGTAGAAGAATATATTCACGTATCTGATAGACTTCCAAGTTCTGGTATTGAGTTTGATATTCCAAATATAGAGTTAAGATCTTTTTTACTTAACAGCTCAACAGCTCAATATCATGATTTTACTGCTTCTAATATGAGTTTAAATCACTCAATGACAAGTGCTGAAAGTGGTGAAAACGGGCTAGTATTTTCTTTTAAATTAAACGATGCTCAAAATCTTAGATCAGGTTCTGGATATTGACAAGATAATACAAAACAGCTTTTTGAACTTAAATCTGTAAATGACGGTTTTGCTTTTGCTGATCTTAGTGGTGGTTATCCAGATGATGATACTAATCTTGTAGCAAGTTCTTATATTGGTTCTGGAAACGATGGTCTAGCAGCTGATGGTTCTTATAAACCAGATATGTGGGCTTTTTCTGCCGACGAAAACTCACCATTTGGAATTGAAGATACCATTTGAACATTATCTTCTTATATTAGAGATGTTAATTTTCCAGCAACAAGTATTAATCAAAGTGTATATTCTACACCAAGCACCCTTACAGGCCTTACAGCTGGGTTGGGTTATAGATGTTCGGCTTATATAAAGCATAATTATCATAGTGATATTCCACATTCATTTTCTTTTAGAACATCATCGCCAGCAAGCGTTTGGCAGGTTTTACATAGTTCTGGTACAGCTGATGTAGAAAGTCAGTGAAACCATTTTACAGACGTATACACAGTTTCAAGTGATATTGGTTCAGATGTACTTAAAAGCGGTAAATGATATTTGATTACAGGTTATTTATTTCCAGATAATACAACTTTTTCTCCAAGTGATTCCATATCTAGTGCAATTTACGATCTAGATACTGGAGAAAAAGTGACTGGTTATACTGACATGAGAGATCATGCATTATCATCAACATCCGAATTTCCCGCTACTTTAGAGCCTTATGTTTCTCATTATCTTAATTCGGGTACAATATCAACTTCTGGAAGTCATACAACAAAAGCTCATAATATTAGAGTTGATTTATTAGATGGAACTGAACCTAGTATAGAAGAACTTCTTTTTAGACCACAAGTTGATAGAAATATAACAACAAGTGCTTGATTTGATTCTAGAGGTGAACAGCCGGATGGTATAAAAAAAGCAAGCGAATATAGTTTTTCTGCATATGGTCAATCACCATTTAAGCAAAACGAACAAATAAGAACACTTTCTGCCTATATTGATGCAAACGATTTGCCTTGTACTGCGTGTTCTAATACTGATAAATCAGAGGTTAATTTTGAAGGTCTTTTAAACGGATATACCTATAGAATATCAACTTATTTAAAATGTAATAGTGCTTCTAGTGATGTAAATTTTTATTTTGGTTGTAATTTTTTCAAAAGCCTTAATTGGGTAAAATTTACAACATTAAGTGCCGCTAGTCAAGATATATTTGTTTATAATCAAGCTCCTATTAAATTTGGCGAACAGTCGCATGAACTAGATGGAAATAAATGATATTTGTTTTTAGGTTATTTTTTCCCAAATAATTATGATTGATCAAGTCATTCTCTTTCTTCTGCAATTTACGATATAGAAACTGGCGAAACAGTCGCCGGATTACCACCATCATACATAAAAGATTGGGGTATATCAAGTTCGGTTTCTTCGTTATCAGCTGTTCAAGAAATACATGTATATAAACTTCAATATTTGAATTATTCAGGTTTTTCTGTTATGAGCGGATCTCATGTATTTGATTCCACTAAAACATTAGTAGAAAAATTAGATGGTACTGAACTTTCTATTGAACAATTATTAACTGGACCTCAAACAACAAAAACAACAACATTTAGTGCAAGTGGTGCAAGTTCAGGTTTTGTTCTTTCTATAGATGATGATGGACTTCCTGCATCTGCTAGCCAAATATCAACTAAATTTCCATTAACTGATACAAAATGGTCAAATGTATCTAAGTCAACAACTTTCAATCTTTTATTTAATCCAACTTCTGCATCTAATAATAATTTATCCCTTTTTGGAACTTATTATCCAGGCACTAGTCCAGAAAAAGTTAATTTAGATCCAGGATCTGTGAGTTCACAGACTTTAGGAAATTTTGTATACGATACAAGTATTCTTTACTCTAAATCTATTTGAGACGAAACTCGACAAACAGATAGAAATGGTATTTCTTCAGATGAATTTGATCCAACTATTCAGTTTGATTTAGGCGGCAGTAATTATCAAACTCTATTTAATAACTGAAAATTTGTTGTTCCAGCACCTATATTAGATTATAATCCTTTCTCTTATACTCAATCAAATACGCCTTATGCAGTTGGTAAAACAATAAATGAATGAGGTGTTAGTATTTTTGCACAGCAAGGTTTAGCAAGTTTTGGAAGTCGACTTCAAATTTTTGAGGTCTCTATTGATCCAGCGAGTTCTTATAGAATTTCAGTTTTTGTAAAAAAAGATACTGATAATCATCAAATAGGTTATTATCAGGGAATTTTGAATAATAATGAATATATTTCTTATGATGGTACAGCAACGGGGGCACGCATCACCGGAAATAATGAGTATAATAATATTGCAATAAACTTTAATGAAACAGGATTAACATCACAAAAATGATATTTAGTTACTGGATATTTTTTCAAAAATGGTTATCAATTTAATGAAGGTGCAGATAGTACTTCTAGCTGTATTTATGATATAGAAACCGGTGAAAGAATTAACATTAGTTATACGTACGATTTTGCGTTAACTGGTACTTCTACAACTGGCATTGAAGTAATGTTATATCCATATTGATATGGTAGTAATTTAGCTGAAGATGAACAGTTTACTATATTCCATCCAAGAGTTGATGTATTAGATGGAACTGAGCCAACTATAGAAGAGCTTCTTGATTTTAATTTTACTTATTCAAATGAAGTAAATAAATGAGACCAATTTAAATTTATGCAAGATAGTATTACTGGTCTCAGTCCACTAGCGTTCAAATTATACAATGAGTCATTGTGAACAGGTAATTCAAATACTCAAGTTCTTAGTGGAGTGTCTTCTCACTTATTAGATTGAGAGCATATTTGAAAGTCAAATGAAAAAAGTTCAGATATTAATAAAACTCCAAAAAAGTGATATAAATTTGCACAAGCTGCCAGCGCTATTCCTGATTCAGTTATGCAAAGATCAACCTGAGATCCAATTTCACTTACAGCTCTTTCAGGTAATACAAAAGCTCAAACGGTAAAAAAACCAGTATTAGGATCAAAAAAAGTTACATATAATTCTGGAAATGTGATTGATGAAATAGGAATATATCCCGATACTGAAGAAATGGATTACATAAGATCTTCAAATCGCTTAAAAGTTGCAATTTCTCCAACAAACGCTATGAATACTTTGATAGATAGAATTCTTATGATCAATAATCTTGAAAATCTTTATGGCAAACCTGAAGATCTTTATAATGATCGTTATACTTATCTTACTGAATTGAAACAATATGTATCAAGCTTTTTGGCCCAATATCAAACTGATTGATATACAGGAACTTTTACTCAATTCTTTGATGTTCTTCAAAGAGGATATTCTGAAAATATAGTTAATTTTATTGTTGAAAATCTTATTCCAGCTAAGTCACAACCAATAGCAGGTCTCTTTCTTGAAAATGATAAACTTTATGATCGTAAATATAAATGAACAAAGCCTCAAATTGAAGATATAGTCTTAGAAGATGATTATAAAGTTAATCGTAGACAAAGTGTTGAAGATCTTTTACAAGAAACTGAAATAGCTCAATTACATAATTACGAAGTAGAAGATAATTATTCAGAAGTTCAAACCCGACTTACAGTTGATAAAAATGCAGAAGATTTATATAATTATAGTTCTTTTACTTTTACAACGGAATTTTCTTCTAGCGATGAATTTGTTGGAGATGATGAAATTTGACGAGTTGATCAAAGAGATCAACAAACAGCTTATGAACACATTTATTGATATTCTGCTTCTGCTAAATGAGAAGAATTTGTGGATTATCAAGGAAATGAAACTAACGTAAATTCGATTTCTGGTTCTGCTATGTTTGGCAAAAGTAAATGATTAGATCCAAGCAAATCAGCAAGATCTACTTCTGGTTGAAAATATAATTTAGCTCATTTAGATAATTCACAATTAGCTTATAATGCGAATAAAATGAATTTATATGGACAAGATGATTATGGTCATTTAAACCTCAATCTTTTTAGATATGGTTTTTCTAGTC
>Ga0208019_1001219_pt1 | contig 13756 bp, 12 predicted proteins | sample CB_VirMetaG_5_FD_184540 | JGI IMG/M metagenome (GOLD analysis project Ga0208019, IMG submission 184540) | Freshwater to marine saline gradient viral communities from Chesapeake Bay - CB_1508_1D Viral MetaG (SPAdes) (version 4) | ecosystem: Environmental > Aquatic > Marine > Coastal | place: USA...
ACCTCAGAAAAGGGGCCAAGACCAGCTTTGATTGCTCTTTGAACGCTGGCCTTTGCTTGCTCAACTGCCTGAGTGTGGCCTGGACCAACTGGCGTAATGATATCTAGCTTCATGTAAAAAAGGGGGCCGAAGCCCCCTCCTGGTTAGGCCGCTACAGCGTCATCCATGAACGGACGATCAATCTCGAAGTCAGCAACTCCGGAATCAGCTACCGTGGTGGACGCACCTTTAGCGCGCTTGACTCGATCACCGGCAACAACAGCGTCATCGATACTGCCAGCAGTGGCGGTAGCGTAGACGTTGCCGTTATCGGCAAACTGGGTCAGGCACTTGCCAACTGCCTTGCCCTGGATCTGATACCAACCATACTGATCGGCAACATTCGCAGACATGGCAACGGCAACGGGGCCGATGGCGTTAGCGGCAAGCAGGGTGGTAGAGCCGTTATCCATGTTGTAGGTCACAAACGACCCCACAGCAGTGGATGCGACACCCAGCAGGTAAATAAACTCCCCAACACCGTAATCGGGATCTACCGCCCGAATAATGGTGCCGAGGTCGTGCTTCTTGGTGGTAGAGGTATCGGCAAGCGCCTGCTCCACCACGTAATGCTCAATAGCGTGGAAAGCCATGATATCCCCCTTAAGAAGCGATGATGACGCCCTGAAGCGAACGGTTGGAGCAGGTCATGTTGCCAGCCCACACCACTGGAATCACTTTGGCGTCTTGGTTGATGGAGTTGCGGTCATCCAGCGGCACGAACTGACGCTGTGAATGGGGCCGCAGGTACAGATAGTCGGTGTTGACGAAATACATGTGCTTGTCAGGGCACTGATCGTCATAGAACACATCTGCGGTTTTGTACTTCAGGCTTTCAAAGCCCATCTCCGCCATTTCGGCGCTTGCGAAACGCTGATACTGCTGCAGAGATGCCTCGAAATAGGTGTACATATCGTCATCAGCCGCGATAAAGTCTGGCTTATCGGTGCCGCGAATGGTGGACAGCCACATGCTGTTCATACGCGAACCAATGTTTCCAGCCGATGTTGCGGCAGCGGCGCTGTACTGGTTCTGCCAAAAGCTGTAGGTCGCCTGGTTGATACCACCAACCGTCGAGGACGCGGTGGGGTCGTCAGCAATCAGCAGCTGCAGACCTCCGAGGCTCTTGGTGTCGGTGGTGCCATCGGCATATACAGCGGTAGCGGCAGAGTTCTGAAGGGTTTTCTCCAGGTTCTTGATCCGCTTTTCGAGCAGGTTGATGATGCGGGATTTGCCAGAGTTCTTGATCTCTTCAAGACCAGAAATGGTTACGGTTCCGGCAAGCTGTTTCCAGTCATACGTGGCCGCGTCGAACACTTCTTGCGGGGTCGTGTCCAGCACCTCGTAACCTGCATACCAGCCAGCGGTTCCGTTCTCGGCGTATTCCAGTTCTTCGACGATTTCGCGTCCACCATCTGCGGGGCGCACGTTGCCTTTCTTATTCAGACGGGCAAACAGTGCATTGTGGTTCAGAATGTTATCGGCCAGTTTCCCGGACCGATTGCGCAGCGTAGTGGAAACGATTTCGCCAATGTTAATAGTAGCCATGATTTAGCTCCAAAATTGACTTGTCGTTATGAATGAGCCGCAAATTGCGCTTCTAACTCCTCGCGCAACGATTTAGGCTCTGCTTTTGTGGCTGCGCCCGAACTCTTAACCCCGGCTGCGGCTTTTTTCGCTTTCCGGACCTTCTCTTTCTGACTCTCGTCAGGCTTTGACTCCGCTTTTTTCGGAGTAAGCTCAGGTCTAAACGCAAGTGCCTTGGCATAAGCCTCTGGCATATCGGCAGCCAATCCGCTTTGGATCAGCCTCCCCATATCAACCCGAAGATCCGCAAAATGTGGGTGCTTCAGATTTCCTTGCGCGTCCTTCTCGTTCTGGAAGGAATCAACCTGTTTTTCCAGGTCGGATTGCGTTTGCTGCTGGGCCTCGTAGTCTCGTCGGGCCTGCTCTTGCTTGATGCTCTCAAGCTCGTTTTTCAGGGCGGCCACAGAAGGGTCGATATGTTCTTCCTCCTGCTGGAAATCCACCCCGTATTGTTTCGCCAGTGATGTCAACGTGGCCTTCGGGTTGGCCCGAAGCTCGTCTCTGATCGCTAGCAACTGCCTTACGGCAGATACTTCATCAAGACCATTGATCGCCAATTCTCGGCGGTATGGCTCGAACACTTCATTGAACGCTTCAGCCTTTTTACGAACCAAAGCGATTTCTTGCGTTTTCCGGGTGTAATCCGCCTCCATGTCCTTGTGACGGCGGAGCAAATACTCCTGACCGTCTTTAGGCAGGTTGGCGAACAACTCCCGATCATCAGCCGCCCAATGCTGCGGCGGCTCTAGTGTCTCTTCCTCCTCTGAGCCCTCTTCCGGATCTTCGTCCAGGGCGTCCTCAGTGGATTCTTCTGCCTCGGTAACCTCTTCGGCTACCTCCTCTTCGGCAACTTCTTGCAATGCTTCGGCCAGTGCTGCGTCGAGGTCTTCAGCTAATGTCTTATCCTCGACTGACTGCTCTCTTGCAGTGTCGGTCATGGTTTCTTCTCCGTGCATAAAAAACCCGCCGAAGCGGGCAGTTAGAAAGCTCTTACCGCCTATCCCTTTTCAACCAATCCGTGTCGCTTCATAATCTCCCGTCGTTCGCGGCGTGAGGTCACAAACTTATCCGTAACGGGGCACTGATAACCCGGCATAGCGCCTCCACCCAAAACGGGAGCGATTTGCGTGGGGACAATGATCGGCTTTGTCTCTCCGCCGCATTCGCACTTGGGCGAATCTGCGCGGTTTGCTATGCTTCTAAAAGCGTCCTGCACTTCCCCGCAGGAGGCACATTTATAGGTGTAAATTGGCATAATGGAATTCCAACACAGTGTCACCTCGGCCATTATCGGGAACATCGTGATATGGGGGCTAATTTTTGGAGCTATTTACCTCACAAAAGAACATGGGATTTACTTCGCCGCCCCGTTTGCAATCGTTGTTTTCGCTATCCACCTGGCTTACAGGCTGATCAAGGGCGAATGGTTAACGCTGTAACCCAATCGCCGATACCGCCGCCCCACCCCCCTGGAGCATCCTGATTAACGCTTCTCTTTTGGCGTCATTCGGCACTTCCCGAAATATGAGCCGCGCAGCCTCTTGAGCATCATCTCCTGGTCGCATCAATAGCTGAGCCATGCTTGATGTTGCGCTCTGTGATTGCGCGGGCACTCTTCCAGCAAGATTCCTGGCTCCCTGCAAGGCGAAATCGCGAATACTCGTCGCAATCGGAACATCAATCCCGCCCTCGGGCTGCATACGCCTTGCGGTTTGAGAGCCTAGTCTGGTGGCTTGCAGGGTGGAGTTAAATTCCTGTTCTCTCAGTAGCGCCTGCTCAAAGCGCGTGAACGCTTCATCATCCTGCAATACGGCTTTGATCTTGTCTCGCTTGGCAGCATCGCCAAACAGCCGCTTATAGGCAGATCCGGCATCTGTGACCTTTTTGGATTCGTCGTAAAGCTTCTGCATAGCGCCGTGTCGAAAAGCATCCCGCTCTGACTGTGACATCGACTTCAACATGCTGGAGATTTGCTGGTCTGTTTTATTCCAGAACTTCGCCCCTTCTTCGGCGGCCTTTTTCGTTTCAGCCAAGCCAGCGTAAACGCCTCGCGCTTCCTTGTAGGTCGGGTTTTGCGCGTCAACCTCTGCAAGCAGCCTTCGCTTGATACCGGCAACAGAACGCCCAACCGGGGTCTGCTTGCCCATTGCGGTCGTTCCTGACCGATCAATAACTTCATCAAGCCCTTTTTTTAGGTAGTCCAGCGTTCGCATGTCTGGCGCATCCGCCGCCAAGGCAACCCCATCATTTTGAGCAATCGTTTGGGCTTTTCTAAGCGCCGTTTTAGCGGCTGGCGTGTTGAGAATGTCCAAAAGTTCATCGGTCATCTCTACAGGCTGCGCCATAGCGCTCTTATACAGTGGGCCAGCCTCTTTTTCAGACCTTGCCACCACGTCATCCACGAAATCACTCAGCTTAACGCGCCCAGAAAACAGGTCATCAATATCCTGCGCAACCCGCCGCCCTGACTCCTTGCCTCTATCCGCATAGAACTGACTCAGCCTGTGAGCCTCTCCGGGCCTCTGCGCGGCCCTTTCAGCCTGAAGGCGCAAGCCATCATCAACATCGGCCAGCGTCGCCTTTGCGCCCATAGCATCCAGCTTAGCGATAACATCATCGGCGTTTTTCGCCCCTGAGCTTTCGAGGATTTTTCGCAGTTTCGTCCTGGCAAATTCTTCCCCCTGCTTCGGCGCGTAACGCCTCCATGCTCCGGCCAGTTGATTCCAGCCAGCACCAGCAAGCGGAATCATGCCTGCAACAGCTCCGCCGGACAGTGCACCAACAATTGCGCCCTCAAGCTTATCTTCCTCATCAGCGAACCCAGCACCCGCCGTGGCTCCAACTCCAGCGCCACCAACCACCGTTTTAGCAAGACGAACAGCCGCTCTGGGATCTGCCATCTGCTTCACAAGGCCACCGCCCGTAGCGCCGCCGCCAGCCATCTCCATACCCAGCGAAAGCCCGGGGTTGCTCTCTCTGAATGCACCCTGCTCCCTGTCATAGAGATTACGCATCTGCCCGTACACGTCGCCGAAGTCATCTCCAGTGGCGGTACTTGCCGCAGCAGCCGCTAATCCAAGCCCAGCTTCATCTCCCCAGCCAAGGGTTGCGCCTTCGGCATAGCTTCTGGCAGTGCCTTTCGCTTCGGGCGTGCCAAAAAACGCATGCAGGCCACCCTGAACCATCTTTCCTGTTGGGCTGTCGGCCAACATCTTGACAAAGCTAAACCGCTCTTGGCTCTCCTGCTCGCCTTCCAGCTCTTTCAGCAAGGCTGGATCAGTAACAGGCTTTCGGTCCTGTGCATTTAGCTGTGAAAGCAGAGCCTCATCAGTTACCGGCTTCATACCACTGCCCATTGATCTTGATGTATTTCGTGCCGTTAATCTCTTTTGTGGCCTCAACCTCTCCAGAGGCATCCATTTTGCTATTTGACTCACCCAGGAGCGCGTCAATCTCGCTATCAGGCAGGCCAAGCACGCGGCCGCTTGTCTTGATCTGCTCCACCTTGGTTTGAATAAAAGACCTCAACACAGCATCCTTTTCTGCCGGTGCTGCATCAGGATCGCCAAGTGTTGCCTTGAGCGATTCGCCTTCCTTCTGGGTGAAGGCCGCGCCGAATGTTTGACGCAGCAGGGGCAGTACTTCGTTATCAACTTTGGAAATGTATTCCTTGCGAGCAATCGCGCCTTCTGTCGGGTTCATCCCCAATTGGCGCGCACCAGCATCCCGGAGCTGTCCAGCAGTCGTATAAGTGGCCTTTTTCCCCAGATCGGACAGTTCTTGGGCAACCATGCGCAGCCTAGGCAGGGCCGCAAGCCTGTCCTTAAACTCGGCCACGCGCTCGCCTTGCGTTTGCCCTTCAACCTGAGCTGCCGCCTGAGCCGCCTTAACTTCAGGGGTCTGATTCGGGGCAAGCGTTTTACCATATTCGCGCCCGCTTTCAGGCTGAATATACTTACCCCCAAGATCGAGGTACTGGGTTGATCGCCCAGAGGCGTCGAATACGCGTCTCTGTTCAGGTGTCAAGCGGTTGTAATACTCATACACCTGGATTTTGCTTGGTGTGGCCTGATTAATCCCGCCGGGGAGATGGACAATATCAAGGCCACCGTATTGGGTGCGCTGTGCAATCGTGCCAGGAGGCAGGCCAAGCGCGCTAATCTCCTCGGGAGAAAGCGTCGTTCTACTGTTGTTCTCCATTTGTGCGCGGCGCTGAATGCCCTGCAACTGCAATCCAAGCCCCATCTGCGCGGTATCAGGGTTGCCCGCAAGCACCTTGGCCATGCCCTCCAGGGAAGGCTCGTAGGTCTTTGTCTCCTGTGTGTCAGGATTGGTCCAGGTTTGGCCGCTCAGCGCGTCTGCAAGCGTTTTCTGGGCGCGTTCGTTGCGCTCCCGCTCCTCTGTATCAACCTTGTCCCTCATGAGCTTACCGGCGATGGCATTGGCTGCATTTGAGAGGCCATCGGACCAGTGTGAAACGGGCTTTCTTGACGTTGACAGCGCTTCTGCTAACCGTCTGCGGCTTTCCAGGGCGGGGTCTTTCTGGATAAACATTTCCATTAGAGCCTCCCGTAATCCACAGCCAGATACCCTGCAACCTCAGTTACAGCAGCAGGTTCAACCTCCTGAGCCATGACGCCCATTCTGCGGTCACCACCCCAGATATATTCATATTCATACCAACCGCCACCGATAGGCAGAATATTCTGCTTCAGCCTGCGGTCAGAAAAGAATGTGCTTCCAATCGTGCCAGCCGCACCAAGTACGTTACCCCACATTGAATTGGAGGCGGCTTGCTGTTGGTTGTAGGCGTTCATCTGCGCGTTATAGTTGTTCCAGACGTTGCCAGAAATATCAGCAGGTGCCTGCTGGTACTGTGCAACAGCCGGTGCCTGCTGGCCTTGAAGTGCAGGTGAACCCTGAAGCAACGCAGCAAGTTCGTTCATAGGCTGCGTTCTCTCAAGCAGCATGTCTGAGATGTCCTGCTGCCGTCCTGCCTGGCTCAAACCGAACATGCGCGACTGTTCTGCACGTCCAGCACCAACTGCATCATAAGCGGCGGCAAGCTCGGCCTCACGGCGGTTTCGGTTCAGGATGTCGTATTCATCCGCATAAGCCTCAGCCCCCACAGGAATGCCTTGATTGGCAAGTCTCTGCTCAAGCCGTGATTCATTCCGTTCAAACTCGGGCCGAAGGAGGTTCATGGCGCGATTAAATGTCGCATCTTCCATGCGCATCGCGTCAGCGGAGAAGTCAGAAGGCAACTCGCGGGCACCATCCAGGGTAAACGGGGCGCGGTCGATGCTTCCTGCCGTGCCAACGCCAACATCGCCAAGAATATTCGCCAGGGAATATTGCTTATCAAGAAATTCCTGCCCTTCTGGGGTTAGCGAGGTAATTTGGGTTCTATCAGGCTCACCAATCGTTCCAGACCAGTTGACCGTCCCGTAAGGGGTAATCTGGTTGATCTGGTTAACCTCTGCGCTTTTCTGGATCGCTTCAGCGTTTGCCTCTGCCTGAGCCTGAGCGGTCTCGTAGGGATCTGGCGCAGCAGGTGCAGATCCGCCCTTTTTGGTTTCAGCAACCGGCCCCTCGTACTCGAACGAGGACTCCGATACGGGAATGAAATTCAAGCCCCCGTTGCCGTCATCAACCATTTGGAAAGTCGCTTCAGTAATTACTTTCATTGCTTTATCCATCGGCATTCCTCTTTGAGCATGCCGTAAATTAATAAATCGGTGCCTTTATTGACCTTTCTCGCTCTGCCTTCCAGCCTGAATCCCAGTCGTTCTACAAGATTGGCCGATTTTTCATTATTCGCCAGCACTAGCGCAGTGCATCGCGCCTTGCCAAGTTGATAAAACACATACCCGAACACAGCCCGGATATATCGCCGCGATTGCCACTTGGGGGACCGCGTAGCAAATGAAATCTCCATGTCATCGAAGTGAGAGCGCGAAAATACCGCCACACACTCGATAACCCCATCGACCTCCCCGGCTATCGTGTAGGAATCCGGGAGATTCCAGCCAATGCGGGCCTCTGCCCAAGCTAAAATGGCTGGGTGTTGGTCATAAATGATTCTGTGCATTACGCCACCAGCAGCAATACGGCCTCATCTTCCCTTCGACGCAGCGTTTCCTGCCTCTTAGCCTCTATACGGGACTCCAGAAGCGCGTCAAACTCAGCATTGAGCCTCTCTTGCTCCTTAAGGGCCACAAGCGCTCTGACGCGCTCTAGTCGGCTCTCCAGATCCGCTATCTGGACCTTGATTTCGGCCCGACTAATGCGCCTCGGGAGCCTGTCAGGAACAGATTCGACCTCTTCCTTGATTTCCTCGACGATAGCAACGACTGGTGCCTCTTCGCTTACCTCTTGCGGGTCGGCAAGCGCAAGCAACTCCTCCCGCAGCGCTTTCCACTCCTCCCTGCGCTCTTTCTTGCGCCTCTCAATGCGCTTATAGGTCGATTCAGTCTGCGGGATGAACCCGCCTTTGGCTGCCTCAACCGTAGCGCTAACAACACCCAACGTTGGCGTGCTTACCTCGGATACGGACTCAACATCCGAGGCGGTTAGCGCGTGCACTTGGCCTAGTGCCGGAGTGCTGACCTGAGAGGCCGACTCTACACTTGTAGCAGTAAGCCCATGTACCTGGCCAATAGCCGGAGCGTCAACTTCTGAGGTTGACTGCACATCACTTGCACTTAGTCCGTGTACTTGCCCTATAGAAGGGGTTGATACCTCAGAGGCGCTCTCTACGTCATCCGCTGTCAGGTTGTGCGTAACCGCACCATCAGAAAACTGAACAACTTCATAACCCACCAGCGTCGTGGTGGCAGTGGCAACAGAGAAACGCTGAAATCTCAGCGTATCGTTGGCCGAGAAATCAACAGCGGTCATCGCGTCGTCAATAATGCCGCCGACCGTGTAGAGCGTGCGCCCCGTGCTGGCGCTTGACGCACCAGACGTACCACCGCTCTGGGTAACGATACACGTCCTGCTCTGGTCAATTGCAGTAATCGACTCAGTAGTAGAGGTCGCGGTTACATCAACCTCTCCGCGTTGAACGTCCCACTCTGACGCGCCACACGTGACCGTAGCCACACTATGCGTTGCTGTCGCGCTAGGAGTCAGTACCGTGGAACGGCGAACCCGAACAGTCGTGCTGTCCTGTAGATCGGCAATCCATGCCGCATCTCGCATATCGTCAGCGTTTTCACTGGACTCGTAGCTATGGACCAGGAACGTTTTAGACCCAGTGACAGAGGAGACTGTCGCAGTCCCGGAGTAATCCGTTGCTGTGGTTACATCAATCTCTGAGTGCTGGACGCTAAACTCGCCGTCCAGTGCCTCAACAACATACAGCGTGCCATTGATCGTGCCGCCTGACGCACGGCGGGATAACAGCGCTTGCGATGTGGACGCGCCATCAAACCGGCATTGAACGGCTACGTCGTTGAAATCATCCAGGGACGTCTGCCCGTCTGGGTCCCACACATAACTATTGAGGATGAACGCAGCCGATTGCGCGCTTACCGATGTGAATGTGGGGGTTAATGATGCCCCCGTGAACGATGAGTAATCAACCTGCTGGACTTTTACATAAGCAGAGTCAAACTCGACAACAAATATTTCAACAACAACGTCGTCGGCGTCAGTACCGTAAGGCAGTTCCGCGTTGACTCGTGCTGTGCCCGCGTTGTCGTCAAAATAAACCCTAGGCAGACGGTCGTTGTGCTGATCATCAACGTCGGCGACAACCCGAACAGAGTAAAACGGGACGCACTTTGTTTCGTCCTGACCTTTTGTCAGGTTAGCCGATGCACTCCCGCCTGCATCGGTAATTGTGAGCGTGACATGCTCAACAGACGCATAGATTTGTGCCATACGTCACCAGTTACGCGGCATCCCTATTCGTGATGCTGATCGCGTCCAGAGTGAATGTATTCCCGCTGGTAACAGACTGAGAGGCAGACAATGCGCCAGAGGCCACAACGGTATCCGTGCCGTTGGTCAATGCCCAATGCGTAGCGGTGCCCGTGCCGGTTACTGAACCGTCAGTAATAGCGGGAACCTGAACGCGCCGACCATCAGTCGCGCCGTTCTCTGTTGCGCCAGTGTTGACCGTCTTGTTGCCCAGCGTGTTGCCAGTGACAGTCGCATAAGTGCCGCCGGGATCGGTGGAGCAAATATCAAGCCGCGTGCCGTTGGTATCTGCCCAGTCAAGACCTTGATCAAACACTTCATCATTGATAAATGGCATCGGTTACCGTCTCCACGCCCACAGCGTTTCCGTTCTCGTCTCTCACCAGCCTCTTAGGGGCTGAAACCTGCGCAATCATTGCTTGTATTGCCTCCAGGATCGGCACAAGCTGAGCATTGCTCTGCGCCTGTGCAATCTCAATCGGCTCCTGATACTTCAGCTCGACTTCCCGCTCTTTCAGGGCAAGCTCGCGCTCCTTCTGGTTCAGTTCTCGCAGCTTGATATCGTAATCAGCCTGGCCAGACTGAACCTTAATGGCATTTTCCTCGGCCTTGCTGTTCGCTTTGCTTTGCGCGTCATCAAGGGCCGATTTCATCTCCTGCATCTGCTGCTGCATTTGCTGGACAACCTGCTGAGCCTGCTGCTGCACAACCTGCATCTGCTGTTGCATCTGGACAACTTCTGGATTCGGCCCTTGCTCCTGATCACCGCCCAAACTTTCGAGTACGTCCTCAATCTGTCGCCCGGACTTGAACCCTCGCACACCAAACAGCAACAGCTCCTTGGCCAGATCCAGCGGGACAATGCCTGCCTGAACCGCAGGCCCGACTTTCTCCGAGAACTCAGTAATTGAGGTGAGAAGCTCGATTCTGTCCTGCCGTTCCTGTGCAGCGTCCTCAGTAACCGTTGAATCGGTCTCGATATCGATTTTGTAGGAGCGTAACAGGTCGTCACGCATGACCTGCATCATCTCAGGGCGAACATCCTTCCCGCTCATCAGGGACAGTGTTTTGGGGTCAAAATGCTCGACAATCACCTCAACTTTCAGGCGGATAATGTCGCGCACCCACTGACTAACCTTGCGCTTGCGCTTTTCAATGCGCATGGAGCCAAACTGCGTTTTAAGCTGCTGCGCACCTAGGGTCTCAGTGGCCTTGGTGGCCCCGCGCATAATGTCAGCGATACCCGTGATTTCGTAAATGGTCTGCTTGACCTGCTCGCGCGCCTGATACAGTGCAGCAATAACGCGCTGGAGTTCCTCCAGAGGCATCGTTTTGATGGCCTCATCCAAGCTGCGCCCGTTAGCAAATCGTTCCGACCAGTCATCAACAGCAGTAAACTCACCGTCATCGTTACTGGCAACGTTCTGCAACTGCGAAAACGAGCCGTCGTAAACACCGCGATAGCGTAATTCCCCGGTCAGCTTGTCGATGCGCTGCGTGAGCGTGTCCAGCTCTACTGCCTGGTCCTGGTAATAGATGTAATCCGGGATTGGAATGAGCTTGTCGGAGCAGGTTGTCGCCATCAATGGCTTGGGGAAGGGATAGAAGCCCTCCAGCTCCAGTGGGTCATCCTCTTCGGCGAGGACGTCCTTGCAACCCTGCGCAATAACAATAACCTTCCTGTTGGCCTTGTCGAAAATCTCATGCACCAGGGCACGGGACTTGCCATCCTCTTCGTTACTGAGCTTCTCCCCGTCCTCGGCATATCCCAAGGGAACAGATGCAGCCTTGTCGCCGAACTGGTCTTGCAGTTCCTTCCTAGTCAGGAAGTGGTCAATCGCCGCCCAGTCAACGTCTTCCCACCGTTTAGCAGGCTGCCAGCGAAACCGATTCCAGGGGATAGGCTCGCAAGTGACCTCTTGGTACACAAGCTCCTCTTCTGGCTCGCCGTACATGAACGGGCCTTCATCGCCCATGATCACATCAGCAGGATCAATCATCGTCTCGCCGTTGTAGAACTCATATTCCGATGGAAAATCCTCAACCTCGGCGGGAATCTCCTTTACACCAAGTGGAATGACGGGCTTTTCGCCCTCCTCGAAATACGGGGTGTAGCGAAGCCTGGCATTACCAAGCCCCGCAAGGAGATAGTCATCAACAACCGAATCGACCGAACCGTCAAAGTCATACACGTCCAGCGTGTAGGAAACAGCGCGCTCCGATACCTCAGAAATCTCTCTGGCGATGGGGTCTTTGTCTTTGTGTCGCCGACGAATGTCTGGATTGGGGGTTTTTCCGTAAACCGCAGCATGCAGGACTTCGGTATTAGACCAAAGGATATTGAAGCGAGCGTCTTCGCTCTTCTCTTCGTCCGTGTAGCGTTCCATGACCTTTTTGGCACGCGCACGCCAGTCCTTATGAGCCTTGCCTTCGGCCTTAATCTCCTTCATCCAAAAATCATAGAGCGATGTGGCTTTTTCTTGATCTTCGGTCATATTCTCTTCCGGGTTTTCGGCTTCGCTCTAACCTGTAGCATTTCGTTAAGTGTCGGTCGCTGATCCAATGGGATAACTTTAGGGGTTTTCGGCACTCTCGCCGCCCATGTCTGATTGATGGCCCTTCCAAGAAGCCCGCACGCATCCACCTTGTCGTCAACAGCGCCAGCAGGGAACCGCAGCAACTGCCTCAAGAGGTCGTCTGCCCAGTCCTCGTGAGGGATGTACACCTTACCCATAGAGGCAAGACCCTGAAACGCTCTCGCTCTGGCCGCTTTATCCCCAATGGTCGGCAGCCACTCCATGCGGCAGTAAACCTTCCGTTGAGCCATGCGCTTCAGTAGAAACGGCTCTACAGAGCGCCTGATTGGCCCTGTCTCGCCTACAACCACGAAAGGGGCGTATTTTTTCATCAGGTCGATAAGAACGTCATTCCATACGTCAGCCGATGTCTGCCCACTCCACCAGTCCAGGATATAAACATCGTCATCCGGATCAACGCCAAACACCCCAATTTCCGTATGGTCTCCCGCGTCCTCTGTAACCGCGTCATCGTGCGTGATGTAGATATTCAGGTGCTTTGGGGCTTTCTCGTAACGGTGGAACCACTCGCGCTTGAAAAAGTCGCCGTCATCCGGGATAGGGTTCTGCTGGTACAGCGAGTTCCAGTCCCTCGCTGGCAGCGCCTCTTTAATCCGATTCAGCGTCTCGATCGGATACCACTGCGGCCACAACGCCTCGCCGTTCTTTTCGGCAGGCAGTTCCAGCACATCCCAATCATCCGAGCCTTCAGCTAACAGCCTTCCAGCCAGGTCGTCATCGTGCCATCTGGTCTGAATGAGGATGATCGACCCGCCAGGCATCAAACGCGTGTAGAGCGTCGAGGTGTACCAGTTGTAAACCTTATCGCGGATAACCTCGGAATCGGCCTCCTCGCGGTCTTTTAGGGGGTCATCGATCAACGCAATATGCGCGCCTCGCCCCGTGATAGCAGTTCCCACACCAGCCGCAACGTACATGCCGCGCTTGTCTGTGTGCCATCGGTTCGCGGCTTTGGAGTCTGCCGCTAGTGTTACGTCAAACAGCCTGGAATACTCCGGGCTGCCTACGATGTTCCTCACCTCGCGGCCAAAGTCGCCTGCCAACTCTGAGTTATACGATGCCGCGATAATCTGCTTGTCGGGGTTTCTCCCAAGATACCACGACGGAAAGCGTCTTGAGGCAAGCTCAGATTTTCCATGTCGCGGCGGCATAAAGATCATCAACCGATCTATATCGCCCCGCTCTACCGCCTCAAGCTTCTCGGCAATCAGCCGATGATGCTCTGCTGCCTCATACCCCGGGTTGGTGTACTCAGTGAACGGGATTAGGTTTGTTCGTGCTGCCCTTCGGCTTAGCAGCTCTTGTGCTGCCTGCTGCGGCGATACTGGTGAGTTCTGCATCGGTCATGTCATCTGCTGAGACGTTTCTAACGTCTGCCTGCACTTCCACTGCGGATAAATCGGGGAGTGTTTTCTTTAAAAGTCCAAGCGCGGCAGTAACTTGCGTGCTGCTCATATCGACCTCACCAAGTACATGACTCGTAAGGCGTTTTATGAGCTGGGTAGCCTGGATCTTTTTTCTGGTATTTGCATCATTAACGATGCGGGTTGTTCTTGCTGCCATAGGTGTCACTCATGCCGATTATCCGCAGCCAATCATATTGCGCA
>Ga0208019_1001220_pt1 | contig 13740 bp, 7 predicted proteins | sample CB_VirMetaG_5_FD_184540 | JGI IMG/M metagenome (GOLD analysis project Ga0208019, IMG submission 184540) | Freshwater to marine saline gradient viral communities from Chesapeake Bay - CB_1508_1D Viral MetaG (SPAdes) (version 4) | ecosystem: Environmental > Aquatic > Marine > Coastal | place: USA...
TACGCCATCGGGATTCTGATACTGTTCTGGGTGATAAAGAAAGTTGTCAGCAGCAGCCGTGCTGTTACATTCACTCTATCAGCAGCAGACAATGCGATAGCCAAGCAGATCAGGAAGCTCGAGGGCAGACTGTCTGGTCATTTATCTGATGCCGAGAAGGCGGAGGTCATGACTATGTTGCGTGACCTAGAACACGAGCGAGGTAAATTGCGAACTTGATATGAAACGAGGTGTGGTGCGAGGCGTGGTGGATGGATACAGCAGTTATTCACTCCACCTTTTTCGTGTTATTGAGGGCCTGACAAAGTTGGGCAGGGACATTCACTGCTGGCCTGTCAGGAGTGAATCAGGCAAGGCTCCTATACCCAGAGTTGTGATGGAGTCTGTGGTTCACAAGCAGCAGCTTGATGACTGGGAGATGATTATTCATTGCCCCTCATACTGTCCAGCAGGCAAGAAGAAGCTGGTCTATAACACGATGTGGGAGTCAACCAGACTCCACAAGGAATCAGTCCTGAACCTGAATCAGGCAGACGTGATTGTGGTCCCTAGCGACTTCAACCTCTGCATGTTCAATGCTCAGGGGATCAAGAGGACGATGACAAAGGTCCCTATGGGGATCGATACTGACATCTTCCACTACAAGCCACAGAAACAGGGCTCTGAGTTCGTTTTTGGTGTGGCAGGCAGAACTGCGGCAGGAGGCTGCAGAAAGGGCTTTGAGGACGTTCTGACGGCTTGGAAGAAGGCATTCCCCAAGAAGGTCAAAGACGTCAGGCTGCAGATTAAGTGCTTCCCTGACGATCCTGAGATCAAGGTGGACGATGACAGAATCCAGTTCATCAGGCAGTTCTGGACTAGGAAGGACCTAGCCAACTGGTATGCAGGGCTCGATTGCTTTGCCAGTGCATCCAAGGGAGAGGGCTGGGGCCTTATGCAGCATGAGGCTATGGCGACTGGCAGGCCAGTAATAGCAGTCCCATTCGGGGGCATTACTGAGTTCTATGATGAGTCAGTGGGGTATCCGGTAGACTTCGATCTGAAGCCAGCCGAGAACCACTACCAGAACGGCGGATTATGGGCTGTGCCTAAGCCTGACAGTCTGGTGGATAGAATGAGAGAGGTTTATGGTCACAGGGGCTTAGAGAAGGCCCTGAGGGCCTCTGAGAGGGGAATGAAGCTGAACTGGGACAACAGCAACAAAGCCCTAGATCAGGTCCTGAGAAAAATTGGTTTTTACACATGAGGGAGCACAGGAACTACACCATCAACGATGATGCGCCTATCACAGCAGGCGACAATGGATTTGTGGGTGTAGACATGAGGCAGCAGCCTCACATGCTGGCTCCCGGTATGGTATCTGAGGCCGTTAATGCGAGGTTTAGGTTTGGTGTAGCAGAGCCTCGAAAGGGTGTAATGCCTCTGACGTGGTTCAATCGATACGGCTTTACGTGGCCTATTGAGTGGAACAACGGTGATATTAACTGGAATAGGCAGATCACAACTGCTCTAGGTCAGGTCTATGGAGTGGGTGTGTGGAATGATCCTAATGGGGCTGATTGGATCTTGATAGCTGCCAGCCTCGATGGGGTCACTATGAATCTCTACAGGGCTCGATATGGGAACAGCATTGAGCCCATACCCTGCAGCGTTGGCCTGACTGTCCCGTCCACAAAGTTCACCAGCAACAACACGGTCAGCAAATACTGGTTCACTCAGGCATTTGATAAAGTCATCCTTTCTCGAGGTCCTGACGAGAGTCAGCTTGTCATGTCTTCACTTGCTGAAGGCTTCATCGAGGCTCCTGCTCCTGACAACGGAACCAACCCGATTCCCAACTCTGACACAACCCTGTTCTTCCAGAACCGCATTCTTGTCCCCCACAAGCCATCTGGAGGCTACAAGTCAGATCACGTGGCAGTCAGCGACATCCTGAGCTACACCAACTACGATGCGGTCTACAACAACTTCAAGATCAATCAGGGTGACTCTGACAACATTCGCAGACTCTACAAGTGGAACGATCAGACCGTAGTAGTTTTCAAGGACACAAGCATTTACACGGTCAGCAATCTCGTAGGAGATTGGGGGAACAACGCTGTGCTGGATCAGGTGACCACAGAATACGGTCTCGTGGGAACAAGGTCTGTCGCCAGCGCAGGCAACGATCTGTGGTTCCTGAGCCAGAGAGGTGTGGTATCACTGAGGCTGACAGAGCAGAACAAGCTGCAGGGGATCTCAGAGCCAGCAAGCACACCAATCCAGCCACTGATCGACAGGATCGACTTCAATGTGGCCAAGGAGACGGCCTGTGCAGCTTACTGGAGGAACAGGTATTACCTGAGCGTCCCGATTGATGGAGGGCAGCAGAACAGTGCTGTGCTCGTTTATGACTTTATTAATGGAGCTTGGTCTGGCTACGACACTGGAGAGGCCATCAAGATCAAGTATCTGTTTGTGGCAGACTTCCAAGGCTCTGAGCATCTCTACTACGTAGACTATGATGGCACAATCGGGCTCTACGAATACGCTGACCTTGAAGGCCGTCCCATCGTTCAGGGAACCTACACATGTGACCTAATGGTTAAGGGTCATGTGAGTGAAGGCACTACTGTTCAGGTCAACAACGGGACGGTAGTCACTGCAACCAGAAGCAGGGAGATCATTGATGATGCTGACTCAGAGATCACTGATGGTAGTCTTCCGATCATTGAGTCTACTGAGGGCAATGTAAATGACCCAGAAGATGGATGGTTATGGGGAGTTGGTTCAGAGAACAATGCAGATCACTGCGAGATAGCTGGGGCGAACCTGTTCACAGGGTTCACGGAAGACGGCTGGCTCTCTGGGGAAACCACAGAAAGCGACAACGGATGTGGTGTGCGTTTCGAGAGCACATCACCCATTCTGGTCAGCATCAGGGATCAGTATGGGAATGTGGACCCATACCTGCAGGTCATTTGCTCTGACACCATCAAGGTAGAGGACAGGCCAATCAACTTCATGATTAAGACTCGTGGCTACGGGTTTGAAGCAGGGAATCGAAGGAGATTCCAGCAGGCTCAGATTTACGTCTCAACGTGGGACCCAGAATATAAGGTGACCGGGATTGTGGATGGAGTGAAGGAGGAATCAGTCATTGTTGACAATACCAGCTTCACGTTCCCTAACCGCACAAAATACATGACCTTTGGTATGGAGGACTGGGACATCCAGAATTTAAATGACACTCACGAGACTCCCGGCAGAGAGGATTACTCTGTCATCCTTGATACTGACAGTGCTGACCCCGGCACTGTTCTGGGCTCCACTGGAACTCAGTTGGACCTGTATCAATACTGGACCCACAAGATGAGGGTAGACAGACGGGGAGCTTACTTTCAGGTCAAGATAGAGGGCATCGATGGCAGGATCAGACTGCATAGTGTGACCTCTGGATCGACAACAGGACAGAAACGAGAAGGACAACACTCAGGACTTTGGTAATATGCCAGACAGCACAAATAACTTCGTAGTCGATGCGGTTAACGGGCCAGTCAATGCCCAGACAGTAACTCGGAATGACTTCATCACAACACTACAGCAGCTCAACTATGCCGAGGGCAACATTCGGTCCATTGATGAACTCAGTGGAACTGCTGGGATAGTTGCATTGGACGGCAGTGGAGCTGCCAATGTCAGGACAATCACTGGTGCTACTGGGCTCACCGTAGCCAACGGCAACGGCACTGGCGATCCTGAGATATCCCTCAATGCTCCGCACACGTTCCGCCAGACCTACAATGATACCAGTAGCAATACCGTCAGTGACACGAAGCTGTATAACATCATCAGTAGTGGTGTAGGGTCTCCGTTCACTCTGTCCACACCAGAGACTGGGTATATAACTGTTAAGAACATCATTAACGCTACCTCCAGCTTCATTACCATTCAGAGCCCTGACTGGGGGCCTGCTGGCTTAGGGAATGTGAGGATAAGTGAAGGTGAGACACTCACCATTGTCAGCAATACTGCTGGCAAGTGGTATCCACAGCATGTTACCGAGCACGATGTTAATCCTTTCGGGGCTATTTACGCATCAGCAATAGGCTCTGTTCCAATTAACAGTGGAGGAGCATATACAGCCCTGTCCCTGACAACGGCAACTCACTCAAACATGACTGAGTTCACAATGCCAGCTAACGGTCAGTTGAAATATACTGGTGACATTCCAATCGATGCAGAGGTGCAAGTATCACTGTCTGGCTCAACTAGTGGTTCAAATGTCACTGTAGCGGCGAGCCTGTTTAAATACGACAGTTCAGCAGCTACAAACTCGCAGATTTCTCAGACCGAGCAAGTTCACCACCACCCAACCCAAGATTACAACAACAACATCTCCCTGATAGGTCACGTCGAGCTGGACACAGACGATTACATATATGTTGCCGTGAAACAGTCTGTGACATCAGTTGCCACGGTTAATTATACACCATTGAAATTCTACATGTCCGCCTCAGGCCACAGAATCATAACCGCATAAGATCATGCCACTCGCAGTTATTGTAACCCCATCATACAACTTCTCAGATGGCGAGAAGGTCACATACCCAAAGCTGAACTTGCTTGGGTCTCCTTCTGTTCAGTTCTCTGGTGAACTCTCGTCCGCACAGCTCTCTGATGGCTCTGTAACCACAAGCAAGCTTGAGCAGGGAATCAACATCAACAGCAAGATCAATGATCACAACCTGAGTCTAACGAAGCTTGAGGAAGGCACTCAGGGTCAGATCCTGTATTACAATGCTGACGGTGACCTTGTGAAGCTGGCCCCGGGATCTGATGGTCAGTTCTTGAAGACCAAGGGTGCTGGAGCCAACCCAGAGTGGTCAGCTCAGGATGGCACAGACACGATTAACATCAGCCAGATTGTTACTGATGGTGCGAGTAAATACATCTCAACAGACTCGTCAGGAAACATTCAATGGGAGAATAAATCAGACCCATCAATAATAAGTGCTGTTGCTCATGTCTGGGATCAGAAATCAACCAATGTAGATGCTGGTGGCAGTGACTCGACAATCGATCAGACACGTGACCTCAATCAATTTAATGACCCAGACAGCATCATTGTTTCACTGTCATCAAACCAAATCACTTTGGATGCCGGGACTTACATGATAGATGCTGCAGTACCGGGTGATGGTTGCAACGAATTCGTAAGCTGGCTATATGACACCACTGGATCTGCCACACTGCTGGATGGAACATCATGTAGGAGTTACGTTGGCGATCGGTTGCCTATCCACTCCCTAATCAAGGGAAGGTTTACCATAGGTGTTCAGTCCACAATCGAAATACGATTTCGTTGCTCTAGAACACAAGCAGGTGACGGATTAGGGAGAGCTTCAAATATCTCTGGACACCCAGAGATATACACTGTGGCGACCATTTCAAAGTTCGGTTAATGCACTTCGACACCTCCATCAAACCAGACTTCATGCGCCTGACTCATCACAATGAGAAGGCGTGGCAGTTTGTGGAGCTATTTGCAAGACGGGCTCACGATCTGGATGACATGATCGATGACAACAAGGTCATGAGTGATGAGGAGATGATTCAGGCTGAACTCAACTGGATGATGGCCCTGAGCACTAACTCATTCTATCAGGCTCACAGCAGCTTCCTGATGCCGCTCCTGATCATGAGCTGCAATGCTTGGCTGGATGCCAACAAGTGGGAGAAATCAGAGATGGAAGTCAAGAGAGTCCACTCTGATGTCCTGAAATCATTTTATCACGAGGTGATATTTGCAGTCGTATACCTGTGTGGCGGCTGGAATGCGATGAGAGAGTTCACACAGCTACACCGAGAATACCAGACAGACAATTATGGGAATGTATAGCGCAGATGCCCCTCCTCCTAGGGACTACGCCCAAGAGACACGGGACACACTACAGGCACAGATTGATCTGGCTCCAGAGCTGTTTGCTGCTGAAGCCAGTCAGGAATACGGCAGGCCAGCAGAGGCTCGCCTCAACTTGCAGGTATTGAGAGACCTGATGAGAGGCACAGATGGTCAACCCGGTCTGCTGGAACTCTATGAGCGAGACATCATGCCCGGGCTCGCCAGAGCTGATGTGGCTGGCCTTGACGTGTCCCGGGAGGGAGACATCGCTGCAGTCGAGAGACTCGGTCAGAGAGCCACTGAGGCCTTCAGGCAGGCCAATCCTGAGCAGGCTGCACTGATGGCAGAGCTTAACAGGCAGGCACAGGCAGAATTGGCCGCAGGAGCAGCACTGCCACCAGCCCTGTCTCGAGAACTCGAGCAGCAGGTCCGTGGTGCTCAGGCTGCTCGTGGTATGGGCTTTGGTATGGCTGATGTGGGTCAAGAGGCTCTGGTTAAGGGCCTGCAGGCTGAACAGCTACAGCGTAGGCGGCAGGCTTTCGCCCAACAGATGGTAGGCTTGAATGCTGCCACTGCTGCTGATCCCTTTATGGCCATTCTGGGCAGGCCCGGTGTGGGCATACAAGCTGGTCAGGGAGTCGCTATGCAGGGTCAGGGTATGGCTCCGCAGCAGGTGTTCAATCCAGAGTCAGCCTATGCAGGTAGCCTTGCTGCTGGTAATTATAACGCACAGCTCAATGCAAACATTGCTTCAGCCAATGCACGTGCTGCAGTGGCAAGTGGAGCTATGCAGGGATTGGGCAGTATGTTGAGTGGGTCAAAATTCATGACAGGATAACACTATGGCATTTTCGCAACAGACATACACAGGACAGGGGATCGTTCAGCCTACCGAGAGATCTCGTGTGGGTGAGTTTCTCGGTGCAGGGCTTGCAGGGCTAGGTGCTGGAATAGGGGAAGGCATCAAGAAGTTCCAACAGAACAAGGAGGAAGCAAAAGAGCTGAGATCCAGCCTCCCCGGTCTGGCCAAATTCATGCCCAAAGAAGAGCGTGACGAGTTCCTTGAGCAGGTAGCAGTCTCTGACCTTTCAGGGCTCAGAGGCCTTCGCCGGAGGGTTCTTGAGTTCGGTGAGCAGCAACTGCAACAGGAAAGGCTCGAGGAGGCTCGGGCTAGACGAGAAGCAGTCCAGCAACAGACTGAGCAAACAAGGCAACGAGGCAACGTGTTTCAGGCATTGTTGCAAACCCAAATACCTGAGCAAGTCCCAATAGACTTTGGGCCACAGATCGGTGCTGCAGAAAGAAGACTTCAAGAAGCAGAACGAGCAGGGTTCAGGCCTGAATTTACGTTTCCTAGGTCAAGCGAGGTTCCTGCGGCAAGCCAAGAACCTGCCCCGGCTGACTTGAGTAAGTTTTATGGTGAACCCGGTTTTGCAGATAAGCTAGGTGATTGGTCACGTTCATCTCCTCAGTTACCTGATTGGTTTGCCAGTGAATATAACGCTCCCTCATTTGAAAGACTCTCAGGTGGACTAGGTGCTGGGCTTCTGCCTAGGTCACCTCAAGCACCGAGCCCTGCTCCTGCAAAACTCGCTGAAAGAGGTGCTGATGTTTCTGCACGAGAAGAGATGCAGGCAATGAGGAGGGCTGGATCTTTTGCTGCACCCCAACCTATTGCTGAAAGGCCAGCGATGGCTCAACCACCAGCTCCAGCACAGCCTATGGGGCCAGAGCCAGCACTTGAGATATCCGAAGAGGTCAGGCAGGCTGCCAAAGACCTAGATATTCTTAAGGCTCAAGCAGCAAAGGGAGGAACAAGACCTGAGACAACTCAGGAAATGGATCAGAGGAGAACTGAAATAATCAGGCAGGTTATGGCTGACAACCCTCTGGCCGCAGAAACCATATACACTGCCTTAATGGGCAAAACGGCAGAGCCTCCAAAACTGGATGCAGAGTCTAGGAAGACCATAGGATTTGCTGACAGGATGAATAACGCTGAGAGAGAGTTGGCGTCTGTGCTTGAGGACTTCAATCCTGCAGGAACCTTTCAGGGTCTTGCCGCAGCGATGCCTAATTTGATGAAGAGTCAAGATAGGCGACAGTATGAGGCACTTGCTCTAGACTGGATCACTGCAAATCTCAGGCAGGAATCTGGTGCTGCCATCGGCGAGAAGGAGTATGAGAATGACTTCAAGAAATACTTCCCTCAACCCGGAGACAGCGAAGAAACCGTTAAGCTGAAGCAGTCACTGAGAGAGCAAGCAGTTGCATCAAAAGTAGGCCCTATTCAGTCAATGTTCCCAAACGTGAACATTATGGGTATGGCAGGACAATCCAGCCCAACCACAAGCCGCATGTCATTCAATCCGTCTACCAAGACAATTCAATGAAAGAAGTATTCGTCGAGGGCTATAACACTGTTGTTGAATTCCCAGATGACACCAGTGATTCCACTATCCAGTCAGCTCTGAGCGAAAAGTTCCCTGAGACTGACGACATGCTGGTAGCTCGATTCGAGAACCCAGACACACCAGCGTCCTCCCTCACCCGGGAGGACTTTTCTCGTTATAAAGCTGCGAAGCCAGAGATAGGTCTGTCAGACCTTCCCGGTATTGCTGTGGACGCTGCCGTGATGACTGCCAGCAGGATCATCGAGAACCTGCCGTCTGCTGTTGCGACTTATGCCAACGTGTTTGACCCCGGCACATCTGCTCGCACGTTTATGGAAGGTGCTGCCCGTGGCTTGTATGACACTGAGACCCTCGTCAAGATGGGCAACAACTACCTCAGGTCTAAGCTGGAATCGTTTGGCGGCACTTCAGAGAACGAGATGGACGAGGAGTTCAGGCGATTCCTTGGCATCAAGGAGATGCAGAATGTCCGTGGAGCCATTGAGCGTGGAGAGCAAGGTGCTTGGAATGAGTATGCAGAGTTTGCTGGGCTCGACGCTGCAAAGATCGACTTAACTAAAGTTGACCAGAAGGCTGCAGAGATTACAGGTGAGTTCATTGATCCCACACTGCTTATTCCTGCTGGCAAGCTTGGCGGAGCAGCTTCTCGGGCTATGGCCCGTGCGGCTTCCAAGCCTGTCAGGATGGCAGGCAGAGGAGCCGAGATTGCTGCCGAGTATGGTCGTGAAGCTATCGAGAGAGGCAAGAACGTGGTCAGGGGAGCCACTGAGGTAGTTGACGAGGCCACTGGAGGTCTGGGCAACGTGGTGGTCCCCGGCGGCGTAGCGACCGCTGTAGCAAGCGGAATAGTGGGAGCAGGCACTGCACAGACCCTAGGGGCTGTAGTGGCCGCACCGACGATCCTCGACGTTTCTGGGGGCCTTCTCAAGGGCTTTGGTGAGGCTATGGCCCACACCCCAACGAGGCTGGGTGGTCTGGGCCGTCTGGCGTTGCATCAACCAGACACGATTGCTGGCAGAATGGCTGGTAGGCTCAAGTTCCTAGACACACCAATCGAGTATGCAGGCAGAGCAGCAGGCGGTGCTGCCATAGGTGCTGGATTCGGTGGAGCCATAGGGCTGGCATCTGGGGGCCTCGAGGGCCTTGCTGCTGGAATTGGTTCTGGCGGTGTGCTTGGTGCTGCAGGTGGTGGTCTAGGCAGGGCTGTAGAGGGGCTTACCGGGTCAGCACTGAGGGGGGCTCAAGATTCAGACTTCAAGGAATGGGTAAAGGACAAGAGCCCTGAGGACAGAGCGAGGCTTGAGAGCCTGCCCAGAGAAGCTCGTATTGCACGTATGGATGCAGAGCAGATCCTGCTGCAGTCATCCGTAGAGGTCAGGAATGTGGACCCTGATTTCGTTGTGGACGAAAAGGGAACCAAGATGGGTAATGCGAGTGGCATGATGCGTATGGAGGCAGGAAAGCCAGTTGTGTTTCTGAACACCAACGCTGGCATACGCACAATGCTTCATGAGACTTTACATGCTCTAGGCAGGCTGGATGGGTTCGACACACTAATATCCAACATCAAGAACACGTTCCAGAGGATGTATTCTGAAGATGAGCTGAACAGCTTCATCAGAAACTACGAAGACAAACTGAGCGGTGAGATCAGCCTTTCAAGCAGGCAGATCGAAAAGTTCAGGGGGGCTAAAGACGCAAAGATTGACTACATACTCGAGGAGCTGGCAGCAGAGTATTTTGCCAATTACATCAAGGGCAAAAACAGCAACTACATCTTCTCTGGCAACAGCTTTTCAGAGTCACTGAAAGGCATCTTCTCCCGGTTCACCAAAGGCAAGCTAGACCGGATCTATGATGCCTTCCAAAGCCCTTTATTCGATCAACAGATCAAGCAGTCTCGCCAGCTAGACAGGGCAATGCAGGACCTTGTAAAGGCTCGCAAGAGAGCAGGCAGAGACGTCGAGGCCTCACTGGACGAGCCCGTCAAAGTTTACTCTGACGCCGATCTGGCAGATGATGCTGCATTCGCAGAGCTGGAGGCAATGGGGGTCGCAAAGACTGACTCAAAGGGCAAGAGGTTCATCATGAAGGATGCTGAACAGAAGCGTGTGGCAAAGGAGAGGGCCACAACAATCGGCGGCATCCTAGACAACGTAAGCGATGCTGAAGGCGGCCTGATTAAGCAACCTGACGGCAGCTACAGGGGAACACGGTTTAGTGCTGGGCAGCTCAAGGCACTTCTGGATTCTCCATTGATCAATGACACCATCAAGGAAGCCCTGAGGCAGATTGATAAAATTTCTCAGGCAGACCAATACGTCAACATTACTTACGGGGCTTCATCAATGAAGACCAAGCTGGGCAAAACCGTAGCAAGGAACCTGCCCATCAGTAATCGCAATGGCCTGATATACGACATCATTATAAGTCCTTTGACTGGGACCATCGCAGGAAGGGTCCTCGACATGAGCGTCACCGAGACCAGAGCCAGCAGGCTCTACAGGCAGAGCCCTGAGATGCAGCAGCTATTCGGGTCAGAGGCTAACATGTTTGCTGACCTTCACACCTACATCAATGCACTGACTGCTGGTGAGAAGCGCACAGCAGAGGTTCTGGGGAGCCAGCGCAAGAGCGATTTTCTGAACAAGATCCTAGCCATCAGAAACGTCAAAGGTAACCCTGAGATCCCTCAGGTAGAACTGTCACCCAGACAGAGAAGACTGCAGGAGGGCAGGCAGGATCATCCGTGGAGATCGTTTCGACTGGATCGTATTGTGGCAATGCAGCAGAAGGAAGGCAGGCCTATCATGTCCTTCTCTGAGGCCGCATACCAGAGAGGGCAGACACACTTCATGCCTGACGTAGACCAGTATGGCTACAGGATGGCTCACAGGGCTCCTGACGGAACCTATGGTGAGGGCTCCATCGACAAGATGAACACAGTCTACCCAGACGACATCTACAGCTCCAATGGTGCTAGGTATTATGGGGATGACGACTTCGAGAGCCGTAAGACTATCCAGCTTTTCAGGAGCCTGCGTGGCAAGCCTGAGGCAGAGCTGACAATCTACAGGGCAGTCCCAAAAGGAGTTTCTGGTGTGATCAACCCGGGAGACTGGGTGACACCATCACGCAAGTATGCAGAGCTTCATGCGAAGTATTTTGACGAGACCGGGGCTGACATTCTCGAGAAGAAGGTCAAGGCCAAGGAGGTCTACTCCGAGGGCAACAGCATCTTTGAGTTTGGTTGGAACCCAAAGGCTCCCGGTGACGCACGGTTCTCACCCGGCACTGGCCGCAGCAAGGCTGATCAGGATTACCTGAAGGCAGCCAAGGCTAAGAATTACGATAAGCTAAACCAGATGGTAAAGCAGGCTGCTGCAGACGAGGGGTATACCATTGGCCCTGTCTATCACGGGACCAAGCGGCAATTCAACCAGTTCAGGTCTCCTCGTGACCCCAATAACCTAGTGTATTTCTCATTTGATCAGCAGTTCTCCAAAGAATATGCACGTGGGTTCGGCGGTCACAGAGACCCAGAGCCTGATGTAGCAGAGAGAATCCAGAAAGTTGAAGCCGTATCAAGGAAAATGCTTGAGGACGACCTCATCGCTCTTAGTGAAAAATACGGCTCTATAGATGATGTCCCAGACAGTGAGTCAGATGCTGCATTCAAACGATCCCACGACTATGAAAGATCACAGCTTGACGGCATGACCGCAATTGATGCTCTGTCTCGGATGGGAATCAGAGTTGTTAATGCTTATCTCAAGGCTGACAGGGTATTTGATCCTAGGGACGGTTGGGGAGAGTTTGCTGACATAGTCGCTAAGTATAACCGGGTTTCCGACATCACCCTGATGCGCCCCCGGGAGCTAGAAATGCTTAATGAGGGCAACTATATTTCTTGGGAGCCTGCTCCTATCATCGATGAGGTTTTTAAAAACTATGACGCAATCATAATTCAAGAAACCTCTGGAGGCCCGTCGAACACCATAGCAGTCAGGGACCCTGAGCGCATCAAATCCGCTGACCCCATCAACTACAATGATGACGGCAGCATCATACCTCTGTCTGAGCGATTCAAGGACACTACTGATGACATCAGGTTCTCTCCTGCAGCAGATCGTCCGTCCGTTGTTCGCCGGACACTCGATGAGCCCACTGAATCAGGGGCTCCACTGAACGGGGTAGTGACACTGACTCCTAGCATTATGGCTAGGTTCAGCCCTGCCACCAATGACCCGGGCTACGACATCAAGCAGCTTGCCGGAAAGAAGGCATTCATCATGATGGCTGACCGCATGAAGGTTGGTGAATACACAGCCAGATCTGGTCGTGTGTTTGAGCTTCGTGGTGGACCTGATCATCCTGACCTAGCAGACAATCAGGGGACCATAGCTTGGGCAGTTGAGGGTGGATCAATTGCCTCTCAGCTCGAGAGGGCCATCCGACAGACTGATGGGATAGGGCTCGTAGTCCTGCAGAAGGAGGAGTCTGTTGCTGGCAACAAAACCTACTCGGAAATCATGCTCGAGGAGTTCAAGTATGACATACAACAGAACCCAGAAATCAAACGAGACCTTCCTCAGTTGTTGAAGAAAGCCTCTGCTATGATCCAGAAGAAGGCGAAGCAGGAGCGAGAGAAGAAGGATAAGGAGGCCAAGGCAGAAGCCAAGGCGCAGGGCAAGGACTTTACTCCTAGCGAACCATCGAAATGGGAAACATTTGAATTCACATCAATTGAGCAGATTGAGCAGGCCATCCCAGAAATGACCTTTGGAGCCAGAAAGACAATGTGGCAGCAGCTTGCCTCCAATGACTACAGGAAGCAGTATGGTGGAGTCTTCTGGAAGGACATGTATAACCAGCTCAACGATTTCAAGGATGATGCAGGGTATCGCACTGGAGACATTGTTAAGGTCATTCAGTTCGACAAGTCAGCCCCCAAGGTCATCATTGACCCCAGAGACCTAGGCTTGCCAGTGCATCCATCGTATCAATACGGAGTCTTAGGCAAGTCGATCTCAAACGTGAAGGGCAGGATGAGCGCATATGACCTCCTCAGGAAAGCGTTTACGGATCGTGTTGACAAAATCACTGGAGAGATGAAGCCAACCCAGCAGATCAGCAAGGAAGGTGACATTGGGTCCAGCGTATTCCGTGTGATGCAACTCAGGGGGCTCACAGATCCAGAGCTGCAGCCAAAGCTGACCAAGACATCGCTTGATCCCAGAAAGCAAAAGGGAAACATCAAGCTCAAGTCTGAATACGGCAAGGGCAGGACTAAAAAGCAGATGGAGATCCGCAGTGAAGCCAACAAGTTTTCCCCTGCAGGTGAACGTATGGGTGCTCTACCTACTGGCGAAGGCCCTGTCCTGCAACGTGTGGACACTCCGATCCTGACTGGTCCGGCGAGCAACGTAATCAGCACCGAGA
>Ga0208019_1001223_pt1 | contig 13721 bp, 28 predicted proteins | sample CB_VirMetaG_5_FD_184540 | JGI IMG/M metagenome (GOLD analysis project Ga0208019, IMG submission 184540) | Freshwater to marine saline gradient viral communities from Chesapeake Bay - CB_1508_1D Viral MetaG (SPAdes) (version 4) | ecosystem: Environmental > Aquatic > Marine > Coastal | place: USA...
ACGCTAAACGTTGCCAGATCTCTCAGACCCTCCACATCCTCGCACTCGTACAGATTCAAAAGGACATGACGACCCATGTCCGCCCCGTTATAAGTTCGCAACTAAGTAAACCTCCGTCAAATCAGTATCCTCACAAGCTTTCAACACCGGTACAAAGTGTTGCGGGTCGAAGTACTCTGAGTAGTTGTTGACCACACGTCCCCACCGGGTGTGTAACGCTGATACGCAGATCTTGTATCCTTCTGCGGCCAGCGAGTTCAGTTCTTTGGATATGAATTCGAGCTTTCTCCGGGTCCACGAGTACCCGCAACCGTAATGAGCGAAGTGATCGGGCAGGTGGAGATACAGCAGGCTATTGTCGTCTAGTTTTCCGATAGGGAAATTGTAGATGTTCGACCGATAAAACTCGATCTCCCTCCCCTTATTCGACTTGGCCCAGTACCTTATCCCTTCGTAATCCGGCTCAATAGGGGCGTGTTCACCAATCAATTGCCACTTCTTGTAGGTGTACGAGAATCCGCTCATGGCCATAAGACAATAAAGAGTGGCAACATCGTCCCAATTATTCAAGATCTTCCCCCTCCGCAGGTTATTGTAGGCCGACAAGACCTTACACCTCCTGATCCAGTCCTGGCCTGAATCGAATTTTTTCTCCCAACACTCCCGTATGTAGCGATGAGCAGGGGCCAACAGCAATAGTTTGTGCAACTCCAACCAGTATCGTTCGCTAGCGCATAGAACAAGATCCGGTGAACCACTAGCATACATGAAGTTAGCAGTACCTGTATCAATACCCACAATACGCATAGCGGATATATCCGGATACTGGTCGAAAAATTGCAAATGCGTGCGTGTAGAACGCCCGGGTGAGGGCAGTATGTGCGGCATTACACTCTTACCTTACGCCAACTTTTACCATCATAATAGGATACGAGTTCCTTAGAGAAGATACGAATCGTGCCGGGATGAGGCCCATAATATGTACGCTTCTTACCAGCGTTATTGTCAAAAATCTCGTTAAGTTTGTATTCCATGCCCGAAACACTGCTAAGTAGTTGCTTTTCCACCCACTCATATATCCTGATGATGTCGCTACCTGTGAATTTGGCAAAATAAAGAGCCGAGAGCCTAGGAACACTAATCCCACTCATCTCCACGTATTCATTGCTGGCAGGGTGGAGCTTGTAACCCAAAAATGCCTTGGATCTAGGGTTTTCCATGTTCGCGAAGCGATGCAGGTCTCCGGGGCCAAGGGTGAAATACGTATCCGAGTCAGTCACAATCACCATGTGGGAACAGGTACGTTCGGATGTAGTCATTTGCGAACTCGGCTCCAAAGTACGACTTCAATATACCATGGGCGGGGTCGTGATCGGCCATATACCGGTCGAATCCGGTAAAATCGGGCCTGTTACCGGTGTTTGCCGGCAGTCTCGCCACATAACGGCGCAATCTTTCGTAACATACCGTTACGAAATCCTCGTAAAAAGGGTTATCACTCCTCTTGTGCCATAATTTGGTCGAAAAATACGTATCCAGGTCGTAATGGCGTGAACTTTGGACTTCTCGAGGAGAAAAATCGGGGAAAAACGCCTCAATAGGGCGATTATCACCATTTGGTGGGTGAAAATCCGTCGCCCCTAAGTAGCGATTGGCCATTTCGATGTACTCGGAACCGAAAATCGGGAAATCCCGTCCCTCAGACGGATACACCAGCAGCGTTTCGGCAAAAAACTTGCCCGGAACCGTCAAAATACAGCCCCGGGCATACGATATACCGAGATCCGGGTACCGGATCGCGATGGATTCGATCCGAACGGGGCCGGATTCATCGATCCGGGGCTCCCACTCCCCCTGAATCACTTCAACGGCCCACTTTTCTGACCACAACGGTGTTGTCATCTCTAAGTTCCCACTGCAATGTGTCGCCTACTCTCCATTTTAACACATTACACACCACTTTCGGGAGTGTTATCGTGCCGTTTTCACTGATTTCAGTAATAAAATGCGTCTGTTGGTACTTGCCAGACTTGTAATCGTGGGAGATTTTAGCCTCCATGTCATCCGCGATCATATTTTCATTGATCTGGATGTACTCGAGCATGCCGTTGACAGTGTTTGCGACGGAGTCGACTACCTTTGCGGGTACTTTGGGGTCGTCAGCGATAGCCGAAATCGCCTTGACCAACTCCTTTAACGTAGTGCTGTAGTTGAGGAAACGTTGTTCCAGGTCTTCCCAAGGGTGCATGGCCGGTAAAGTGTTACGTGAACCTATATTCTAGCATGGTCCGAGCCCGAAACCGCCCAGATTGTCACCTGATTCTAACTTATGCTCGACCATACACTCTATAGTAGCGCTGGTATCCGAGCCATCGTCCCATCCTGGGGGTGACCCCGAGGCTCTCGCAGCAGTCGAGGTAGGACTGGAATTCGTACCAGGGGGTGGATTCGAGGTCATTTTGACTTGGAGAGTTCTTTACTAAGTTCCTTTGCCATTTTAACATACTTTCGACCAACGTACCCGCGCTTGATGAGATAGGTGTCATAGCGTAATTGAATCAGCAAACGTATCTTAAACAGTTCAGTCCGTACACGTAGTGCAGGCTCGGATACGAACTTGAGGTACAAATAGTCCGCTACGTTCCTGTCCAGAACAATGATGTACACTAAAACGAACAGGAACAGTAGAGAGTAAGACATCTGTTATAGAGGGGGTAACTTATTCTTCTAGGCTTTCAACACCACTTAGAGACTCTAACGGTTTAAGTACATTTTTCGGTACAAAAAACGCCGGTCTCCCTCTGGCCGGATCCGCCCAGAACCGTTCCTGCATCACGTCCCCGGCCACGCACCAGCCGTGGATCAGGATCCGGTTGTTCTCGATCGTCACGAGGACTAGCTTTTTATCCGGCCTCTCATCCCTCTGCACAATAAGGTCGTAGTAGTGGCGGCTACGAGTCTTGACCTCGATGTCACCGGGCAGGTCGGCTACACCCCGTTTCGCTTCTTTCTCCGCAAACAAATGCTGCTCAAGACCCAGATGCGCTGCGACCGCTACTTCGCCTTGAGCCCCCAGCCGATGCATTTCCAGTGCGCGGTTTCCGGACTCCGGCGCCCGGTTTCTTCCCCGCAACCCCTTTGCTTCGTTTGCTTGCTGCCGTCTTAGTGCTTCGTTTTCGGCGAGTTCCCTTTGATGGGGCGTCAGTGTGACCTGGATCGGGATAGGCATTGGGTAAATCGTTTAACCACACCGTTAATTTAGCACGTATCACATCGATACGCTCATTGGCGCAAGTCTCGATAAAGGCGTTCCAAGCATATTTACCCCTCTTCGGCATACCACGCGCAAGCGCGTCGGTCTTCATTTGCTCCAGTAGTTGTTTGCGCTCTAGCTTGCCCGCCCGCGTTGTCATCTGAATACGGTGGGCATACTGCTCCTTATAATCGGTCCACGCGTCGTGCAACTTGCCTGTGCCCACGTTATCGGCAATCCACCGATTCACCGCCCTCGCAGTCATTCCCAACAACTTACCCTCGCCCACGATACGTTCCCGCTCCGTCAAGGGCCTCGCTTTAGCAGGGGTTTCCGCGATATCTTCAGTCATCCACACAGCCCTTGCAGGGCCTCCTAGGCCCCTCAGAGAGGCGATTTGAGTGCATATATGGGTGTCAAGTTCCGGCCCGGGTGAGCACAACGGTCGGAGCGTAGCGATCTGTTCGGATACGATCGCATGCTGCTCATGGACCTTGTCCGATTCCGTCGCAATCAGAGTGGAGACGGGTATGCCGATCACATAGCGAGCCATGCTCTCGTCCAATTTCCACCCCCTCATCACCTTAGTGACCGCAGTCTCCTTGTCCTTTGCAGTCCGCACAATCTTCAAGAATTTATCCAAGTCGGTGAGGACCCGGACCACAGCGTTGAGGCGTGCGAGTTCTGTAGTTAGTTTGCTTACCTCATGCTGATTAACGCTAGCCACATAACGTACCCTTTCCTCGTACCATGTCAGTATTGATTCTTTGACCCCGACGGTGCGCGGCTTACCGTCAACCCCTACGGCCGTACAGTTCACGTTGTGAACAAACTTAAGGCCCGTATTGCCGTGTAGCAGTGTCGACAGGATGGCGTCCCGATCCTCGACCTTTTTCATCACCAGCACGATCCGGACTCCATCACGACTAGAGAGGTCGGCGGCGTCGAGCAGGCCGGGCAATTTATCGGCGTCAGCAAGATCACGTACACGCTCCAGGAACTTCTCGCTTGACCCGTTAGCCAATTTCGTCACAATAAGTGCGGGGCGAGTTGAGCGCTTACCCCACGCCAACTTATCATCCATCTCCCACTCCCCATACGCCACCACGGCCCCCTTTCCCGTAAGTAACACGCTACCCAAGCCGTCATCTTTAACGATTCTCCCGCCGGCAGGAGGCTCGGGCGGATTCGCAAACTTAGACAGTAGAGATTTATCAGTAAGGTTTTTATTCTTAATAAGGGCGGTGGTGGCGTTTACCACATCCTTTAGGTTCCACGGGATGTGGTGGCATGCATAGCCGCTAGCGATACCCTGTGAGCCGGTCAGCAATAGCGCAGGGAGCGCGGGAACGAAACGTGCAGGTTCCTGGCAAGTACCGTCGTAGTTCTCTCGCCATTCGCCAATACCTTGACGTACCTGTTCTAGGTATACCTGGTCAGAGAATGTGGTCGACCGTATCTCCAAATACCTTGGCGCGGCTGGCGGATCTTCAGATACCATTTGACCCGCCGAATCACCACACTGGATCGATCCGCCCGCATTACCATGGATATCAGAAAGAGTATACCTCATACTGGAATGTTGACCCATCACGATCGCAACGGATGATGATGAACCATGGGGATGATACTTGGACAGGACAGTACCATCCAGGCGTGACACTTTGATGTAACGAGTACGAGAGGATAAGTCCAGATCCCTCATACCCAGCAACACTCTGCGTTGTGCAACCTTCAACCCATCAACCACATCCGGTAACGCCCGGTTAAATATGGCGCAGCTATAGGATAGAAAGTCCGTGATGAGTTCGGACGTAATTGATACGGATTCGGGCATGGGTTGCTTAGTCGCCACTATCTACGCTATACACACTCGTGGGATACACCCCAATGTTGCGCGATAATAGGAAGTACCCGGCATTCGGATTATAGTACTCGATATAGGTTTCCTGCCCCTCCAGGATGAAGTTGTTGTAGTAGTCCTTGACTGATTCGAGTTCTTCCTCGGTCTGCATCTCGGTAGGGAACACGCTCTTCAGGCACAAGGTGTCATCGCTTTCGTCGAGTTCAAAAATCTCGACCGTAGTGCCAAAGACCGGGTGTTCAAGGATCACCTTATAGACGTCGTCGTCAATCTTGACCACCCCGTGCAGGATGTCGGACCGAACCGACAAGAACTCTTTTTCCACGTAGATCTCGGGGTACCTTTTGGGCTTTTTCATGGTCGCTTTTGGTGTAACTGTTACCACGCTACCACGCTTTCACCACAAAAAGGTGATAGACTATGTGAGTCTATTTACATCCCTTGCCAGCCATGGCGAATTCTTATATACCCAAACGCCAGTACTTCGGCCCCTATGACCCCTACGTGGAGTGTCACGACGACGTGTACCGCAAACAAGACGAAGCGGGGCGGTGCGGGATCTGCGGCAAAAAAACCCATTACAGATCCGTCTACTCGACCGAGTTTTGCTGTAGTATAGAGTGCAGCAACGAGCTTTGGTGTGACATCACTGAAAAAATCGCAAGTGGCGGCGGAAAACGTCGCCGCGCTTCTTGAGGAGGCCAACGACCCCTTACAAACCCCTGAAAGGCTACGCGTCATCTGGCATTCGACCAAATCGGTCCGGGTCCGTAAAGCCATAGCCTCGAACCCAAACTCGGATTCGAAGACGATGGCCATGGCCGCCCGTCTCTATATTCGTGAGGTCATTGGGAACCCCAGCTTCGAGATTCTGAATCTCTTCGCTGAGGACAAGATGGTCAAGACCCTGTATGACGCCTACATGGAGCCGAGTAAAATCGGCTCTATTATGTCGATCAGGAAAGCTGTCGACCGCACAAACGTGGCGAGAGCTGTAATGGTGTCGCCACGCCTTTCATCTTACCAGAACCTGCATGATATCTGCAGTGTCTTGAGTAGTGTGGAGTTTAGTCGAGAACTCAAGGATCCGGATGTCAACAAACGTGTCCAGGGTGTTGCGAAGCGTGGCATCGGCTTCTATCAGCTCCCGACCCTGCTGTTCCTTCACAGCAATGGGGTCCTTAGTGACACGGATCTGGGTAGAGCTTTTAACCGGATGGATACGGCGGAATCGCGTACCACGCGTGGCGCCTACGTAAGTACTGTGTTTGAGTACGTAGGGAAGGCGGCCAACGACCCCCAGTACAAACAGATTCTTCTGGATTTTGTCCGTATCAACAAGGCCCACCAGGTCCGTGACCTGATCAAGACAATCAAAAAGAAGCCGGAAACCTTGAGTGACACTAACCTGTCAATGTTTAACTGGTTGTTTCGTGAGCTTTTAAGGGGCGATGTTGAGTGTAAGCGTCGCCAATATAGAGAAGCGAGACAGAGGTATGGCTACGGTTCGTACCAATCCCTGGGTGATGGGTGCCACAGTTACCACCTTTCCGACCTTATTTGGGTGATGGTCAGCCTCCGCAACGGATGCGGAGAAAAATCGATTACTGACATCGACCTAGTCAAGATGTTTGACGACATTAAAAGGGTCGGATTCGACTCGGATTACGGTCCGTATTCCTGTGAGCTAAAGTTTGCTGAAATGAAGTTCCTCACTGGCCGGAACAACATGTGTCGCAAGCTCATCGAACTCAAAGATGACCGCGCCTTCTTGTTCTATACCACCTGCGGACTGATGTGGCCGGAATGGTACGCCAAGGGTGATATCTCGAATCCTGAGTACCAAGTGGTTCAGCGTTTGCACCGTATCAATGAGAAGCGGTTTGCAAACGGAGAACCCGCCCTGTACACCTACTCGAACCTAGACGATTTCCCCTGTGTAAGGGTCGCCCAGAGTCACGGGCTAGAGTACAACAAGGAGGACTACTACACCAATAAAGAATGATACGGACTCGGGCTGGCAAGTTTTCCAGCCAGCCCCTACCGTCTCCCTACTTCCCAGCTACTTCGGCGCGATATTCGTCAAGCAGCTTGATAAAGTGTTCGTCGTATTTGCCTGCCTTGATATCCTTGAGCTTATCGAGCGGGTGCTCAGGCTTCTCAGTGTACTCGAAGAACGTTGGTAACGACTTCGCATCACACAAGCCCCGGAACGGCTTAAGTTCGATCTTGTCGACACCGCCGGCACTATCGAGGCGCCGGATCAAGTGTTTCTTGATATCGTTGTAATTGAAGTCGTCTAGGCTGTCGCCCCACGCCCGTTTAATGAGTTCGATGGCGTGGTCGGTATTCGTCAGTGTGGGTACAACTGGCTCAGATTCAACAGGATTAGCACCTCTACCCAGTTTCTCGATACATCGTTTATGGCGAGTCTTAAGGTATTTGGACATTGGCCCGATACCATATTTCGATTCGATCTTTTCACATAGGCCGACCATAAACGCTTCGCCCCCCTCTGTCTTAAGGATTTCTTCATATTTCCTGTCCAAGTACAGAGCAGGGTCAGCGGCCAATCCACGACTGATACCTGCTTCCCAAGCCTCTAGCTTCTTTACGATTGTCGACTGGCGCTCAGGCTGCTTATCCGCCTTATTCCAGCGCATCCCTTGGCTCTTAGCCTTCTCGATGCGTTCGACAAATTCCTCTCCTAGCTCGGGAGTCTGAGTTGTTGCCGTGGACGGTTTACCCCAGATCGATGCGAGCCCAGCCCCAATGTTTCCAATGGCGTTTGGGCCGTATTTGTGCTGTGCGAAATTCTCGCTGAGGGCGAACAGCTTCTCCGTAAGCTCCTTGCGGACCTGTGTGTCATTTAGTTGATAGTTGAGCTGCAAAATCCGTTCCTGCTGCTCGGCCTCCCTCATCTTGATGTAGTGGTCGGCACTGGTCCTCTTGAGTTCGAGAATGGCCTCTATCAGGGTCTCCTTGGGGAAGGAGCGGAGGACGGTGATACCCAGGTTGGGCTCCTCCACGATGGTCCGGATGTCTGAAAGCTTTGGCATGGCTTTGGTTAAGGGGTTGATACGAGTATAGCACTTTTGAGTGCCCCCTTAGCTATCACCAGGAATCCGGCTAACTGTGCTTAAAAATCAATGTCGACATTTTTAGGGCTAAAATACCGGACCCTCATGACGGCCTCTTGAAAAGGTCTGCTTGAAAACCCTTGCGGCGCAACGGGTCCGGTTTTACCCCAAACTGGTCAAAATTTTTTGACCGAAAAAAGTTGTTTACAGACCAAAACAAAGTTATTTGAATCTCTTAACCACCCTTTTCTTGGGCCATTTTGACCGGTAAATTTTTAAAAGGTGCAGGAAAACATTTTTAGTCTGATAACTCAAGTATCGAGTCATTTTTGCTCAATTTGACACTAATTTACTACTTGATTTTTACACCACGTTTTGGTCAAAAAATAGGCCCCGCCGTCAAGGTCAGCCCTCGAAGCCGTCATTGGACCTTAGTCTCATTAGTCTCAACATGAGAACCCTTGCTATGACTAGGTTCTTGTTTGGGGCAAAATCCGGGATTAGCGCTCACTCAGTGTATTTTCTATTATTTTTCTTCTACTATTCCCTTTTTTATTTTTTATTTCTATAGGTAGGGGGGTATAGAGGGCTGTGCGTGGGTTGGCTGGCCTAAAGGGCTTTATGGACCACCAGGAGGTAATCCGGACAAAGCCCCGAGTCACGTTGAAAGCCATACAGACCACCTGAATCCGGCCCATGCCAGCCGTATACATGGCTAAGGTCCCGTTAGGTTGGAAGACCCCGGACCTGGGTACCAGCAGCCTCAGCCTCGCAAGTATCGTGGGTGCGTAACACATACACACACAGACTTATATGGATCTCACCGATATTCACGCCCTAGCCTACGCCTTCATCGGTATCATGATCGCCGAGGTTGTAGTCAAACCTATTGCGGTACGCCTAGGACGCTATCTTATAAAAAGGCTGGACGACCGAATCCTGATCATTCCGAACTGGCTAAGTCGCCAAGGTCGCTTCAAGGATCGGTGCGACTGCCCAGAAGATGAGTGGAAAGATACTCTGTAAGGGTCTTAGCGAGACTTTCTCCCATAGAGTAACAAAACTCTTTACTTAGGCTTATTGTTTTCTTTTTAAAGGAGGTGTCAAAAAGTTCGTTAATAGCTTCTGACACGCCGCTCTCTGTATCCAGCCCACTATACACACTAAAAGTGTAAAACATACTTTCAGCATCTCTACCTTTTACTATATTAATCCCGTTCTCTTCGCACCAGGGTCGGACTATAGAGTCAAAGAAACCCATCTTCATCTGCCCTTATGCGAAAAAGAATAAGGTCGGTTCAAGTTACTCATTTAATCTAAGGCGACGTGTTATCACATCGGTTAGACAAGTGATGTCCTCCAGACAAGTGATGTTCCTTTTAAGGCTCATGACGGACTTTATCACGTAATCCGAGACCTCGCACTGAGGGAACCTGGTTTCCCCAAAGCACTCCTGTAGGGCTGCTTCTACCGGGTCCAGGGGCTTCATGGTGAATACGTGCATTCCGATCATAGAGTCGTACTTCCACTCGATGCTGTTGCTTTCGCACCAGTCCTGGAGACAGTGTTCAAATTCCATATACCCCCTTATAAATCCAATTTGAAAGGTAATATTTGGACAGCTCAAATTCATTAAGAATTTTACGAGATACATACTCAACAAACTCTTCTTTACTATCCACTGTGTCTCTAATAGAATTTAAGTACCACTCACTGAAACCTACGTAAGGACTTCCTTCTCCAAAACATTTCTCGATCTCAAACTCTGTAGATCCTGGTTCTCCTTTAGAGAATAAGTGATCGAGTCTTTCCTCCCTCTTTGTCCACACAATCCTGTTTTCCTTGCACCATGCCTCCAGAGCCTCTTCGAATTCTAATTCAAGCTTTTTACTCATAAGAACGGCCACATGGTAGCGTGCAGTCTAACATGCTCGCGAATCTCGGCAACCGACATCGTTTTGAGTTTGGGCCAACTTAGACGGATTATTTCGCGTCCCTCGATATCCATGCCCACATACCCCCCGGCCGAGAAACATGAAATCAGGTCATTAGCCACACACTCCTTGTTGAAGGCATCGATACGTTTCCGATTCGAATCCCCCATATACATGTGCGGCAGTGAGTGAGTGTCAGAATCCATGGACCAGGAGTGCCTCAATGATCTGGTTCTCAATACTAGCACGGGTCCATGAACCTGGATCGCAGTAGCAAAACACTATTAGTGGGGATTGCCCGTCGAAAAGATCTATCAATGTACGGTATACACGAAACTCGCTCCCTATAATGAACGGAGTCAACCCGTACTTGTTGCATAACTCTTTAACTACCTTTTTATAGTTTTCGTTCACGATGCCATCCCATGCAACGCATACCCTACTACAATACCTTCCAGTTCGCTGTAGGTCATCATACCCAACAATTCCACCTCTAGATACCCGTACACACTGACATACGGATACTCTTGCCCCCAGCTATAGAATTTGTACGAACGACATTCCGGGTCATAGGAGACCTCGACTCCATACCGATCGCACACTTCCCGTAGTTCTTTCCACTCCATGGAACTCATTTACTTGCAAAAAGATCGATTCATAGCTTTCTCTGCTATAAGGGCCTCTAGTGCTGGCCAGTTAGGGTGGATAAGGAGGTTGATGTCTACACTAAATACATTAGCAAATGAAACCTCCGCATCAAGATCTGGATGACTAATCACCTTTATAGGGTAATCATATTCTCCCTTTAAAGACCTGTCGAAGTCCAAGTAATCCTGAGGGTAAGAGAATAGAGCATCATGAAAAGCATGGAATCCGTACTTTTTGCAGAGGGACATAAATTTTTCAAAATTTTCAGGCATCTCATTAGTCATCATTAAAACAGTCCATAATGGAGCAGGTAGTGGCAAACTCTGCTACCATGGTCTCCAGATCTTCCCAGGGTTTTGTCAGATCGAAAGCGTAAATTACAAGCTTGAATTTTAGCAGCTCCTCCATACTCATCATTGAATGATCCCTTAGCTTATGATAGATTAAAGTTACAGCGACGGGGCCGGTGTCGTATCCCCCCCAGCCATAAAAAGGTGTGCAGTTGTTCTCCTTGCACAATTGGTCGATTTTTTGGCGGGTGATCCAGTCCATCAGAAGCTGTGTAACATGGTGTATTCTACCAGAGTTTTTTCGATACTGTCCCAGTCCGGTTTAATAAGGCTAGAATATCCTATGTAAATGACCTCGGATCCCTTTCGGAATCCGTATATCGCCACCTTCTTTGGCACAGATAGATGTATAGAATAGAGGCCGTATTTTACGACAAGCCTATTTAACCGGATGATGGTTTCTTCAGTCATTCGAAAATCTCCTCTATCACACACCCAATCAAAATTTTCAGGTATCGTATTAGCCATCCTCAAAACAGTCCCTAATGGAGCAGGCGGTGGCAAACTCTGTTATCATGGCCTCCAGATCTTTCCAGGGTTTTATCAGATCGAAAGCATAGATCTCAAGCTCGAACTCTAGCATATTTTCGTTACTCATCGCCATATAATTCATTGGACGCTTATAGATCAAAGTTACAGGAGGACTGTATCCCCCCTTGCTATAAAAAGGTATGCAGTTGTTCTCCTTGCACAATTGGTCGATTTTTTGGCGGGTGATCCAGTCCATCAGAAGCCGTGCAACAAGGTGTATTCTACCAGAGTCATTCAAACATCTCCTCCATGACACACCCAATCAAAAGCGATTCGATTTCGTCCATCCTACCTTCTCTCACCAAAACCGTATTCACCTTTACGCGGTTTCCGTACATAAATGGTCTTTTAACATCCCAACGAGCAACGGTGATCAGGGAACTAATAATAGCGCCTTCGTGTACTATGCAGTCTGTCGCCACGCAACCGTACCTCTTGCAGAGCTTAAAAAACGCCTCGAGGTTATCAGATGACTGGTACATTAGGTGAAAAGGTAGGGAAGAGAAAAATCAATGATAGCGGATTCAATGCTTTCCCAGTCAGGGAGATCTATAGACTCTATCGGAATGGTTAGAGGAAAATCAGTTCTCAAGTAAAATGGTCTATTTATACACTCAATGCCCATTTTTGAAGGCTTTCCGTTTTTGTCTTCCAAAAGCACAACATAACAATTATACTTAAAGCACAAACTATAAAGTGTTTTAATGTTTTCTGACTGGTAGAAGTTAATCATTGGGTGAAAGAGTTCAGGACAGCATAGTTAACAACAACCTCTTCAAGCTTCTCCCAGTTCGGTTCTTTTAGCGACTCAAGTCTCATGTAGAAAGGGGGAAAGCTTCTGTCGACAGTAATAGGCCAGCCAAGGGGTGTGATAATGGTAAATATCCTAATGACATAGCGAAACTCGTCGCTAGAGTTATTTGCTTCAATAAAAGCATGGCACCCATACTTCAAGCAGATCTCTTGAAAGACCTCGTGATTTCTCTCTATCCCTGGATCAATCATTTCAGTTACCAGTAAAAATGTTGCTTATAGCTTTTTCGGCAACAAGGGCCTCAAGCTTCTCCCAGTCGGGGTCCCTTAGCGACTTCGCCTTTACAGAGAATAAGGCTCTGGGGCGGTTCCCCCAGATAGTCGGCTTCTCTCTAACGACAAGCACTCCGACCATTTTCCCCCGTTTATCGAAACGATAAGTGCAGTATAACCCGTAGAGCGAGCAGATCTCCTCGAACCGTTGGCAGTTGCTGGTCATTGGAAAACCTCCAGGGACACAGCAATAACTTTTTGCTCAATGTCTGACCAGTTGTCGTCCAGTCGGATAATATAACCCCCCGGCTTGTCTATGTGTATGTGATATAACCCCGGGAGCAATGTTCCACTTAAAAAGACACCGTGGCGTTTACAGAGTGCAACTAATCCCGGATAACCACTCATAACGGAAGGGTAGACGCCACACCACTATACACGAATCCGTCACGGGCCGCAGGCCCGTTTCGCCGTCAGGCGCCTAGGAAGCAAAACTTAAAATGTTTTTCACAAAAAGTTGCAATTCTATCTGCAACACCACCCTCGAAAACCCCCATCAGGACTGGAAAGTTGAAAGCCATATAGGGATAAGGGCAGAGCGCTCCATCCAGATCTACACATAAGGTGTGAAATTTTAGTCACACCTCGGAGCCATCAACATCCGTAATATCACTTCTACTTATCTTTCAACGCTCACGTCCCCTGTACACCCTCACCCCCACCGCCCCCCTCCTGTGGGCCATCTCCCCTGGTGGCGTCGACGACCATGTGATCCCCTTCGGTGACGTCGTCCGCATCGAAGGTACATGACAACAAACGCGAAGCGCCCCCACACGACAGCCCTCCCCGCGCTCTCACCACCCTCGGTGTCGCCCCACCCCCGTGCCTCGGGGGCTAGGGGGGCCAGGCAATCCCTGAAATCTACGCCGAAGGCGGTAATCCCCGGGGCTTCGCCCCGTATAATAGAGCGATCACTCCGTACATGCCATCCACCCTGTGCCGAATCCCCTTCAGCCCACCCAGACCCACTACGAT
>Ga0208019_1001224_pt1 | contig 13699 bp, 4 predicted proteins | sample CB_VirMetaG_5_FD_184540 | JGI IMG/M metagenome (GOLD analysis project Ga0208019, IMG submission 184540) | Freshwater to marine saline gradient viral communities from Chesapeake Bay - CB_1508_1D Viral MetaG (SPAdes) (version 4) | ecosystem: Environmental > Aquatic > Marine > Coastal | place: USA...
ATGGTTTACAGGGTCCGTTTGCTGATAACTTTAGTAAATTACCTAGTAAGTTTGTTGATGCTAAATCTAGTGAAGAAGCTGCTCCAGATGCTAACTTCCGTAGTAAAATTATTAGAGAAATTGCTGCTGATGTTGTAAAGCAAGATCCTAATATTTTAGAGCAAAGAAACAAGCAAACTGGTGGTAAATCTACGAAAAAGAAAACTAAATCTGCAAGAGGATTTGGTGCTTTAACATTTGCTAGCGGTGGAGAAGTTCCCGTTAGAATCTCTAATGGTGAGATGGTTGTTACTGATCCAAGAGAAGTTGCTGCTAACAAAGGTTCATTACAGAAAATTAATAAACTTGCTGCTGGTGGTTTTGCCTCTGGTTATGTTGCTAAAGGACCGGGAACTGGAACTTCTGACAGTATCTATACTACTTTACCAGCAGGTGCATTCGTTGTCAATGCTGCGTCTACTAAAAAGTTTTTAGGGCGTGCTGCTGGTGGAAGCATTCCAAGATTTAGGAATGGTACTGCTGGAATAGGAGTTCCTGCTTCTGTACTAGCTCAAAGAACATATAATCCCGGTGATTCACCTTTGCGTAGATCTATGGGTCCATTGATTAAAGACTTTGATAAACTTGCAAAATCTACTGAAAAAGTGACTAAGGAAAAAAATAAAGAAGTCACTGCTTCTAAAAAGGCAGGGACTGGTAGATATAAAGGAAAAGACCCTGCACGCAGGGAAGCAGCTAGACAAAGACTTAAAGAAAGAAGGGCTGCTGCTGGTGGAGGTGGTGGAAATGCCATAGGTTTAGTTTTTGCAGCACAAGCTTTAACCTCTACCATGACAGATGCTGATAGTGCTACTGGTAAATTCATACAAAATTTGACTAACGCTGCTCTAACGCTTAGTTTATTTTCAGGTATTATACCACAAGGAGTTGTTGGTAAAGCTAAAGGAGCACTTGGGATTACTGGTAAATTTGCTGGTTTTGGTGGTGCCGGTCTAGGAAGTGCTGGTGCTGGTGCTGCTGCTGCTGGCATTGGTGGTGTCGCTGCTGCTGGACTTGCTGGTGGTGTAGCTGGTAAATTGATAGGTGATCAAGTTGCTAATGTAGTTCTGGGAGAACAAAAACAGATTGGGCAGATTCGCGGTGATGGAGATATAAATAAAGCTAGAAGTAGAGCGGCTTTTGGTGCTGGTGGTGCTGTTTTAGGTGGTGCAGCAGCGGGTGCCGCACTTGGTAGTTTTGTTCCTGTAATTGGTACAGCTATTGGTGCCGCTATAGGTGCTGGTTCAGGTTTATTAATTGCCGCATTAACTGCTCCTTTGGATGTTGCTGCACAAGAAGCCGCATTTAATATAGCACAAAGATTACAAGATGGTGGAAAGGCTATTAAAGATTCTTTAGATAAGCTTAATAAGGATTTTAATTCTATCAGCTTTGGTAATTTTGCTAGAGAATTTAATGATCAGACTAAAGATCTGACCACTAGTATTCCAAAACTTGCTGAAAATTTAGATAAGGCTAGTAGATTCAGAGGTAGAAGAAAAGCCGAATTAGATGTAGCTAGATCTTTTAAGGATATTATTAGACCTGAAGATGTAGACAAATCAAGAGCAGCTATTTCTCAAGGATTGGAAAAATTATTTGCAAATATTGGAGATCAAGATCTTAGCAATATTTTGAATACTGGCAATACAGAGCAATTTAATCAAGCTTTGGCACAAGCTGCACAAAATGGAAATCTATTTGCTAAAGAAGTTCTAGTGTCTAGAAATAATCTTGCTACACAAAATGCATTATTGAAAGCTGGTGAACTTGCAGATAAGAAACGATCAGAAGAAGAGAAGAAGACAGCTATTGTTTTGCAGAATGTTGCTAGAAATTTTGATTTTGTTACCGGCAGTGCTGCTGAACTAGATCAAGCAATTTTAAAGGTTGCTGGTGAAAATAATTTATCTGCTGCTGAAACAAGATTTGCTAGGACAGAAATTAAGAAATTCGCTGAAGATCAAAAGAAAGGTGCCGAAGAAGAGGCAAGAGCTTTAGCACAGCAACAACAGTTAAATAGAGCATTAGAAGAATCTGCACAATCTGTAAATGCATTTAATTTAGCTGTAAGAGAATCTGTGGCTGGATTAACAGAATCACTTGCTAGGTCTGGTGAAAAATTTGATCTATTTGCACAAAGAGTTGCTGATATTGAATCTGGTTCTGGTGCTGTAAGATTAGATACATCTCTTGCCAATAGAGGCAGTGATGAAGTTGTATCTATTATAGAAAAAACTAGTGGACAAAATTTAAGTGCATTTAGAAATCTTGAGAATGTACAGAAGAATCTGCCAAATATTATCAAGTCTGCGGTTGAGTCTATTCCTGCTACTGCTGGAACACAACAAACTACAGATGCTTTAATTAGAGCTATACAGCAGCAAAGTGGTTTACAAGTTAGTGGTGATTTTCAAAAAGGTTTAGAAACCAGAATTAGAGCGTTAATTTCAAGTAGACAAACTCAGGGTGGTGACGATACTATTTTGGCTGGTAAAGCTCTAGCAGAGGCATTAGATAAAGGTGAAATTGATAAATTACTTGGTGAAGTTGTACAAGAACAGCAAACAGCATTTGAGGAATTAAAAAAGAATGCTGAAGTTTTAAGAAAGCAGTTTGAAAATCGTATTAATTTTGAAATTTCTAGACTTAAACAAGCAAAAGCTTTTGAGCAAAAAATCTTTAGTAAGAGACTGTCTAATGAAAACATCATTAATAATATTTTAAATAGAAATGTTAATCAACTAGATCAAGCATTTAGTAATTTAAATAGACAGTTACAAACAACTGCTGGTTCTTCTAATATAAATGCCTTGCTTGGTCAAAGAGAACAAGCTTTGGCTGGTAAAAGACAATTGGAACAACAGATTGAGCTTGGTGATACTAGTGCTGAAACTGCAAATCAATTAATTGAGTTTTCTAGACAGCTTACTGAGTCTGATGCGGCACTGAAGCAATTTGCTGAAGATACTTCTATCGCTGCTGCTATTCAAGCTGAAGCCTCTAAACTGCAACAGCAAAGAGGTGCTGCTGAATCGGCTATAGAAAGTATTGTATCTGCGGGTCTTGGTGGAGATCAAGGAGCATTAAAAGCAATATCAAGCCAAGTACAAGCATTTGATAGATTCCAAGCTGGGCAAGCAAGTTTTCAAGATGTTATTTCCGTGTTCAAAAATATTGAAGGTCCAATACTTAGTGCTTTAGCTGGCGATCAAGCTGGGGAAATCAAAAAATTTGCAACTGGTATTCTAGCTGCTCAATTTAAAGGTACTCCGGCAGAGGGTATTATTAAAAGATTACAAGGTCAATCTGTTAATGTTCAGGAAAGAATATTTGGTTTGGCTCAAGAAGCTAATAGAATAAACAATCTTCAATTACAAACACTGTATGCTATACAGCAACAAAATGAAGTTGCGATAGGCCAAGCGGGAGCAGGAACAGATCCATTCTCTGCTAGTGTCAATGTATTCAGCCAAGCTGTTGGGGCTTTTGCAGATGTAGTTGCTAGAGGTGGCGGCGGTGTCTTTGCTGGGGGCGGTCCCGTTAATAGAGCGGCGGGAGGCATTATTTATAAAAATCAAGGTGGAGTCTCAGATGGTACTTTAGTTGGTGAATTCGCATCTAGATTTTCTAAGGGAACCGATACTATTCCCGCAATGTTATCTCCCGGTGAGTATGTTATCTCTGCCCCTGCCGTTTCTAAGGTTGGGGTTGGAACATTAGATGCTATTAATAGTGGTAATGTTGCTACTAAGTCTAAAGGTGGTATTTTATATAGAGCAGAAGGTGGATTTGCAGAATTTCAAAATAAAGCTGAAAATTCATTAAAGAATATAATGCTGTCAGAAGGTATTGTTGAAGATTACTTACCTAAATTAAAAAGTTTTTTAGGTTCACCACAAGGTGATTATCCAAAATGGAAACAATCAATTGTTCCTGATTTATTAGTGAACATTTTACAAAAAGATATGAGTCTATTACCGGGAGTTTTTGATATATACAATAATGGTAATATTCAAAAAAATGCTATTAGAACACTGCCAGATTTTGAAGAAAGAATTTTTACTAAATTTGCAAATTCTATAAATAAGAATTATGAATTACAGGCTAAAAATGTTTCGGATAAGCCATTATTGACTAATGAAAAGAAAAGTATTAAAAGGATTATCTCACTTGCTAAAGATGGTTCTGAGAGCGTTCCTTCTGAACTTTTCTCAAAACTTTATGCTATGGTGGGTGCAGAAGGAACTTCAAAATTCGGTTGGCGTCGGGCTAAAGAAGGTCGTGGTGGGTTTATATATCCTGTTACTGGTCGTTCTGGTAAGGCACTTTCTGCAATAGGTAATTTTACTCAAATACCTAGTGCTAAAATTAGAAAAGGCTTTTATGCTGAGGCTTTTGCTAAATACAATGCTGGTGCTCGTGAGGTAGAAGGAGAACCTCTAACAGAATCAGAAAAGGCATACGCTACTGAATTATCAGCTATATTACCAATATTAAATAATAATATTCAAACTGGTATTAAGAATGCTAGTATGATGAGATCTCAAGCTGTTAAGTCATACTTTAATATTAAGGATATAATGAAGTTGCCATATTTGGGTCGGTTGGGAGGAATGCCGGGGAGATGGTATAGTGATACAAATGCATTAATGAAAGAATTAACTGGTTATCATTCTATGATAGATGGGAATAATCAATTTTTATTCCAAGATGGAAATTATGGTTTATTGCAAGAGATGGTTAATCGCGGTGATATATATGAACAAATAGGTTTGTATCTTAGAGGTAAGAGTCCATTTCAAAATTTCCTTGATGGGTTTATACGAACTAGCACATTTTTAAGTGGTATAAGAGATAAAGGTAAAATTGATACTAGCCAAATCATGTATGGTGCTAGTCACAAGATATACGAGCAATTTAAGAGGGGCTATAAACAGGATTTCAATCAAACTAGTGGTAAATTTAATGCAGAGCGAACGCAATTTTTACAAGAGGGTATATCAGATACAGTATTAGATGAGTTTTTAAGGGGAAAAGATCTAAGATTTGGTAGAGACGAGCCTATAGCTCCAAATAATTTTGGCTTGCCTTATACTGTAGGGGAATATGATGACGAAAGAAAAAGAAGAAAAGCGGCGGGTATTGAGGTTGAAGGTGGATTTGGTGGCGTAGGAGGAGATGATGACGATAAAGTTGAAAAAGATGCTGCTGATGCATATCTAAAAAAGAAAAGAGACTTTTTTGCAGTCCTCTTTGGATTTAAGGATAGAAAATCACCGATTGCGAATATCAATAAAAGAATTATTGCTACCAATGCAAATATAGAAAGACTATCTAAGGTTGATCCTCAAACTGATGAAATTAAAAGAAATATACAAAAACAAACTAGTATTAATGAAAAATTGATACAACTTAGAACAGGAAGAATATTTAGTCTTACTAAAAGTGCGGGATTATTATGGAAAAATGATCCTCTATTAAGAAATCCTGAAGATAAAGGTGGAATGACCGACGAGGAAAGGCAAGCAGTTCAAGAATATAATAGACTGTATTCTGAAGCATTCCTTACTAATGATCGTGAAAAATACGATGCGGCAGAAACATTTCTAAAGAACTTTATAGGGACAGGCACTCCAAATTCAAGCAAAATTCTTGATCGTATTAACTTTGTTAAGAGTTATTTAGGTATAACAAGAGGTGAGCTTCCAGTCTTCCACCAAGGTGGTTTTGTTCAAGGTTATTCTAAAGGTGGTGATGTTCCAATTATGGCACAACAGGGTGAGTTTATCATGAACCGTAGGGCTGTTGATCGTATTGGACTTGGTAATATGATGTCTATCAATAATGGAGGTTTTGGTGGAGGCTCTACTAGCCTTGCTAAACCAATTGTTGAATTGACCAGGGGTATTATTGGACTGTCAAGGTTGAGTCAAAATATTGCTAATCTTACAGCTTCATTAAATAATCCAACTTTAGTAGCTGGCATGTATCAGGCATTTAGTGATGGTGCTATTAAACTTAGTCTTGCTTTACAACCACTAAATAATATTCCAGAATCCATAGAAATGAAACTTGCACCTGTTGATATAGCTGGGCTAGATGGATTTACACAACAGGTTGTGGATGGTGTAATAAATAAACTAATTGATATGCGTGTTATTGGTCAATCTGCCCCACAGAACACACCCACAGTTCGTCCCGGCACAGACCTTTATTGATAAATAAGGATATAAATATATGGCAAATTTAATAACAATGACATATGGATCTTATCAATTCAGTCCAACTCCTTCATTTACTATGAATAGGACTGCTGAAAGAACTCCGGGTATAGATTTTTGTTTGAGTACTCCGATTGAGTTAGAATTAAATGGTCTTATTTTTCCAACTGGTGTGAATGGTTCTCCTAGTGGTGGCTTTGGTAATGTTACAGACCAAGTTATAGAATTAAGCAATACATTTAAATGTGGTAGTTGTGAAATTTTTAATCTGCGATGTTCGGGTGAGCCATATGTTTTTAATACGCCTGCAAAAGTAACTGCATTTAATGTGCAACCAAGAAATGATACTGATTTATATGTTGATACTGCTCAATATTCTATAAGTTTAGAGCTTGTTGCTATGACTGGGCAAACTTACGATAATCAGCCCAGTGGTATTTCAGCTATTAGTGAAGAATGGAATTTTGAAATATTTGATGAAAGAGTTGCTGGCACTAGTGAGGGTCCAAAGTCAGGCACTATTAGTATTGATGCTGCATATCAAGTATCTCATAATGTATCTGTTACTGCCCCACATCAGTGTAGGACTGGTGCTGGAGAATCAGATATTATTGGTTGGGAAAATGCTGCTACTTATGTTACAGAACATTTTACTTCTAGCTCTCCAGATAGTGGTATCACTGGATTATTTTTACCAACTGGTATGAGTGCTTACAATCACTTTAGAACAGTATCTAAAAATGTTTATGATGGTACTATAAGTTTAAGTGAAACTTGGATTTTATCTAATGATAGTGGTCTTGAGGAATTTGATGTAAGTGTTGAAAATAGTTTAGATACTTATTTGACTACTATTAGTGTAAATGGAAATATACAGGGTCTAGCTACAGTAAATTATGCCAATCCTAATAGTTCAGATGAAACACCAAAGATTGCCGGTGCATTTGGAAAATGGAGAAATATTTCTGGAGAATTATATACTAGAGCACAATCAGCATATTTATCAACAGAGAATCTTAATAATGCTGGTAATGAAATGTCATTAAATATTAACCCAATTAGCTCTTCTTTTGGCTATAATAATAAAGCTGGCACAGTAACTTACTCTTATACTTATAATAATAGACCATATAATTGTGTTTCTGATGCTAAATTAGAAAATATTACTTTTAATGAAAATAATCCAACAGATGTGTTTGCGTCTTTGACTATCCTTGGTAGATTAGCTGGACCATTATATCAAGACATAGGAACTTCGGGTGCTAGAACAAAAGAAATTAGTATTGAAGCTGTTTTACCAGTTTGGGATGCTTCAAGATGTAGTACATTATCTGCTGTAGGGGCTGGTATCCCTACTGGATATGATGATTTAGTTGGGGATTATGAGGCATATTTAACAGGTATATATTCTGGTGTTTTTATTAATAGTGACAATAAAAATTGGAATCCCAAAGATGGTAGATTTTCATGGAATAAATCATGGACTGTAGGAGGATGTAGCTAATGGCTCAAGGTGCAGGTTGTACTCCACAAAGAATTTTTGGAACTTATGAACAGACGTTATTTTTAGGAATGACTATCCAAGACTTTAGTGCTACTGCTGGATGGGATCAGCAATATACTACCTTAGCTGTTAATCTTATTCAAGATGATTGCTCTGGATATCGCTGGTATTATAAAGTGGATGATGAATCTGATACTCCATGGACTTGGGTATATGAAGAATTTACAGAAGGTGATCCGGGTTTTAATAATGCTGATGTTGGCAGTCCTGTATTATTTAAAATTGGTGAAACTAGAGTATTAGATGAAAATGGATTACCTACGGATGAAATTATTAGTAAAGGTTTTGAATTTGCTGGTATTATTCAATCTGTAAATATTAAAAATGATTCTCAGGGTAGAGACGTTTATACTATTAACTTAATATCTCCCGGTGTCTTGTTAGATGGAGGTGGAGTTATTCTCAGTGATTTCGCTGAAGGTCTTCCTCTTGATGAAAACACTAATGATTTAGTGCCCAATATATTCAATGTATATGGATTTTTAGAATCTATTTATGATGTTAATACTGGTGAATTTAGATGTCCAAGTTCTGAAGGTTTTGGTGCTCCGTGTGGTGCATATGGAAATGCAAGAATTACTGATAATGGTATTCCATGGTTTTTAGTTAAACAAGCATTACAGGTTCTCGCTGGTGGTAGATATAATGGGGGTTTTGGCTCATGTGCATTCGCAAGACCTCCGGGCACATTAGTTTTTAAGCCGGGAGTTAATAGTTATGGCAGTCTTCCAGATGGACAGTATATTCTTGATATAGATGATATACCTATCCCAGAAGATAATGATACATTAAATAATTATCGCGTAGCTGGACCAATTAAAACTATTAATGAACTTCTCAGTGAAGTGACCAGTGATGCCGGAACAAACTACTATGTAGATATGCTACCAACATTTGATCCAAGTAATCCAGCTAAAATTACAAATATTATTAAAATAAGAGTGGTTAAACGATCTCCAACCGATCCCGGCGAACCTTTAAATGATATTAATAATTTTATAGCTAGTAAAGAATCTGATGCTGGTGTCAAGGTTATCACATCTTCATCTAGTGGAACTGAATATATACCGGAATACACATCTGCATTTATTGTTGGTGGAGATGTTAAACGATTATATAGAGTTAGTACTGATGGGCTTGAAGATCAAAATACGACTCCTATTGTTCCTTTTGTAGCTGTGATTGGCTCAGAAAGAACAGAGGCTGTGCGTTCATATTGGGGTCAAACTTTTGGTCCTGGGGGCAGTGCTGCTGGTATAGGAAATTATTTTGATGCACAATGGTATTTTGATATAAATTGGAGAGATTTAAACTACATCAGACCACCAGTTATTCCTAGTATTACTGTAGATGATACTATTCCAGAATCTATGCTCTATGCTGCTAATTATGGTATAGAAAATTGGTTGAGGTGGGTTTTTCAATATGGTAGTGCTCCTGATAATGCAGCTATAGGTAGACCAGCATTTGTGCATGGCATTTATAGTTATTTGGTAACAACTTTACAAATTCCTACTTTTGGAATTATCAATAATTTTGGTCTTTTAGATAATATACCAAATCCTTTTTTGAGAGATCCAACTAATGGTGATCAAAAAGTAGCAGACGCATGGCATGCTCAAATTAAAAAGTTTTGGGATCAATTACAAAATGATGTCAAAATGGACATAGATACATTATTTAACTATATAGCAGCACATGCACAGACATTAGGACATTTCTGGACTATTAAAGTTCCTTTTGCTTGTAAAAGAAATGTGACTGATGCAAATGATATATTTGGGACAACACCGGAAGATCCATTTAGTAATGATACAGATATATATGAATATAGTGATTTACCTTCTCCAGATGGTGGATGGCTAGATACACTTAATTCATCAGATTTTGGTCTTCGCCCCGGTGCATATCCCGGTGCTTCTCAATTAATGGGCCTTAGGCATAGATTAGATACAGATGCATTTTCTAGCGAGAATGGTCTTATTGGACCGATTATTAGGTGGGATTCTGTTTTTAATGATTTTGATAATGGTTTCGTTAAATCATGGGAATCAGTTTATAAAAATGTATCCGAAGACTTAGGTACTCCCAGCTTATATGTTAGGGGTAGCATAGCACCTAATTGGATTAATGTACCTGATCAAAGAAGAGGTTCTACCTCAATAAATTTATGTGCTTTGGTACAGATGAATTCATATGTATCTACAAAGTTTGGAGATAGATCTTTAGCTGGCAATTTTGCAATTCAAAGATCTTTTGCTGGTGGGCTTGGAGGATGGAACGCTAGAAAATTGTATGATATTAATCCGGGTGCTGATGTTGTATCCAGAGTTAATTTTTTAAATCGTAGATTTGATAGGTCTAACTTAGTAAGGCCAGCTATGGCACCTTTTGCTTTACCAAGAGATGCTGTTATACCAGTCACTTCCAACACTAGAAATTATGGACCATGGACTTTTAGTGCGACATATTCTAATTCTAATATTAATGTGAAAGGTAAAACCTTAACTATATATGATGAAGGTTTTACACCATGGGAATATGGAGGCTCTAAATGGATGACAAAAGGTGCAGAATATCTTGCTGCAAGTTCTATTAGTGATGTAGACCGTGGAGAAAGAGGAGCTATTACAATAGCTGGATATCCAGAAAATCAATTAGGTGCAGAACTTACTAAGCAACCTATTAATTTAAGCGATAGAGTTATTAGTCTTAGAGATTATGGTGGTTTTGAGTATGTTTATGTAGATATAGGTGGACCATCTACTTCAACTTCTCAAATTACTAATTTATCTGTTTCTGTTGGTCCCGGTGGTATTACTACACAATATCAATTAAGTTCTTTCACTCCGGTCTTCGGGGCATTTAATAAATTAGATCAAGATAGAATAAAAGAAATTTCACAACAAAATTTTAAAAATGCTAAATCTAGTAGGATGTTTGCTAAGGGTTCTTATGCAACTATTAGAGAAGCAGTAAGAGAATGGATGAGGGTAAGTGGTGCTGCTGGTAATAATCCATTTTTAACTGACATGCTTAATGCTCAAGCCCCAGCTAGTATGCATCCTATGATGCTAGGAAAATATGATGAGGTTCAAGATTATGGGTTTGGCTATAAAAGTGTAGATACTAGTAATACTAGAGACATGATTACAATAGGTGAAAAATATAATTTTTCTTCTTTGATGAGCCTTGATGGATTTTTTAGACCAGTAAAAACTAAAAAGGGTACTCATCCTGATTTAAATACTCTTCCTCAAGATAATCAAGTTGGGAATGCTCCAGCAGAGCAACCTAAACAAAGTGTTGATCCATACGGGCCATTAAATGCTGGAACAACATATGTCGGACCAGTTATTAATAAAGATTATTTAGATTTTTTAGCTAATCCTACTGATAGTCTAATTATTGAAAGAGATTCCACATATGATTCAAGCACGCCTACTGGTCATGATATAGAGGTTGTAGCTAGAGATACTCTTGATCATATTCAAACTTTAAATGATGGATATTTAGGGGTTAGAGATCCTAATAATTTAGTAGATTATAAAGATGGATATAGATATTTAGCACATAGAGGTCCATTGGTTATACATGGATGGGGTTACGATATTATGGGTAAACCTATTCCAAATGCCAAAGAAAATAATGAATCCGGAGGTGGTAGCTCAGAAGCAGGTAATCTATTAAATGGTGGACAATTCGGAACACATCAAACAAATTATAGTGGATTATCTGACCAATTTCATGGGGGGTGGTTGCAAAAACCAGATACTTGGCCTGCTGGCCCTGTTGATTTGAGGTGGGATAGAAATAGGGGTGTTTGGACCGTTCCTAGTGATTTAAGATTTTATCTTGTAAGATTAGATACTGACTTATCTGCTGTAAATGATACTGCTACATGTAATGTTCATAATGCAGAAGATGTGTTTGACACTGGTGGAGATATTATACCAACACCACAAGTTACTGTTACAATGCCATATGCTGATGCGACTATAGATGGAGGCCAAGATATATTAGTATATTGGTCACATGAAAGTGGAATGTATTTTCCAATTCAAGCATGTTGTGGAGGTGGTGGCACTCCTCCTCCTCCCCCACCACCCCCTCCTCCTCCACCTGATCCATGTGGTTGCTGTGATGGTGCATGTATTTGGGAATGTACCGCTTTCGGTTGGGTAAAAGTTGGAAATAGTAATTGTGCCCCTAAAGATGCTAATGATGCAAACTGTAATTGTGGCTGTTTAAATCCTGAAGAGGAATTTGGTTTAGTATGTATGTATCCTGCTAATGCTGATCTTAGACCATCAACTGCATGTTCAAATACTAATTGTGTTGGGGGTGGTCAGGGTGGTAGTGATGGTTCATCGCCTGTAGCTTATACTAGAAAAACAGGTAATAACTCATATTTCAAACAAGAGATCAAAGGTTGTTTGAACGATGATATGTATGCATATGATAATTATGGATATGGAACAACGGACACACCATTTATTTATACTGGTCATAGAGACAATATTAAATCAACTGGATATGATGGACTTATAACCGATTGCGTTGGCACTGGTAATGACACTGGTTGTACTCCAAGTGCTGATACTATAGCTTCTGGTTATTATAGTTTTGTAGTATTACTAAATGATAGTTGCGATCTAAAATTGCCCTCTGGAACATGTTTTACTGCTTCACTAGATGGTGGAACATATGCTTATAGAATCAACGAATATTGCCTACCACAAGGCACTGGCTGTGATACTATAACAGGTAATAATTCTTTATATTTTTATCCAAAGACATTTGTAGATGCTAGTCTTGGTCAAGTTGTTTTAGATTTACCATTATCAACCGCTACAGGTGTGGGTGGATCTGAGTATTATATAAAGAAGATTGACTCTTCGGCCAATTCTGTTATAGTTAGCGGAACTGGTAATGATACTATAGATGGTCAAACTACCTATTCAATCAATAACCAGTATGAAGCTATAAAAGTAGTCAACTGTGGATCAGGAACTTGGTATACCATATAGACTATTCCTGTTCCTCTTCTCTTGGTCTTAGAAAAGACAGGACTCCATTCAGGAACTTCTGTCTTTTTTTACATCCACACTCTTCAATGCCTAACCAATTTTGCACTGACTCAGGGGTTACTCCAAATGTATTCAAAACTTTAGCAACTTTAGTTCCAATATTTGGATTACTGAATATTACATCATTAGGTTTTACTCCCTCTTCTTCTAATGCTTCTACAACCTGATCTAATTTCTCTTCTTCATTAGACATAATATACTCCTATAAAAAATGACCCGTTTTGTGAAGACTTACATCTCGCACAAGAACAGGTCAGAAACTTGGCTTTTTTGATGTAAGAACTGCTTTGTTACTGCCCACACTTCACTCAAGAGCAGCGAACTTGGTTTAGATAGTATGGGTTAATTTACAATGTTCTTGAAATTGTTTCTCTTTTATTTTTTTAGATTGCTTGTCAAGTGGTAAGTATTCTCCTTTATGCCACATTTTAAATCTATCTAAACTATCTGATACTTGAGAAATACTCATACAGCGACATGGAAACTCAACTTCAACTGTTTCATCTTCTTCAATATGGACAACCTGCCCAAAAGCAAATTCTTGTCAGTCAAAAGGTGGCATACCGGGAAGCGGCTGCCTAGTTCTTTGCACCCAATCACCAAGTTTTACCATATTCATCTCCATTTAAAAAAATAAAATGACCCGTTTTGACCTCGCTCACATCTCACCCAAGAACAGGTCGGAAACTTGGTTTTTTGATGTGAGATTATTGTTCTCTTTGATAATTAAACCAACCATTATGAGGAAGATAACCATAATGCTTTTCAGCATATGCTTGTTC
>Ga0208019_1001225_pt1 | contig 13684 bp, 8 predicted proteins | sample CB_VirMetaG_5_FD_184540 | JGI IMG/M metagenome (GOLD analysis project Ga0208019, IMG submission 184540) | Freshwater to marine saline gradient viral communities from Chesapeake Bay - CB_1508_1D Viral MetaG (SPAdes) (version 4) | ecosystem: Environmental > Aquatic > Marine > Coastal | place: USA...
TGAGCTTCTGAGCCTCTTTGAACTCGATGTACCATAGGAGCGCTGGCTGTTCGGTCGCCTTCAGCGCGTCTTTGCTCGTCGAGACTGCGCCGGTGTCGGTCTTTGGCACGTCGAGCCCACGAGCGATATGCTCACGCTCGACAACGTCTTTGATGAGGTCGGTGTTCGCCTTGCCGTCCTCACGTAAGATCGCTCGCGCTTTGAGCTTCGCACCGAGCTCCTCGATGATCTCGTCGAGCGCATTCTCAACGCCGTCGATCGCGTCTGGATCGACCTTCACACCCTCAGTGCTCATCACCTGCAAGGCGAAGTCGGCTCGCACCTGTCGGTCTTGGTCGATGACGTCGATCTCGTCGAAGTCTTGACACTGTGCTTGGTAGACGAGCACCGTCACGAGCGCGTCGAGCGCCGCATAGTTCACCGCTTCGAGGGGCCACTTGTCCGCGTCTGTCTGCGCGAGCTCGTCGTATCGGTAGCGGACAGCGCCCTCACCCTTTGCGGCGTGAAAGTCGAGGCCGATGTACTTGTGCGCGAGTCCAGCGAGGGAGAGCTTGCCAACGCGTCCACCGCTCGCCGTCTCAAGTACGCCGTCACCGCTCCCTCCCATTCTGATCTTGTGGAGGCGCTCTCTGATCATCGTGTCATGGACGCGCCCCTCAGCGAGCCAACGCATGATCATGGGTGTCAACGTAGGGAAGGCGCGCATGAGCACCGTGAGATCAAAGCTGGCGTTATGGAGCACGAGCGTCGTCTCTGGCTCGCTGGTGAGGCGCTGATCAACGCGCTCAAGGAAAGAGCGCACCTTCGCGCCGGTGATCACGCCGCTGTTATAGTCGCTCGACTTTGTGTCGTGTGTGCAGTACGAGAGGCAGACCAACGGAGGCACAGCGCCGCCTTTGATGAGGTACGTCTCGGTGTCGATCGCAATCATGTTCATGTGTTCAAGTCTCCTGTGTACAAACAAAGACGCCTCCGTTGACCGAGGTCTACAGAGGCGCTTCGTCCCTTTTTATCTAGACGCAGGAGACTAGACAAGGTGATCTTAGGCTCTGCGTCGCGTCGTGTCAAGGGGTCAATGTTCTTTGTTTTTGGTTAGTTTACTATTGTCAGAAGGGCATATCGTCGTCGTTGACATCGGTGGTCACGCTGGGCGTGTAGGGCGCGACAACGTAAGGCTTGTTGGGGTCTTGGGCGATCTCCTCTGGGACGCTGTCGTAAGAGAAGCTCAAAAAGCCCTTGCCAGCTTTGCTCGTCTTTTTACGAGCCATCACGCGAACGGCGTCGCCGACCAACAAAGACTCAGTGCCACCTGTGAGCGCCTTACTCACCATCTCCTCGGTGACCTCGGTGCCAGTGGGGAGACACGCCGTGACGATGCTCTTGAGAATGCCGACGGTCTCTTTGACCTTCCAGCTAGGCACACCGCTCAGCGTGAAAATCTGCTTCACCTTGTCGCCCTTGCTGTGCTCGCTGTTCTTGGTCGCGATGATCTCGCTTTCGATGATGACGAGGTCGTTGCCGGTGTTCTGTGAGGTCATGCCGATCACGCTCTCGATCTTCACGATGTGGTCGCCCTCACCGATGAAGTCGCGGTCGATGCTCTTAGAGACGCTGTTCACGACGTCTGCGGCGTACTTTGAAATGTCGAAGCTCATAAGGCTTGACTCCTGTCTTGTGTGCGCTGTTGCGCTGTTTCGTTGTGTGTAGCGCTCAAAGGGGGAGGCGCTACTGCGAGTACGTTGGCTCACCGAAGCGAGCTTGATTTGTTCATAGATCAGTTTTGTTCATTCTGTCAACTCCCCACGTCACTTTTTTTGTGCGGCGTAGGTGAGTCGCTGTTTTTGTCCTGTGGTTTCGTACACATAGCGAGCGTCGTCAACAGCGCGACGGAAGGCTCGACCGAACAAGCCGTGAGCGTACACAGCGCAAGAGACCTCGTCGCGGAGCTGACCTGGGCGGTGGGTGCGCGCCAACATCTGCTCCCACCGAGCAGGATGAGCGAGTGGATGAGCGACGATCTGACGCCCCCACGCTTGCAGGTTCTTGCCGGTGCCGTGAGATGCGATGCTCACGACCGCGAGGTGAGCTCGGTCTTTGCGCTCGTTCAGAAGTGCGCTCGCCTCAGCGCCTCCACCATACACCGCCGCGCCGGTCAGAGAGGCGATCTTGTCGGCGACAGCGTGTAGGCCGACCCACACGAGCGGCGGATCGTCTTGTGTGGTGGCCCACGTCGCGATGTCACGCGCCCACGTATCATCGAGCCAGATCGCTCTCGTTGTCGGTGCAGGTCGGTCGCTCACCGCCTCCCATGCCTCAAACGCACCTGTGAGGCGCTTGTGGGTGAGCTCCCCCTTGATGATCGCTCGCTTTAACAACGCCTCGCTGTCGTAGCCGAACCGATCAAGGCCCCACTGAACAGCGCTCGACCACGCTCGGCGAGCCTCGATCCACTCGGTGTCCGGTGCGCGCCCTCCCCACTCCCACACGTACACAAAGCCCATCGCCACTTGAGCCCAGACGCGAGAGTACACAGCGTCTTGTGGCGTCCATAGATCACGCGAGTCAACGATACGCTCTAGCGCCTCCGGCGTGAGGACGTCGTGCGTCGCGCTCACCACGTCTTGCGTCTCTAAGAGCTTGCTGATCGCCTCTTTGAGCTTGGTGGGCTGTCGATATGAACGTCGCTCGATGACCAAAGAAGCACCGACCTCTTGTGAGCGTGTGATCACGACTCCGCGAGCGCAACGTAGCCTCTTATGGAGCGCCCTCTCTGGGTCAGTGTCAAAGCGCCACGCTGACGCGTCGTGCCAAGCTCGCTGAGTCTTGAGCGCGTCCTTGTCCTCGATCACTCGCGCCCACGCCTCGATGAGGTCGTTGGGTCGAGGTAAGGGCGACCATACGCCGAGCGCCCAGTTTGCGATGTGAGCGTACTCACGAAGCGAGCGGCTCACGAGCGTCCCACTGAGCGCACAGAACAGCGCGCCGCTCTTGAGCAGATACGCCTCCAAGCGACGTACACGCGCCGAGCGTAGGTTCTTGAGGTGGTGTGCTTCGTCGCAGATGATGAGGTCTGGCGCGAGCTCGTCGAGCTTTGCTACTTGTGACGGCGAGCTCAAGCCCTCATAACTCATGCACGGCATATCGACGAGGCGAAAGTGCTCACCATACGACGCTCGGTCGCTCATGTACTGCGCTCTCATCGAGGCAGGCAGGAGAATGAGCGGTCGTTTCGCCCCAAGCACCGAAGGGAGCAAGAGCGACGTGAGCGTCTTACCCTCGCCACACGCCGCCATAGCGACAAGCCCTCCAGCGCGCTTCGCTTCGGCGAGCATCTGACCTTGTATCGGCCTCAGCGTCATCGTCGGCGCGTTGGGCGAGTGAGCATAGGCTCGCGTGTACTCTTGAGCGGCGTTCTCGGCGTCGATCGGCTCCTCGATAGGGAGCTCGACGAGGCGTTGCGCCTCAAGAGGGAGCTGTTTCATACGCGCTTGATAACGACGTCAGCCTGTGCGCTGAGCACGGAGGCGATGTGCTCGTACTCTTTGGAGATAGGGTCAAGGTAGATCGCGCTCACGTTGGTCGGCCAACCACGATCAGCGAGCGTCGCGGCGAGCGCCGACCAACCCTTGCCGTAGTCGACGACACCGAGATGAGGGACGTTGAAAGAGCGGCACAGCTCCTCGACGATAGGCGCGAGCGCGTCCACAGCGTTCAGCGGTGGGTTTTGTGCGCCCTTGAGGGGGAAGCAGCCGATGTAAAGAACGCGAGCCGCCTGGCGTTGTGCGTTGTGGCTTTGTGGCTGTGGCTGTGGCTGTGTGGGCGTCTGTGTCGGTGTGCCGCCGAGCGCACGAAGGCGCTCCTCTCTGCTCATAGTGCTCATGTTCGTTGTCTCCTGTGTGGGTTGTGTAGGGGTGTTTTCGGTGTCGGTGTGGGGAAGATAAGAAGGGGCTCTGAAGCACTGTCCACGATACGGACAGCCGCCATAGTTATCACAAGCGTCATAGCACGGTGGCGCGTCGCCGGCGTGATCAGCGCGACTCACCTCGATCATCTGCATGATCGTCTCTTTGATCGCTGTCCACTGCGCCTCGACGTGCTCGCGAGACACTTTGACGCTGACCTTCTTTGACCAGCGCTTCTTTGTGCCGTAGTAGATGTGAGTCAACGTGACGTGAGACTCTTGAGGGAAGCGACGTAGATATGCGGTGGCGTACATGATCATCTGTACGTTGTCGCGGAGCTCTTTCTGCGTCTTGATGTAGCGTTGGCTCGACGTGGTCTTGTGATCAAGTATCTCGTTGCTCCTCGCGTCGATCACGTCCACGTAGCCCTGCACCGGCACCGGCGCGTCGTCGAGCGCCATGTCGCCTTCAAGACTGCGCTCGATCTCAAGTACGCTCGACACAGGTGGCAGATACCCAAGACCGCTCGCGGCGATCTGGCCGACCTCGTCGCTTGTGTCGATCGACTCGACCTCACCGCGCAGATACGCCTCAAGGACGGCGTGAACACGCGAGCCAAGCTCGGTCGCGCTGGTCGATGTTCGAGGGAGCCTCACGATCTTGTCAAAGTACCATTTGCGCGGACACTCACGAAACGTGCTGATCTGTGAGGCGCTGACATGAGAGACACGATGTGGAGCATTCACTTGGTCTCCTCGCTCTCGTCACGCTGTGGGCGGTTAGCCAAGACGCTCTGCGGCGTCACAGCGTAGCCGACGAGCTCGGTGAGCAGTGCGGCGCTGTCGGTCTTGATCACGACGCCCTCCTTGTGAGGGTGCGCCGCTTCGTGTGCCTCTGCCTCGTCGATGGGACAGTTTTGCGTAGGGTGGCTCTCTGGATAGTAGCCGATGAACGTCCCCCCCCACTTAGCGACGAGCTCGGCGACGCGGTCACGCTCCTTCTTTGGTGCGGTGCCTCGCTTGACGCCGTGCGCCTTGCAGATCGCCGACACTGAGCTCGCTGTCCACGTCCTCTTGCCTTGAGGCGCCGGTACGTGCTCAAGACACAGCGTCTCGGCGATCTCTTTGTAGGACTTGGCCAAGAGGCGCTCGCGCTTGATCACGATGAGCGCCGCTGAGTCGGTCTCGGCGAACGCGAGCGCTTGTTGAGGCGCCTCTTTGGGCTCGACGTGCTTAGGCTCAGTGAGCTGGACGAGCGCTTGAGCCATACCCTCTTTGAGCAACGTCGCCTCGCTGTCACTGAGATCGCCGTGAGCGTCCGGCCACTCGCAAGGGGCGCGCTCTTTGCGACACATCCCCCCGGCCTCAAGCCACTCACAGCGAGCCTTGAGCTCTTGGTACATCGCAGGAAGGCGGTCATCAACGCTGATCGGTGAGCCCATGTCACACTCAAGCCACTCAGCGCGCTCCGCCGTTGGCGCTGTGGGCGCTGTGGGCTGTGGAGCTGGTGCCGTTGGCTCACTTGGCTTTGACGGCGTTGGCTCACTTGGCTCGGTGGGCGTTGGGGGCTCGTTCAGTGAGGGGCGGAGGGTGTAGACTTGGCCTCGCGTCACTCGACGGCTCGTCAAGATGTAGCCGTTGCTCACCTTGTCGCGATTGCCACTAAGGACGCGCCCCACGTAGCGTGGTTTGAACGAGGAGAAGTGACCAGCGAGCGTGATCAGCGACTCGTCGCCGTCATCGTTCACAGCGTCTTTGAGCGCCTTTGCAAGCTCGGTCGGTGTCCACTCGGCGCCGCGTGTCTTTTGCTTCTTGTCTTGCGTCTCCTGCCAATCAACGAGACACGCGAACAGATCAGATGAGTCGTCGCCGCGAGCCTCCTCGACCTCTTTCGCTGAGATCGCCACGATGTCACACGTCTCGGCGTCGCTGAACAGCGCCTCACCAGCCCACATGAGGGGGTCGCGAACCTGCTTACACCACAGCTCAAACGAGCCAAAGTTGCGAGCGTCATAACTGATCTTGGCTCGCTCCGCCTCGGTGGTCTGTGTGAGATACGCACGAGTGATCTTGAGTACACATGCCCACGTCTGAGAGATACGTTTGCGCGCCTCGCTCTTGAGGTCGTGATAACGGAAGCCCTTACGCTCCTCTGGATGCTCCATGTCGGTCACGAGGCGAGCGATGATCGTGCGTCGATCTGTATCAGCGCGCAGGCTCGCGTTGTTGCCGGTCGCGGCCAAGAACACACGCTGTTTCGCGCTGAACATCTGCGACTTGCCTAAGATACGATCCTTCTTTGAGTCGCTGGTGATGAACGCGTCAAACTGCGCGTCACCGATACCGCCTCTCACGTTGTCGAGCACGAGGTAGTCGTCGTCCTGCAACAAGATCGACGAGAGCATCTTCGCGAGCTCCTCACCCTTCTCTGGCGTCGCCGACAGTACGGCGCTGTGACCATAGACCGACGCGATCACCGCCTCGACGAGCTTGGTTTTACCGACGCCCTTTGAGTTTGCGTTGACGAGGAACAATGGAGCTGGGCCGTCGATCGAGCGACGCAACGCCGCCGTCATCACAGCGCCGACGGCGAGCAAGATGTGCTCTTTACGTTGCCAGGGGAAGTCGCTGTACAGGTCGCACAGCTCTTTAACGGCGAGCGCCGCCTCAGCGCGTGTCGGTGTGCTGTCGGCGACCTTCGCGAGCAACGAGAGGTCGAGGTCTGGGTGAGGTAAGAAGTACGAGAGCGACCTGGCGCAGTACCCACGAGAGAGGCGCATCGGCTTCCCTGTGTCCCAGTCGATCATAGGGAGGACTGTGCGGTTTCGCACATAGGGGAGGCGGCGTGTGATCTCGCTGATCGCTTGCTTGACGAGCGTCAAAGGGATCGTCGCTCGCTTGATCTGCGTCTGTCCATCCTTATCGGTGGTCTGCGTGATCCAACGAGTACAGCGATTGAGCTCGCCGCACAGATCGTCGGCGTTCCACTCGCGCCAAGCGACCTCACCGTCTGGCGTCTGCTCAAGAGAGACGATGGCTTGATGGCGTTGAAACATCTCGCCGTTGCGAGCCTTTAGAAGCACGTCGATCGCCGTCTCAAGGAAGCCGGCGTGATCGTGGGCATCAAAGAGCGTCTGCGTCACCTCAAGGCCACAGTGCGCCGTCCACACCTTCTCGTGCTCATCTTGGAGCCAGCGATGCACACCGCCGTTCAGTCGAGCGCTCTTGCACGAACCATGTAAACAGTGAAGAACGTACTCGCCCTTCTCGTTTGCGATGAGGGCTGTGCTGTCGTCGTCTCCGTGTCCGGTTGAGCCGCTGTGCATATCCGCCCAGGGACACTGAGCCATGTACTTTGGGTAGCCGTTGACTGTGCCACACTCGCGCCCAAGATAGCCGATCTCGTCGAACACCTCGACGAGCCCCTTGATGCCTTCGCCACTCTTGATCTTAGGGACGCGAGCTGAGGCGATCGCTGAACGGTCGCCCAACGTGAGCGCGTAAGGCTCGATCTTCGAGGGGACGTACACGAGGCCGTCTTGCTCGCTCTTGTCGCGTGTCACCCACGCTGAACGGAACAGGCGAGTCGCGTCTGAACACGCAGGGTCGAACGCTTGACCGTCGATCTGCGGAAGCGTCGCGAACACGCGCTCATAGAACGCTCGCCAATCGGCGCCCTTCTCGGCGCGAACGTGGAACGTCTCAGCGAGAGGACGAACAGCGCGCAAGCCCCCTCTGGTACGGTAGAACACAGCGCCCTTGAGCACGTCGCTCTGTGAGGCGACGGCGACGGCGCGCCTAAACTGCTCATCATCCCACTCGACGTGCTTGGGTGTGTCCCAGTCAAACAAGAGAGCGTCGATCTGGCAGTCTGCGAAGGTGAACGTCTCGCCGACGATACGGCGCGCCGCGCCGAGCTCCTCGGTGAGCCTCGGTGACCAAACAGGCTGGAGGTGAGCGTCACTGTCCCAACGTGTTGAGATCGCCACGTCGAGCGACGCAAGACCGATCTTCGGCGCCTTCTTATCCGCCTTCACACCGGCGATCTCACGCTTCGGTGTGACGCCGACGACGCTCTTTGAGAGCGGCGCAAGTGCCTCTTTGAGCGCGATTTGCTCGGTAGGTTTGAACCAAGCGCCGTCAGTGACCGCCGGTGCGTTGTCCGTTGTAAGTGCTTGAGCTTGTTGAGGTTTGCTCGACGCAGACATAAGCGCCGCGAGCCTCTCCTCACGAGTCATCGTAGGCATAGAGCCTCCTGTATCATAAAAAGGGTGTCACTTGATAACCGACCGTCGCCACCTCTGTCAAGGCTCAACCGCCTAACAAAGCAGGGCCGACTCGACCGAACCTCGGCAGGGCGTACAGAGGGCCATACCCAAGCGTCGCACCGAAGTCAACGAGGCGAGCCTCGATCTGCACACCGGCGACTAAGAGACAGCGCATCACATGACCGATGAGCCCACCGACCTCGTCGCCGGTCAGATACAGCGGAAAAGGCCCATTCTCTTGATCGCCGTAGTCGAGCGTCTCCGGGTCGAGGTCGAACAGATTGAGCAGATGACCGCCGAACGGCTGATCAACAGGACGCTGTGATCCATCTGGGCTCTGTAGATACGTTGGCGGCGCACTAAGGAGCTCCGCATCAAGCCACAGCGTCACCTTGCAGTCCGACTCAGCGAGCACGAACGGCAGGAACTCAAGTCGCCCTGTTCCGGTGCCACTCCACGCCGAAGCGTAGCCACTCGTCACGATGGAGAGCCGACCGCTGACACCCTCCTCAGCGTACTCGACGAACACAAGGCGACGCTCGCCCCCTTGCTCATCATACCACCACGCACAGCGCCCAACGTGAGCCGCCTCGATGTCGGCGCTGTTAAACGTGCCGTCACTCGCAACGGTGAGCCCTGTCAACGTGACGAGCGCCGACCAAGGCGAGAACAGCGCGTCGAGCACACCGAACAGCGTTCTCAGCGTCCCTCTCGGCTGATACGCGAGCGCGATGAGCATACGTCGCCAGGCGTCTCGTGGGTAGTTGGCAGGACGCGACAGACCAAACAAACGAGACGAGATGCGATCAAGGGCGACGTCCGCCGCTCGGCTGATCAGCGTGTCGCGCCTCGCGCTCTCAGTTTGTGAGATAGTGCGGATCATGTGTCACCTGTGCCTTGTTAGGGTGTGTCGCCGGCTGACCGAGCGGTCGCTCAAGCCCTGTGAGCGTTGTCTCGGTGCGCGTCGTATATGTGATCAGCGTTGCGCCGATCCACACAGCGCCCTGCTCACCAAAGCCCAACGTGCTCTCAAGATACAGCGTCGCGTCGCTTGGTGCGAGGTCGGCTGTGAGGCGTGTCACGCCCCCTCTCGCGCTGTGATCAGCGAGCGCGTGACCGATTGAGCGTATGAGTACACTGAACACGCTGTGACGCTCCTCTCGTGGGTCGCCTTCCAAGAGCGCGACGTGCTGGAGCGCCCTTGCGCCCACGTTCATCGGTGACGGAAGCGCGCCCTTCAAAAAGAACTCCTCGTCACTATAGAGGCGACGCTCAACGCTGATTGAGCCAGCGTCGATCGTCTCGCTGTTCCATGTGACCCTCACGTCGTAGTCACCCACAGGCAGAGAGGGCGTATAGGCGCTCAACACAAGCGCCCTAAGATCGGTCGAGCACACGTTGCCTTGTCCAGCGCGCCCACTGTAGCAGGGGAACACAGACGAGCCGGACACGAGCGAGACGCTGAAGCCGGTTGGTCGCTGTCTCGCTGATGCGCCGAGTCTAGGCCATAGACCCTCGATCTCGATCAAGTACCCACCATCATCTCCGACACGCTGAGAGCCTGGGCGGATGAATGGTGGCACATCGAGACCATGATCAGAGCCGTAGCCATAATCAGCCGTGTCGATGTCCCACGAGGTCGGCGTAGGGTCGCCCCATCCCCAATCTGGCGACGTGAGCGTATCGGTGACAAGCTCGGTCGGTGCGAGCGGCGATCCCCATCCTCTCATGTTAGACCTCTCTTAATGTACGGATGACGACACGAAGCGAGCGCCCTGCGGCGGCTTCAAGAGGCGCGCCGGTCACAGCGACGCCGAAGTAGTTGCCCTCCCCCACGCTGATCGAGAGCGACGACTCGCTGATGATAAGGGGAGCGTGATCGTCCTCGATCGTGCCACTCATGGACAGACCGACCGGCGTGAGCGCCGAGCTTGCGAGCGCGTCCACCTTCCCCACCGCGAGATCGAACGTGTACGACGTGGGGTCAGTGCCACCGTCAAGCATGATGACCTCGATGTCGGTGACGACGATGTCCTCGTGAGCATAAAACACGACGTGAGGTAGGAGCTCACCGACGCTCGGTGATTGAATGAGTATCTTATCAGTCGATGTGCCGTCTCTGGCGTCGCTCACGGTGATCTCAGCGCCACCGCTGAACACCATACGCTCCTTGACCATGACGCGAGGTGTCGTGAGCGCGCTCGCCTCGTCGAGCTGAACGACGCCGGGGGACGCTTCTGTGGCGACCGCTACCTGCGCGCCGGTGTGCGTGTGCAGTGTCGCGCCGCTCAACGTGGCGACGCCTCCACCAGTGAGCTGATCGAGCTGTGCGCCTGTGCTCGATGAGACGTCGCTCAGCTCCGCCACGCTCAACGCAGAGACCGAAGCGTCGAGCACGTCGGCCCACTCCTCAAGCGCCGTGTGCCATGAGCGGCTCCCACGAGCGATCTTTTGTAGACCGTTAGCGGCGCTCAAGACGCGCACCTCCACAAACGAGCTCGACGGCGCGAGCAACACGTTCGCCTCACTCGTCTCGGCTGTGGCGGTGTTGGTCGCGACGAGATGCAGTCTCACGTTGCGCCACTCGGTACAGGTGACAGTGGGGTTTTGAGCGGTGTCGTCGCTCAACGTCACACCGCTCTCTGGGTACATGACCGACCAAGCCCAAGAGAACGACGCGCTAGGGTCGCTTGTGTCTTGCGCGCCACCATACACCTGCACGGTCTGAGGCAGGCTCAGCGACGCAAGGTCGAGCGATGGATCGGAGGAGGGGTTGCTGATCGGATCAGCGTTCGCGCTGGCGTAGGCGATGATCATAGGTGCTCCTTAGCTTTGAGCGTTGTCGCTAGAGACGGCGTACACTGCGAAGCTGAAGATCATCGCGTAGTCGTTGCCGGTCAAAAAACGTAAGATGTCGGTCGCGTTGGCGTCCACACCATCTGGAGCATGGAACTCTGTCTCTGAGTGTGAGTGACCACCGTCGTCCATGATCTGAGGGAGCACCTCGATCGTCACACCGCGACTCGTCGCGCCTCCTGTGTCGATCCGCATCGTGTCTGTGTCGCTAGAGTCGGCGCTGTACGCTTTGGGGTCGACCATGAACGTCACTCGGTTGTAGTCGTAGTGTAGCGGCTCGACGGCGTTTGCCTTCTTATTGACGATCTGCGTCACGTCCACATGAGTCACAGCCCACCCTTGAGCGAGGATGTCGTTGTTGATGCGTATGTTGACGCGGTTCTGCGCTTGCCCCTGTGGGGCGATGAGCGCAAACGAGCGATCCACACCGAAAGAGGGGCCGACGTAGGTCGCGAGCCAATACTCAACGAGTCCAGCCGCTGAACGCAACACACCGATCTTGCCAGAGGCGATGCACTGAACGCTCCCCACCGCTCTCTGCTCAAGTGTACGGATGCGCGACTCGGCACCGCTCAACGACAGGAGGGGGTTGGTGTCCCACGCGAGAGGGGTGAGCCCTGTGGGATCGGTGAGTCCACCGCTACCTATGAGCGCAAGCTGACGTCGGATCGCCGCGAGCTGAACAGCGAGCGCGGCGCTACGATACGAACGACCGCTCACATAGGGAAAGCGGCTCGCGTTGTTGATTAAGCGCGACACGCTGATCTGTGCGTCGGTCGCGCTCGACGTGCCGACGTCGTACTCGTTGGCGAGGAACTGATTAACCGCCGAGTCATCGAACGCGCTGACCCATGTGAATTGAGCCACTGAGCCGGTGTTGTCGCCGTTGCTGAAACCGGTCAGCTCGCCGATCTTCGCCCACTTAGCTTCGCCTGCTGAGGCGTCATACGTCGGCTCGGCGTTCTGAATGCGGAACTCACAACGCTGAGAGGTGCGCGTCGTATCGCTGAACGTGACCTCAGCGCCACTTGCAACGTCCCACTTTCGCCTCGTCGCTGTGTCGGTGTCCACCATGATCGGACGCGCCCAAAGATACTGCGCGCCGAACTGAGCGACGATCACGCCGAACGCGCCCCTCAATGTGTTCACGTCGATCTCTGGCGCGCTCTCCTCGGTGGGATCATAGTTGACGACGAGCGCCTTGAACTGGTTGAGCGTCTCACCGCTCGGTGTGTCGACGGCGCGCTCCTCGACAGGGACTGAGGTGACGAATGCAAAGGGCGAGAGCGTGACGTAAGGAGCGCCACTGTTCTCTGTTGTCGTCGCTGTCGGCGCGCTGAGTAGACCGCGACCATGTCCCCACAGAGCGCCGAGCGCCTCTCCGATGTAGTCGTACACGAGCGACTGAAGCGCCCTTGTATCGTCGAGATCAATGCGCTCTTGTGGGTAAAGTTTCACCTTATCCATAACTTAGGCTCCTGTGGTGCTTGTGATGGCGCGAACTTGCCCAGCTCGGATCACGTGACGCGGTGTGCTTGGGTACTGATCGACGGCGCTCTCGTTTGTGTTAGAGCGTAAGACCTTAACATTGTTGATGTTATCAACGCTCATCACCACGTCGATCACGCGAGCGATGAACGCCGGCTCACCTGCACCGAGCGACGCTAGATAACTAACACACGCTGAGCGAGCTTGTGTGGTCGCCGTTGTGATGTTTGCGCCGTTGGCGACTGTCAGGAGCAGGTCGAAGGAGGCTCGCTGAACAGGTGCAGGTAGGACACGCAAAGCGACACCAGCCGCTCGATGTCCTGTCGAGGGGTCGTTAGGGTCGCCCTCAATGTGAGCTTGAAGCTCACCGACGAGTCCGTCGTACACACGATATGTGCTTACAGTCACATCGTCACCGACGAGCACGTCGGCTCCCTCTAGCAACGTCACCACACCAGCGCCACGATTGACGCGATAATCGACGCCCTCTGTGAGCACGAAGGAGAAGCCAGATCGCCAACGTGTGACGGTTGGCCCACTTGAGACAGCGCGCTCGATGTTGATGAGCGTCACGTCTGCGGCGCTGACCTGCTGTGTCACGTCTGCGCCGGCTCGCGTCGAGGGGTTGTCACCAAGCCCACTGCCGTCATCGACCAACAGCTCGACGCGACCTAAGCTCACGGCGTCCTCATAGATCGTCGCTGTGGTCGCTCGCGTGTCGTCGCTCGACGTGAAGCTGAGAGCGGTGTACTCCAGCGCTGAAGGCTGGCAACGTGAGAGGCTGTTCGTAAAGCGACGAGCGCGAGCTCTCAGCGACTCATCGCTCTCAGCGTCTTGGCCGTTCGTGATCGCTGTTGTCTGGCTGATCGCCGTCACGTCGCCAGGTAGATCGACGAGCACGTTGAGCGTTGAGCTCGGTGCGTTGCCTTGAGCGCCGCTCACCTGCGCCTTGACGAGCACCGACACGCTTGAGGCGCCGATAGCAAAGGTCACGTCGCTCGCTGTGGCGTAGGTGACAGCGCTGTCAGATCGCCCAACGACGCTCCCCTCTGGCACAACGAGCGCCTCTGCGGTGTCCACACGAGACAGCGTGATCGTGCCTTGTGCGGTTGTGGCGCTGAGTCGGCTGAAGCCAAGCTCCTCGACACGCTCATCAAGATCGACGCCGCTC
>Ga0208019_1001227_pt1 | contig 13684 bp, 13 predicted proteins | sample CB_VirMetaG_5_FD_184540 | JGI IMG/M metagenome (GOLD analysis project Ga0208019, IMG submission 184540) | Freshwater to marine saline gradient viral communities from Chesapeake Bay - CB_1508_1D Viral MetaG (SPAdes) (version 4) | ecosystem: Environmental > Aquatic > Marine > Coastal | place: USA...
AGCTTAGTGTTTTGTTTTTTCACGAGTTTCGTTTCACTACTCTCGTTTATCGATTCACGATTCACTATTTACTCCTTTTTATTTTTGTTTGGTTTCCTACAAACAGTTTAAACAACTCAGGGGGAACATCTAGACCTTTTTCTAAACGCTCCCTTAGAGCTGCAACTAGTTGACGATTATTTACATCCACTTTTTGTGAAGGTATATAACCGTTGTTTTGAGCAAGGTTAGCATAAGCCATTGCCTTGTTATCTTCGCCACGACCAAAGGAAACTGTAATATTATTTTTAATAATATCACCTAGGTCATTTTTACGAAGCCAGTTTAACGTTCTTTCTCTACCTTCAGGATCACTTTCCTCTTTAGGTAGATAAGCGCTAATTACTTGTTTAACTACGATCTCATTACCATTTCGTAGTTTGAGTTTTTCTAAACCCTTTTCAGCTAAAAGATCTGGAATATCTTCAAAAGATAGTTTCTTTAATTGACTTTTAAGTTTACTAACTTCTTCTTCTTTTTGTTCAATTAAGTCTTCTAACTGTATTTGTTTTGTACATAGGTCGTTAAGTTCTTTTAGATCTCCACCACCTTCTTGTAACAATTTACTTTGGTCTTGTTCCCAAAGTTTCTCTATGTCATTACTCATCATCTCCTCCTTTCTGATGTATGTCAATTTCAATGGGATAATATTGTCTTTCTTGTCTATCCCACTTGAGTAATTTAAATTTACCATTAAGCATATCAGAAACGATAGAACAAACAACCCCTATTATTGCAGGATCACCTGTTAATAACACGTAATCTTTTTCTGTATAGTTTCTTAATAGTCTCTTTAATTTTCTAATGATTGGCCCTGGACTAAACATAATTTGTTTATCCTCATCCAATAAAATTTCTATTCTTCCAAATTCCTGAGCACCAACAATATTTATTTTAGGCCTTCCTTCTTTAGTTCCTGGAACAGCTTGAATTACATAAACAACACTATCATTATGTGTTTTATTTAATTTATTTATAAAATCACTTTCTTGCATTTCTTTATTTGACAAACTATATAATCAATAATATATAGAATGTCAAGAAAGCAAATATATGAAATATAAATTTAAAACTAAGCCTTTTCAGCATCAATTGATTGCATTGGAAAGATGTAAAGATCAAAAGAACTTTGCCTTATTTATGGAAATGGGTACAGGTAAATCAAAAGTATTAATCGATAATATATCGATGCTTTATGATAATGGTAAAATAGATGGTGCTTTAATTATTGCACCCAAAGGTGTTTATAAAAATTGGTTTGAAGAAGAAATACCGAATCACATGCCAGAACACATTAGAAAAAAAATGGTATTGTGGCAAACATCCAAAACTAAAAAATTTCAAAAAGAACTCAAAGCTCTACTTCAAGTAGATGAAGATCTTCATATACTAATTATGAATGTAGAATCTTTATCTAAAACTTCAGGTATGGAAGAAGCTCAACGTTTTTTAAGAACTCATAAAACATTAATTGCTGTCGATGAATCTACAACAATTAAAAATCCAACTGCAAATAGAACTAAAAATATCATCAAGTTGTCAAACAATGCTAAGTATAGAAGAATACTTACTGGTTCGCCTGTAACTAAATCACCATTAGATTTATTTACACAGTGTTATTTTTTAGATCCTAATCTACTAGGTTTCTACTCTTTTTATGCGTTTAGAAATAGATATGCTTTGATGCGTAGGGTTATGATTAATGGCAGAAGAATTGATCTAGTAGCATCTTATCAAAGATTAGATGAATTAGAAGAAAACTTAAAACCTTTTTCATTTAGAATTTTAAAACAAGATTGTTTGGATCTTCCTGATAAAATTTGGACTAAACGATATATTCAATTAACTGAAGAACAACAGAAAGTTTATAATCAAATGAGAACCACTGCACTTGCATTGTTAAATGGAAAAATGATGACAACAAATACTGTACTAACACAGTTAATGAGATTACATCAAATTACATGTGGTCATATGAAAGCAGATGATGGAAGTATCATTGAATTAAAAAATGAAAGATTAAATGCTTTGATAGATATATTAGAAGAAGCACAAGGTAAGGTTATTATTTGGGCTAACTATCTGCATGATATTGAAGCTATTAAAAAAACTATTATTGAAAAATATGGTAAAGATTCTGTTGTTACTTATTATGGTGCAACAGATATAAAAGATAGACAAACCAATATTAAAAATTTTCAAACAAACGACAAAGTTAAATATCTGATTGGTAATCCACAAACAGGGGGTTACGGAATTACATTAACTGCAGCTAATACAGTAGTATATTATTCTAACAACTACGATTTAGAAAAACGTTTGCAATCTGAAGATAGAGCACATCGTATTGGTCAAAAAAATAAAGTAACTTACATTGATTTAATTGCTGAAGATACGGTTGATGAAAAGATAGTAAAATCATTACGAAATAAAGTTAATATTGCAACAGAAATTATGGGAGAAGAACTTAAAGAATGGATTTAAAAACGATAACTGTAATAATATTATTAAGCAATAATCAATTAGATTATAAAGAATATAAAATAAATAAATCTTGTTACGATTGGTACAACGATAAATTAGTTTATGTTTTTAAAGGTAATAAACATTTTATTGATGGAGAACTTTCTATAGGTTATTATTGTGGGGCGATTAAAACCGCCCCCAATTAATTATTTAACTTCAATATCTAAAGGTTTGATCTCTTCAGGCTCATTAACGCCTAACTTAATAGTTAAAACGCCATCTTCCATCTTAGCATCATTTACTACAACATCTTGATGTAGAGAAAATTGTTTTAAAAATTTTCTAGCTGCTAAACCTTTTTCAACATATTCTTTTTCTGAATCGTCTACTTGGCCAGAGATTGTTAAAACGCCATCTTTGTATTGAACTTTAACATTCTTCTTGTTGAAGCCTGCAAGTCCTAACTCAATACCATATTCACCTTTGCCATATTTTACTACATTGTAAAATGGAAAAGATTTCATAGCTGAATTCATAGACATATTGCTGAACATGTTATCAAAAACATCTCCAAACATTTTGTCTGAATGATTCCAAACGTCTTTATTGAATTTATTGATTAAATCTAGTGCTGTCATATTATCCTCCTTATTTTAAGCAAGTTTAATCGGCCACATTATTGTGCACCTGCAACATATATAATTATATATTTAAAAATATCAAGACCAAGGTTTATATTGTGTCTTACCTTTGTCGTCTCTATACGCTATTAATGATTGTTTTCTATTTAAATCACTTGAATATGAACAATGGACCCATCCGCTCGACGGTTCTCCATCACGGTAGAACTCAAGAATTAGCTGATCAAAAATAAGGTTCTCTTTAATCCACGTAGCGAGTTCTTTATTGTCTACTCCAGGTATTTCCATATCTGCAGCGGCTGCACTATTTAACGCCGTATGTTGACTATGAACACTAGATCCTATTTCTAAACATAACTGAGCGCACCTAAACCCAGAACTTATAATAAGAGGTTTGTCAAACTGACTACGCACAGGTTGTAAAATATTTACTGCAAGATTTTTTAAATTTTCTATTTGTTGCGGAGAAGGATTATTGTTAATACCTTTACGTTCAGCAACCTGAGACTTAATCAATTCATCTAAACTAAAATTAGCTGTTAGTTTCATGGTAATCTAATCTAGCACCTTTTTTAAGATTATCAACAGCCCATAATGGCTGTAAATTAGTATAATGAAAGCATATTTTTTGTTGTTTTGGATCAGATAAGTCAAAACTAGAACAAGGTATAATGTGGTCTATATGTATTAAATTTATTTTATCCCAAGACATGCCATCTTTAAATTTACTTTCAATATGTTTTTTAAGTTTTTCTTTAGTGCATCCAATATATTCTAAAGTAAGATTGGATTTTGCTCTACCTTTTAAAGCATGAAGAATTCTTCTTTGAAGTAGACGTTGTAATTTATAACCAGCATCTCTTTTTATTTTTTCGTTTAAGTGTTTTTGTTTTATTTCTCTTGATCTTTCTCTATTTTCTTCAGACCATTTTTTAGATCTTGCAATAATTAGTTCTCTATTAGCTAAATACCATTTTCTTTGATATGATTTAATCTTATCTTTATTTTTTATATAATACTCTTTTTGTTTTGAAGCATCTTTATACGGCATTTTATTTTCTATAATTTAATATACCACCAGATATATCCATTAACCCCGTTTCACGGTTTAAATATTTATACTCAATCTTTGTCAATTCGAAGTCTTTTGCTATTTTTTTGCATATGTCATTCTCATCAAATTCACCACAAGAATAAACATCAAATTGTATCATTGCAGGAACAGGTTCGTCCCAAGTATGCATTACGATATGTGAAGTTTCTATGATTGCTGCAACAGTTAAACCCCTGTTGCCAGGTACTTCTAAATATTTTGCATAAGGACCCATTAATACTTTCATTCCTATTGAATCTACAAAATCCCTCATCCAATCTACAATGTGTTCTTCGTCTTTTGGTGGTCTTTTGGATTCGGCGCGAACAATCAAATGTTTATGAACCAAAAGATTAGTCTTCATTAAGAGAATAAAGTGATAAGGGTTAGAATTAAACCGCCTAATCCGCCAATAATTAGGTAGGTAATGTTGTCTACTTTTCCATGAATTTTATCTATGTCTTGATGCATGTGTTTAAGATGATTATTTTTTATTGTATGAATATCTTTTTTAACACCTTTTATGTGTCCATACAAAGAAATAATATGTTCTCCTGTTGTTTTAGGTTCTTTCATCTTACCGTCCTTGTTGTCTTAATCTTATAGATTGTTCTTCTGGATTTAACAAGGCTAAATCACTTTGCCTTACGCCAATGTTAGTTGATATAGGTTGAATAACTTCTGAGCTTGGTTGTACGCTTTCTAGTTCTTTTTGGAAAATGGAAGGCAGTAAAGATTGATCTCCTACTTTTTGTCTAGCTTTAATATCATTAATTAAATCATCAATTTGACTTCCTTGTTCAACACTTTCTAAATTAAGCGGCATAAAATTAACGTCACTAATAAATTTATTAATTGAACTTAACGATGATTGTATTGGGTTTTCAAAACCTTTTTCTCTTGCATTACGTATAAGTGTATTTATATCCTGAGATGTTAAAGTCACTGGTTTGAATTTACCTAAACGCAAAGCGGTTCTTTGATCCCTTCCTCTAATACGAGCAAGTTGTTTTTCATATTCTACTGTATTTACATTTAATGTTTTTAAAGCTTCTAGTTGATTATAAAATTTTCTATCTAATCTATATTTTCTTTTGTTAGCTTCTATAATAGCTTCAGTTAGTTCTAACGGTTCTACTCGTCCCCCCGAATAAATTAAACTGTTAACTGGGCCTTTAGCTCTATCTATTGTTTTTCTATAAGCAGTAACAAAATAAGGTAGTGCTTTGTTTGGGTCAGCTGTCATTGTTCTATAACCAAATAAACCCCATATCTCATCGTTTAGCATAAAATCTTTTCCATATTTATCATACTGATCTATAATTCCTGTTTTAGTTATACTTGGAGTAGCTCTTAACAAACGTTCAAACTGAGCAATACTTCCTGGAAGTTGCGTTTGAAGAACATGTCCTAACGTTTTATATATTTGATTTCCAATATCTTCGTCTTGATCAAAAATGACTTTTCCTGCTTTAGTTCTACCACCCCTAGCAAAAATATCATTGAATGCTTCGTAGAATATAGATTCTTCAACAAACGGTGCAGATATTTCTTGTGCGGCTTGAACAAGGCCACTTAAAACAGAACCTAATACTTTCTGTTCGTTTTGTTCTCCAGCAACAACAGAATTAATAACTGTTTGAACAGGTCTAATTAAAGTATCGTATGCATTAGAATGACTAAAATCTTTATATTTTAAATTTCCTTTATTGTCTCTTCCCATTGCTAATAAAGTAGAGTTTTCTGACCAGTAAGGTACTACTTTTCTTAGTGCTTGCATTTCTTCTTCTGTTACTCCGTGAAGAGCTTTCATACCTTCGTATAATCCATATGGAACACCAGCAAATGTCATAAAAGAATTTACTAATCTATTTAAGCCAATTGAAAAAGTAGGGGCATTTGGTGAAATTAATCCTGTATTAGGATCAACCATTTCTCTAATACCTTGTCTTATAATATTACCACCTGTTCTAATTATTTCTGCAGGGAAAGAAACGAAATTACCGAACGGTAGTCCTCTTAAATTTTTTACAAAACTTGAAACATAATCATAATTTGGAACGGTATTTCTTACAATTCTAGCTGCATGTTCGTCTAATGTTTCAACCGCTCCTGTGTATGGGTTTTTAAATTGAGGTAGATTACCTTTGTATGCTCTTAATAGTTTTCCTTTTTCAGAACTAAAATTAATTATTTTCCAAAAATCATCTTCAGCAACATAAGCATCTTCCAATTTTTTATATATATTTTTAAAAGGTCTTATTGCTCTGTTAAAAGCTCCATCTGAAAACATACCTTTACCAGTAAATCCTATATCATCTAATAAACCTGATAGATCTCCTAGTCTTACGTTGCTGTTAACAACACCTAATCTTAACATTTCATCATAAACCTCTTGTGCTTTTTTAGGATCTTTCAATAAATTTTTCTTAGACAAAGCTTGAAAAGAATCTTTAAATGATTTCATAAAGATTGAATAATCACTAGGGTTGATTGGAATAAGAGGTAGTACTCCATTAGCTGTAGAAAATGCTGCAGCACTAATTAAATTACGTACATGTGTAATTGGTGATAAAATTGTTTTTGCAACCTGTGATGTAGCTTTAGGAAATAAAACTAAATTTCGATATAGTTTTAATAATGTTCCTGGCCCCGTATACCATTTAGTTGTTCCTTCTATTGCTTCTGCAACCCTTGGGTGAAATATATAATCTTTTAATGGATTAAATTGACTTGCTGCTTTTTCTCCAAAAGTGGAATAAAGACCAGCATCTTTCATAATAGGACTTCTAAAACCAGCTAAATTAACATTTGGGCCAAGTATTGCTCTTGCGGACTCGGCACTAGAGAAACCAATAGGTAATGCTCTATCTGGTCTTGCTGTTGCTTTTAAAACACCATCTACTCTTGTTAAACCAAATGCTTTTTCAGCATCGTCTATTGATTTTACAAAAGACTTAGAAAGATTTAATTTAGTTGTGTAATTAGTTAATGTCTCTACTGTATTAAATAATCTTACACGTATATCTCCCTGGTCTCCAAGTATTTGTCTTAAATTTTTATTAGCTATAAATTCTCTTTGTAGTGTTGCTTTTGATAATTGTGTTGGAGCATTAAAATCAATATTTAATGTATCATAGTATTCAAAAGGTCTAGCTTTTCTTACTTCTAATGTTTTAATAAGATTTTTAGTTCCTGTTTGACCTAATGTTTCGATAGCTTCTTTTGTTTGAAAGTCTTTAAAACGACCTAAATTAATTTGTTTTGCATTTAAGATATCATTAATAATTACGTCAGCTTGTTCAGGAGTCATTCCTTTTTTTCCGTAGTCTTTAATTAAATTTTTATTAGTTTTACTAATATCAATTAATTCATTTCTAACAGTATTAATTGTACTTGCAGTTGGTTTAAATTGCATCCATTTAGCTAAACCCTTTGTTTCAATCAATGGATAAGCTGTTTCAAAATATCTACCTATTTTTCTTTCAACTAATTTTTTATAATTTTCGCCCGCAGCTTTTTGCACTAAATCTGTATTGTAGAAAGCATTTCTTACATCATCTGCTAATAATCTTGTTTGATACATTGATTGATACAATTGATCAAAATTTTTAGATCCAGATAATCCTTTAAGAAGATTTTTTAATTTACCTACTTCTTTTAAATCAAAACCCTGTATTGGGTCTTTAATACTTCCACCAAATTCAATTCTATTAATACCATCTTTTGTTTTAACTAATTTAGATTCACCAGACATGACAACACGACCTACTTGTTTAATAATCTGTTCTCTTTTTGTTTTTTCAGCTTCATTTAAACTAAATCTAAAATTACCAAATAATTTATCAACACCTTTGTTTAAATTATATACAACTCGTTCAGCTCTTCTTCTAGTTGCTGAAGCCTCTCCAATTGCTTTTCTTTGAGTTTCAAAAGCTTCTCCTGGTAATGGACCTCTTGCTCGTAAAGGAGCACCAATGTATTTATCAATAAATTTAAAAAACTCATTATCGGAATAAATTAAATTTTCTCCATGTTTAGCTAAAGCTTTACCTGTCACACCTAAACCAGAAATAATTCCAGTTAAAAATAAACTTTCTACACCAAATTTAGTTCTATTAAGTAATGATTGTAATGCATTTTCTCTTCCTTCATATTCATCATTCTCTCCTAATTTAGTTGGGCCAAAATCAAAAGTAGTTCCAAATGTTCCTATGTCTTCATCAAACACTGCCATTTCTGCTGCTGTACCACCAGCAACTCCAGCAAAAAATTTCTTTCTGTTATATTTTTTCTCTGCTTGTTTAACTAACTCTAATGCTTTTAAACCATTTGTCTTTTCTAAATATTTTCCAGCTTTCTTAGCTTTAATTGCTTTGTCTGCTAATTGTGTTCCTTTAACTCCAGCACTAGCTAATTTAAAACCAGCTGTTCCAGGAATAGCTAATTGAGATAAAACTTCTGTTACTTTTCCTGCAGTTGTTGCTTGAGCTGATTCATCAAATGGATTTATTTTATCAAAGTATGCTTCGACTTGAGCTGCTTTATTTGTGTCTGCACCAAGGTCAAGAAGTTCAGCTCCTAGAGATACCGTATTACCGACTGCTTTAATAAGCCCCGAACCAATGCCCGACATAATTGATTCAAACGTAGATACTTCATTTTCTTTCTCTGCTTCATTCAGAGGTAACTCGTCAGGTTGATTATATTTTAATATGTCAACCATATTTTATACCTCCTATCTATATTGAATACCTAATGGTGATTTATAAGGCTCAAACAATTTACTTCCGTCTTTAACCGTAGTTGTTGCTTCGCCTGTGTATTGAAATATTTTTTTACCACCATCTAAGGCTTCACTAAAATAATAATAACCTGGTGTTAGTTGGAAATTTTCATCTACTTTTTCACCTTTGGTTGGAATTTCTTGTAAATTAGATCTAACATCTACATTTGGATCAACTAATGCAAATTTAGAAATTGTATAATAATATGGTTTTGGTTCTATACCTTCCATTTTTGCACCACCTTGTGATTGAGCAACTAGATAATCAGCATCTCTATTAATAATTGCTCCAATAGATGTATTATAAGAACCTTCAGAAGCTATTGTAGTATCTACAAATCCTTTTAAATAATTTGGATTTTTACCTAACTCTGGATACATTTGTAAAACACCATTTGTAAATGTTTCCATTTTTTGTGTGTATGCACTTGGTTCTTTATTAGCTAATTTTAAAGCTGCAATCTTAACATCTTTTTCATAGTCAAGACCTTTAAGAGCAGCAAGTTTTTTAAGACTAGCTTGTTCTGCTATTAACTTCTCAAAGTCTTCCGCTGACTCTAATCCAGCTTCAGAAACATCTTTACTCATTAATCTAAAACCAAGTTTAGCTGTATTTAACCAAGCTCTTCTTTTTGTTTCTGCTTCTTGTGGGCCTAAGAATTTTTCATACATTGGAATAGCTTCTCCTGATAAAGCTGCTTTTTCTTCATCCTCAGTTAATACTTTACCACTCATTAGTAATTGTTTCTTAGCTAAATTATCTGCAATATCAAAATCTTCTTTGCCTGCTTTTTCTATATCATTAACTGTAGTAACTTGTTCTGTAATTTCACCTTCGATTGGTTTTCCTTCTAATTGTTTTTTCTCTTCTTTAGTTATAACTCCAGATGTAACCAAATCTTCTCTTGATGCACCTTTGTCAAAATCACCAAGCGGCGTAGACTCCGCTATTTGTTCCATAGTTGTTTGTGGAATACCTGGATCAGTAGCACTTGCTAATCTTCTTCTCTCTAAAGCATCTTTATAACTCTGTGCTTGTGATTTAGGACTCATAAATTTAAATGGATCTACAGATCCTAGTTTTTGAAAATCAATTCTTTGTGGTTGCATTTTATTACGAAATTGTCCAATACCACTTTCATTTTTGTCTGGCATTTGATCGTAATATACAGGTTCTTGTTTAACAGGTTGGTTTGAATAACTAGGCTTCATGAATCCAAAAGGACTAACGGAATTTAATTTTTGAAAGTCAATTCTTTGCGGTTGCATTCTTGTTGTACCAAATGCACCTTGATTGTACATTCTTCTTTCATTTAATATATTTTGAGAAGGAGTAAACCCAAGACCAATGCCCTGATTAAAAGGATTGCTACCCATTTGGTAATTCATTCTTTTAACTTTCTCAAGCCCTTCAGCTTCTCCGCCATATTTAAATTTTGGTCTTTTAAAAAACATTATTTTCTTAAAGCTCCTATAATACCTGCACTTGCAATACCTGCACCTAATGCCTGTTGTAATGGGCTTTGAGTTGGAGTTTCTTGGAATCTAGTTCCATAACCACCACCATATTGTGCAGATAAAATATCTTGTGCAAATCCAAGTCGTTGGTACGGTTCGTACTCTGCAAGTTTAGCAGTTTCTGCAGCAGCATCTTGTACTGCTTGTCTATAAGCAAAAGACTCAGATCCTAATTGACCGATCTGTTGTGCTGTCGCAGCTTCTAATCCAGGTACTTGACTAGCAAGACCCATTTGTTGTTGGAATGCAGCTTGTGCAGCAGCCTGTGCTTGTGTAAATCCTTGTTGTCTTAATTGAGCTTCTAACATAGCTCTATTTAAATCTGATTGAGTTTGGTATTCTGATAAAGCAACACCTTCTCTAGCACCACCAAATGCTCCTGATTGAATTGCAGCTTGACCTATTCCTTGTCTTTGTTTTTCTGCTTGAATATCAAATTGTTGTAAAGTTGTATCAATAACTTGTTGTTGATATGGAGATACAAAAGCTTCATATCCTGATGGTCCAGCGTATTGTTGTGCTTGTTGTACAAAAGGTTGATAAGCCGCGATTCCCGTTCCAGCTCCAACTCCTGTTGCAACACCTGATGTTGGATCAAATGTAACTTGTCCAAGACCTGATGCTGTTGCAGCTCTTTGTTGTGCAGCTTGAGTAAATGGATCAACACCTACAACCTTAGGTGCAAATGCACCTGTTTGTACTGGTGTTTCAATTTGTTTTAATGCCTGTTCTGTTAAAGCTTTACCAAACGCTTCTACATACGGGGCTGGACGTGATATTGTTTCTGTTACTTCGGCCATTATACTCTCCTAGTTTCTAAATTTTTCATTAAATTATACATTTTTCTTGCACCTTTGTTAATATCTCCATTTCCTGCTCCTCGCACGGCATTAGCTGTCATAACAAATTCATTTTTAGATAACATTGCAGGCACATCATCTGCCCGTTCTTTTACACCTACAGGAACAAAACCACCTCCTGCTCTGTAATCTAATTCTTTTACACCAAATCCATTATTTCGTATAGGGACAGATTTAATATTTCCACCACCCATATATCCTATTCTTCCACCCTTGGCTGCTCTCACATTTCTTTTTTGTACTTCAGGACCTTTAGCTTGATCAAATCCCAATTCAATCCTTCTTCTTATATCCTCTTTAGAATAAATACCAAGGTCATCAAATTTACCGCCCCTACCTGGTTCATAACCTTCTTCAATAGCCATATCCCATTCATCTTCCATAGCAGATATAGTTTGTTCCATTGACATTGGAGGTCTATCTGGTTTTGGTATTACGTTAAAAACACCTTTGTTCATTACACCTATTGTTTCATTAGGATAAGACTCTCCATATTTATAATCTTGAATTTCTTTTATTAAAGAAGCTCCTTGATCTACATCAATAGGATATTTACCAGGAGTAAAAAAAGGTATTGCACCCATTATTCCAGGATTTAATTCATTGTCCATTCCTGCTACTATTTCATAAGGATCTCTTCTTTGACCTTTTAAAACAAATCCTGCATCTCTATATCCTATTCTTCCACCATTTTTTTTACCAATAGTTTCTATATCAAAAGTAATCATAGGTTGGTCTTCGCCAAATGTTTGAGGCATTCCTTGATCATCTCTATAGATAGATTCAGGCGATACAAGTTTCATTACTTCCTCATAATCATATCCTTGATCTAATAAATCATTGATAACTCTTTCTTTATCGTCTGCTTTTTGATCAAAATATTCGCTATCTAATAAATCAGTTGCTTTAAAACCATCTTCTAATTTTTTTCTTAATTTAATAATACCACCATTGCTTTCAAATACTTTTCCAGTTAAAGCATAAAGTTCTTGATCTATTTCAATAACTTTATCATCATTACCTTGTTGAATTGCTTCTTCTTTTAATTGAAGTAATTGTGTGACTCTGCTCGCGGATAAACCACCTTTAAATTTGGTTCTAGGAGATAGTTGTGACAAACCACCTTTTTTAGAAAAACCTCTTTGGAAAGAAGATGCATATTTTGTATAGTAATCATTAAGAGCATTATCATATGCTTCTCTATCAAATGTTCCACCAGCATCTTCAATTTCTTGTTTCTTAGCCATAATATATTGAGTAACCCCAACTCCCGTACTTACTATACTTTGAGGTGATGTTGCCGCCCCTACTAAAACTTCTTGAATACTTCTTCCTGCTGGAGATTCTTTTGTTTTTAAAATTGATAAAGGTTCTTTAAAATACTTACCTGCAACATCTGCAATACTAACAGGTCCTGATGTTGGTGTTGATGGTTGAGGAACAATTACTCCTGGATCGGTAACTGTTTGTGCTTTTGCATAACTTTCTGGAGTTAAACCAGTATCAACATAATCACCAATACCTACTTCACCTGATGGCACAAATGCTTCTGGTGTTGTTTTTGTTAAACTTGGAAATTCATACATAACTTCATCACCACCAAAAATTCCATATTTAGATCCACCATAACCTACTGGTTTAAAAGCCCCGATCCCCTGACCACCTTGAAATTTTACATAAGGTGCTGAAACAAGAGCAAGTTTAATTGGATCTATTCTACCTGTCTTTTTTGCTGAACCTGCAGCATAGGCTATTGGGCCGTAGACAGGGCCAAGAAATGGAGCGGCCATCATTAAAGGGCCAGCTATTTCTTTTGGAACTAATTTTTGTGCAACTTTAACAACAGGTTGAGTAACTTTTTTAAATGCACTTTTAAATTTACTACCAATACCAAATTTTTCTCGGCCTACTAACTGACCAAGTCCACCTTTTGCATAAAGTTGTCTTTTAATTTTTGTTCTATTTATACTCATAGTGTAATGCTAATTATTGTAAGAGCAGGCAAAGAAATCCTGAAACATACAAAATATACTAATTTTAAACATATTACAACTCTTTAGTAGAAGCCCCTAAAGGCGGCATTGCTGCTACTTTTATCTTAACAGACCTCACAATATGTTCTTTTTGTGTAGGTGTATTTGGATTAGCAATATCGGCTTCTGCTTCAGCATCAGAATTGTATTCTTGATTAGTTTCCTTGTTTCTTAATACTACTTCGGTTTCGCATTTAACTACTGGCACTTTTTTGCCATTAATCATTGTATATGCTACTTCACCTTCT
>Ga0208019_1001228_pt1 | contig 13681 bp, 13 predicted proteins | sample CB_VirMetaG_5_FD_184540 | JGI IMG/M metagenome (GOLD analysis project Ga0208019, IMG submission 184540) | Freshwater to marine saline gradient viral communities from Chesapeake Bay - CB_1508_1D Viral MetaG (SPAdes) (version 4) | ecosystem: Environmental > Aquatic > Marine > Coastal | place: USA...
TGTGTTGTCCAGAACAGTTGTAGCAGAGTTGACCAGCACTGTCGTCCCCGCCGATCCTTCCCTGCGGATCAAGCCCTCAATCTTCCATGCCGCACATGCAGTGCCTGCCGAGGCTTGCTGACGGGCTACGATGGTGCCGTGGAAGGCGTAGGCAGAGTTGTTGGGGAGGATGATTTGGTTGTTGGTAGAGGCGGCTGCACCATTTGAAGTTGCGGCTTTGGGAGTTGCATCTGTTGTTGCTGCCGTTAAAACCAAAGTCCCAGTTTGCGTGTCGCCAGAACTTATCCAAATAATCGGAGAGTGGACAATCTTTCCGACAATCCCCCTTACTTCTGCCCCATATCCAGAGGCAACGCTATAAGTTGCATCAGCCGTATTTTGCCTGCCCCCTACAACCGTGGAATATGTGGCTGTGGCCTCTGCCAAGTAGCCGCCAAGCGTTGTAGCATAGGATTGAGTTGATCTATTTGTCCTCCCAATCGCCACAGAGTTAGCCCCAGTAGCGCCATAGCTTGAGGTATTGTTGGCTATAGCTGCGGCGAAGCTGTCGGTGCCGTTTGCATACGATCCACCTATTGCTGTTGAACCAGCAGCATTGGCCACTGATCCCCCAGAAGTTCCGCCTGCATTTGACGTTCCGATTGCAGTTGACAAAGAACCATTGGCTGTGGCGCTACGACCTATCGCCAAGGAGTTTGCACCCGCCGCAAGCGAGGCTGTGCCGATTGCCATTGCAAAGTCTGCTGTGGCATCTGCCCCTTGGCCGATTGCAGTTGTGCCGATATTTGTAGCAGTTGTATTAGTTCCAATCGCCACAGCATTTGCACCAGTAGCAGACGGAGCAGTAGGGCTGCTTGGGTTCTCAGCATACAATTCAAGAACAGGCGGAATATCCTCTGCCGCAGCCGAGACATACACCACCGCAGAGCCGCTTAGGTTCAACGCAGCATCAGCATTGGAACTCTCAGACACCGTGCGGGACAGCGTAGTGCCAGACGCCGTGTAGGTGCCTGTGCCTATCTCCCAGTCAGTGCCGTCCTCGATGACGTAGCGCACGACATTCCCGTCAGCCACGCCAGCGTCAGCAAAGGTCTGGTAGCCACTCTCAGCCGAGCCGAGGGTGATCGTGCCAGTGCCAGTGGTGGCCGTGGCAACTTTGGCTCTGTTTACGAGAGTGACCATGTTTCACCTATCCTGTTGTCGAGACTGTAAATCAGATTACGCAGGGTCAGGGATACCGATTGCGACAGACGACAGGGTGAAGGTGTTGCCCGAAGTGACCGACTGCGAAGCTGTGAGCGAACCCGTAGCCAGCAAGCGGCTGTTCGAGGTGTCCACGATAGCGTAATGGGTTGCAGTGCCAGTGCCAGTCACCGATCCGTCGCTGATAGCTGCGACAACAACCTCACGACCACCGCCAGTGCGATCTTGCGGTGCGCCAATCGACAGCGATGTGCTGTTGCCGAGCGCGTAGGTGCTGTTCGCTTCAGTGTAGGTCGTAGCCTCCTGCGACGTAATCAGGATTTTATTCGCCTCGGTGTCAAGAACGGTTAGGCCGTTGTCAAAGACCCGATCTCCAAGTGTAGCCATGACGGCCTCCATTCAGTTTGCATATGCTGGCGCAGATTAGCACAGGTCAGCATTCCCATAAAGTGCTAGAGCCTCGTCACGATCAGGCTCGCCCCCTGCGTCCCGCCGCCATCGTAATCACCAGCATTTTTGTTCGAGATGCCATTAGTGCAATACGACTGAAGTTGTATGCTTGATGTGGACGCCAAGGTCACAATTCCCGTGACATGTGCAGTATTGTTGCCATTGTCAGCATCACCATCAACAAGGCGCATAAGGGCACTGGCGGCAATGGTAGCGCTGGATGTCGTGTTCCTGATCCTGGCTTGAAGCCAATGCTTGTTTGTAGTGTTAGAAGCAACCCACCCTTGGAGCATATAAGTCCCAGCAGGGAGCGAGACAGTGTATGATGCGACAGAAGCGCCGGAGATGCCGTTATGCTGCGTAGTAAGCTGACGGGCTTCCCAAGTGTTTGCCGTGAACGTCCACGATGTTGTCTCATGCGCCGCCAAGATTTGCTTCGACAATGCATCAATCGCAGCCTTCACGTTCGCCGGAGAAACAAGGCTTTCGAGCGTCCCAGTTCCTGCCTGCCACGTCGCCGCTGATTGCCCGCCGATCAAGCCAATCTGCGTGCCGCTGGTGTTCGTGACCTGCGTGTCATCGAGGATGCGGAATGCGCCCGCACCCTGATCGAGATAGCCGATGCTCACCCAACCATCGTCGGCCTCAGTTCGCATCTTCAGGATGTTGTTTGCCGTGTCATACCAGAGCATGTTGGCGAAGGTCGTCGATGGTGCTGTCGCCCCGCTGGAGAGCGATGCCAGCGCCGTTAGCGCGTTGTTGAGGTCTGCGCGGAATGCGCTCGCCGTCTGGTTTGCGATGTTGAAGTCATGCTGGGACATTAGTTCCACTCCACGATGGCTTGCAGCGTCGAGATGCTCGGCGTCACGCTGACTGACGTTGATTTCAGGACGATCTTAAACTTAAACGCCCGACCGTAGAAGTCCCCCGCTCGGAACTGTTGCCAAGCACCCCAAGTCGGTGAGCCAGCCGGATCGTCATTGGTCGCAGCGATGTAGAACAGGATGTTCGTGTCGTCGATCTGGCTGAAGCCAGTCAGGTCGTCGAACAAGCCAGCGAGGCTGTCGAACAGGCTCGGAAGATCATCGAACAGGCCAGCGCTGTCATCATGCCGAACGGTGGCCGCGCGGATGCGGCAGAAGCGGCGACCAACCGCTGACGTGTCAATATAGGTCGAGAACTCATACGTCGCCTCGGACGGCGCGCTGGATGTGTCTGTGATCTGCAACTCACCGGAGACAACGCTGCATCCAGTCTTGGTCCCGCTGAATGTCGAATGCTCGCTCTGCGTTGACGTGTTGGTGAACGACGGCATGACATCGGCAGGCACAACAACAGACGACGCCACACCGGATTGCAGGCCAGACTTGTCGTGCGCGCGGATGAAATATGTGCCAGCGCGCGACGGCAGTGTCACGCTAGTGCCGGGTCGTGGCACCTTGTCCACAGCCGTCGTTGCGTTCGCCCACGTTGCCCCCGTCTCTTCGATGGCGTGCCGAATGCGGTAATACGACAAGTCGGCATTGGCCACTGGTTGCCAGTCGAGCGTGAGCGTCTGCCCGTTGATCTCATAGTAGAAGCCGGAGACATCATTTGGCGGGTCTGTGTCGCCAACGGCCTCAATGTCGTTGAGATACTCCCACTCGCCATAGTAGCCCAATGCGTTCACGGCCCGCGCGCGGAAATCATAAGAACCGTTTTCAAGGTCAACGGCTTCGAAGACGCCAAGCTGACCAGTGCCAAGGTGTGAATAGTTGTCGCTCGACGACAGCTTGAACTGCACTTCAACATAATCGACCTGCGTCGGTAGAGACGAAGACACGGTGACGATGATGAAGTTCGTGACCTTCTCGTTCAGAACGCGCGTCGTCGCCTCTGCCGCCACGCCGACATCTGGAACCTCATTAAAGCGAGGCAGGATGGAGTTGTTGGCAATGATCGCCTGTTCTTCCGCATCCCAGTCGAAGGCGGCTTCAGATGTCTCCCGCAGCGTCATGCTGATGCGAACGCCGCCAGTGTCGCCGATATATAGCTTCCACGCGGCGACCTCGAACTCTTTTGCCGACCAGCCGTATTCCGCAATGGTCAGGTCAACAATGTCGCCCACCTCAATGTCGATGGCGCGCAGGCCAAAGTCAGCCGACAGCGTGATCTGCTCACGCGACCGGAACAGCGTCTGCTTGGCAACGCGCTGCGCCTGAGACGCGCTTGTCACCATGTTTAGTGACAGATCAAGCTGGTTCTCTTCGCCGTTGTCCTCGGCCAAGAATGCGGCGCTGGTGATCGGCGGGAAGTCAGCCTCAATCCAGTCGTCATCCTTGTTCTGGAACTTGCCAATGACCGAATTGAAGTTGTCTCGGCGCGACATCCGCGTGTCTATGCTGATGTCTGAGCGGAAGTCATCGAGTGTGAACGATTTGACGCTGGCTTCATACACGCCCACGCGCAGCCGCCAGTAGCCGCCGGATAGGTAAAGCGTTCCGTTGCAGGCTCGCACCATGTCTTGCAGCGTCGTGCCGATGGTTGATTGCGAGTTCACAACCGCGTTGATCTGGTAGCGATCTTCGGTGCCTCCGCCAGCCAGCGTGATCGCGTCATCGCAATCATTCGCCGCCGCCGAGAAGTATGTGTCATCCACGCTGGCATCGCTGAAGCCGTATTCGCTCGTCAGGTAGTCGCGGATCACCAGCGCGGCGTTGGCGCTGTATGCCGTGGTCGTTGTGCGCGGATCGTAAACCTTGCGGCCCTTGATGACCGCCGTGAACGTCGGGATGCCGCCTGAGAACACGCTTTGCTCATATTCGAGCCGCACATAAAGGTGCGAGATGCCGTTGCCGACGAACTCAGCCGTGACCGACGTATCTGCCAGCAGGTCGGCATCTGGTGCCGTCTGCGTGCCGTCATATTTCCGAATGCGGATGTATGGTGTGCCACCCTTGGTCCAGCGGTCAGACGTGACATTGCCGGAGCCATCCAGGGTGACGATCTCATCGTTCAGGTAGATGTCACCAATCTCTTCGACCGGATGCCCAGCCACCACGATGATCATGTGCAGGTATTTGTTGGCGGTGCCTGTGCTTTCCATGAACACAATGTTGCCGCCCTTGCGGACCTGGCCGTAGACGTATTCCTGAGTGGCGGCAGGCTCGCGCGCATTGATGATGGTGCCTTGATTGGCGGCGTTTGGCGGCATCTTTGGAGCCAGCGCGCGCATCGCCAATGAGGTGATGGCAGTGGTGGCAATGTAGCCGACGACTGCACCAAGTGTCAGCGTGTATGTGCCGATGGTGAGAACAGCGGTTGATGCTGCCGTGCTGCCCAGAATGAGCGTCCCGACAGTGACAGGATCACGCGGCGCAAATTCCCAGTCACGATAGCGCAGGACATTGTATGGAGTGTTGCTTTTCATCTGACCCACGCGCCGCTGATTTCATCTATTGGCATGTATACCACATCTTGATCGCCGATAAAGACAGCCCTCGTCCCGCAGGCGACCCCGAGCGCCACGCCAGTAATCCACCGAGACACCCTGTCGCTCGCCACAAGCGCTCCACGCGGCGGCACACCGCCAACTCTTGTCAGGTGCATGTCGAAGCACTCGATGAGCGTCTTGCCGCCGTAGGTGGCCTGCATGAGCGCCTTCAGCCCTTTCGGGCCAAGTCCAGCATACTTGCCGATGATGTCGTCGGCATACCCAGAGCCATAGACCACCCTCCACGCGCCGTTGGTGAACGTGAAGCAATCATGCTTGCCGAGATCGAAGCACTTCCCACGCTGCTCACGCAGATAGGCGTTTAGGCCACTTCCCGTCCCCATACGATCTCCATGTCGGCCAGCTTCGTGGTCCAGTCGAAGAACGTGTCTCCGGCATGGCGCAGTTGATGGTTTGCAGATGTCATGCGCCGCACATTGGCCCGTTGCAGCGTCACCATCTTGCTCTCTACGGTCAACTGCACCGTGACGCTTTCTGGCGATTGCTGGATCGGCATCTTGTCGGTCAGGCCAGAGAACACTTCCACAACGGAAGCAACGCTGCTCTCGCCCATCAGGATGCGCGCACGACGACCCTGATACGGCTCAGTCAGCGCAAGCGACATGATGCCAGAAGAAAGCCCAGAGAGCGTCACAGACGCACCTTTAGCCGACAAGTCTGCGGCCTCTTCCAAGCCGCTGATGTTGAGAAGCTGGCCTGCGCCGAGGTAGGTGTTGCCCTCGATAGTTCTGTCGCCATATCCAGTCCACAGTCGGATCGTGCCGCTGCTGAACTGCCCCTCGAAGGCGTAGTATGGGCTGCATTCACTCTGCGTGAGGGCTGTCAGGAGTTCCGCTGGAATGCTGCGCGTCATATCGCCTCCATCGCGCTGAAGCTGATGCCGTAGATGCTGGCCTGGTTGATCGTCCACTCGGCTTCATTGCCAGCCAGCCGCCAACGACCAACCGTGCTTTGAACTGTGACCGTTGCACCGTTCGACGGTGCTGTGCGGACGTGCGGCCAGAGCGTCACCGTGGCGTTGCCGCTGCCGTCGGTGTCGGCATCCACCAGCACCTTGTGCAGCGTTGCCGTCGAGCCGCTACCAAGCTGGATGTAGTCGCCAGCCAGCAGGTATCCCGTCTCGCTCAACTGGTCGCTGGTGATGTCAAGGTCCTGGCCCGTCTGGTCAGCGCCGTTGACTGTCACGGTGTCAGTGCCGCGCGCGGTGCCGCGAGCAACGGCCCGCGCCGGGTCACCCATGTTGAATGTGCCGAACTGGCCGCGCAAGCTGACAAGCCACGCAACCCAGCGCTCGGCGTCCTCATACTTCATCGGCGGCAGCGTAACATCAGCGCCCCACATCTGGCCTGCGCTGGCCTGCGCTTGACCCGCGAAGGTAAACGGGCTGCGCTCATATGCCACCGCGTTGATCGCCCGCAGGCTGATGCCACTGACGCCCGTGTGCGTCGGGAAGGAAAGAGGGTAGGATATGGTCATGCGTAGCCCATCCCGCTGACACTGCGCCGCTGTGCGTCGAACACAGCCGCCTTGGTGGTTTCCACGATCTTGGGCAGCATCTGCTGAATTTCAGCACGGCTGACACCGGAGCCGAAAGTGATGTTTTGGTTGACGGTCACGCCGCCCCCGCCGAGGGCGCTGTTGGGGACGACGCTGGAATTGCGCGACGGTACGACCAGTTCAGGCCCCTTTTCGCCGACAAGATACGACTTGCCAGCCGTCATAGGCCCCCCGCTGGCTCGCGCGCCCGCAAGCGCGCCCATGATCATCCCGACCAAGCCTCTCCCCTTGCCTTTCTCACGGTCCCAGCTGCCGACAAGCTGCTGCACGACCAGCACCTTGTAGAGTTCCGCGATGATTGATCTGGCCATGTCGCGGAATGCGTCCTTCGCGCTCTTGGTGCCATCGACTATCGACATGAACCCAGAGGTCAGCGCGCTCTCCATCGTCTGGGCGATGCCGCCCATGATGGCGTCCAGTTCCTCTCCCATCTTCTTGAAGGGATCAAAGATGTTGGCCTTGATTGCAGAAGCTGCCGAGGAACCGGTCGCCGTATCTGTGAACGACTTCAATGCACCCTCTGCGGCAATGATTTTCCGTTCAATGCTTGACGCTTCAGCCCCAATAGCAGCGAGTTCTACCGCGCTATCAACACCTGCTTCACGCGCTGCAATTTCAGCTTTGCGCCCAGCCTCCATGATCCGCACCTGGTCAATGGATAGGCCGCGCTGGAAACTGCGAAGTTTGGCATTCATGCCAGCCAATGCTGCCGCAGCATTAACATTGATATTCATCACCGCAGCAGCAGCCTTTTCAAACTCCTGTCGCGCGCTTTCTGCGGCTTTTGCCATTTCTTGGGTGTTTTCTACCGCGCCATTTACCTCATTCTTGATGACGCCAACCAAGCCAGCTTGTTCAGCAAAAATATTCAACTGAAGCCGCAATTCAGGCGTCATCAGTCCAAGCGTTTCCAGAAACGCTACTGTTCTGCTAAGGTTCAGCGCCGCCTCTTCGCGCGTCTTGCCTTGAATGCCCGCAAGTATATTACGAAGGTTTATTTCTGCGTTTAGTTTAGCCTGGTACTTGTCCTGCATTTGCAAAGCAAATTGCAGTTCTTCACTGTTAAACTTTAGGCCACGCGAGATTGCATTGTTGATAATAAACCTGATTTCATTCAGCTTTGACTTATATTCTTCAAGTTTTTCAGTGGGGGCAAATTCTTTAACAATGTCAGCAAAGGCCAGCGCCCGCTGCTCCTCGCCGACCCGTTCGATAAGCGTCAGGAGGCCTGTGTACTTGGAGATGACAGGATCAACAGACCTTGCTGCCTTCCCCATAGCCGCACTGAAATCAATGCTTTCGAGCGCTGAGAATGCATCAGACAGCCGCTCTACCGCTGTGCGGTTTTCTTTTATCACCTTCGTCGTTTTCTCTGCCGCCACAGCAACGGCTGAAACGACTGCCACTACAGCACCAAGAACCGCGCCCCACGGTCCGAAGATACCCAGAAGCTGGGAACCCTGCTGGCCGAATGCTTGCATCTTGCTGGTGCCGTTAGCAACCTGAACCGCGAAGTCGCCGACCTGGTAGCCCGCTTGCTGAAGGACACCGCTAGAGAATTTCTTCAGGCTGGTCGCTGATCTGTTGTGGGCGTTTGCGTACTGATTGACCGTGTTGACCGAGCTCTTCATCTGCTGATCAACGCGCTTGACTTGGTCTTGGACCTGCCGCAGGCCAGCGGTGGCATCACCTACTTGGGCGGCGATGACAATGTTGATGTCACTCATTTTTTGCCCCGATCCTCAAGCACGGTGAAGTATGCGACCCATTCAGTGTACTCCGAGAATGAAATTTCCTCAATCTCTGCGATGGTTTTCCCCAATCTGTCGGCTAGGGAAATGAGGTTCATCCTGAACGGGTCGCCCTTCAGTTTTTTACTTGGTCCTCAATGCTCGCGGAACTGAACACCTGCGCGAACACGGCGGCGATCACCGAGATCGGCTCGCCCATCAGCACCGGCTTGTCTTCCAGCGTGAACGCCGGTTCGCCGCCCTCTTGCTCGCACTTCATGATGATCATCTCGACCATCCCAGCCATCGTCACATTGGACAAGAAGTTGGGATGCTTGCGCTGGATCTTATCCAGATCGCGGACGCTGACGTGCGTAGAATAGAGGCGAAGAGAAACTCCCCCTTCGCCCCACTCTGGCACCTCAACGACATTGCGTTCCATATCGGCCCGCTTGGCCGCAATGCGTTGCGCGATGCTCATGTTATGACACCGTAGCGGTGGTCAGCGCACCGGACCCCTGGACGGTGATCGATGCCTCAACCATGCCGTCGAAAGACGCCGTGATCGTCTTGCCGGTGACAATCGCCGTGCCAGACAGATAGGTGTCGCCGGTCGTGTTGCCCTCGGGATAGATGCCGAACGTGATCTCGGAGCCGACCGTCAATGCGACTTGACCGTTGGTGTCGGTTTCGTCCCAAAAGACATCGACCGAGCCGCTGAACGACTTCAGCGAACTCTTGAACGTGCGCGAGGCATCGCCCATCGTCGTGTCTTCAATGGTGTCAGCGGTCTCTTCGATGGAAAAGGACCTGACCTCTGCAACAGCATTCGCGCCGACGCGGACGCTGCCTTCGCTTCCAGTGTGGGTTGCCATAGGAACGCCTCCTTATCTGGCTGTTTCAACATCTGAGATACTTGTAACGTATCTCACGCGAAAAGTCAGCCTGGCGATGCCAAGCGGCTGTTCCGTTTCGCCACTGAACTCAACATCGGTGCCGGTTAGCACGATGTCTTTCGCAAGGCCGTTCACAGTGAAGTCAGCGGCCAGTGCCTCTTCGATCTCGACGGCGATGGCGTCAACGCTGTCATCGAACGTATCGGTGACGCGGACATAAGCATCGACATGCACAGTCAAGGCGCGCGATAGCGTCTTGACCCCGATAGTGATGAGATCGGATGTTTCGCTTCCGGTCGAGAGGGTCAAAGCTGGCAGCTTTGCCTCCGACAGGGGATAGACCCTTGACGCATATACGCGACCAGAAACAGCCGTGACCGCGCTCGAAAGCACGGCCTCAATGCGGTCCCTGATCTGCTTACGAATATGAGCCATCACTGACGCTCCAACTGAACAGTGGTGACGCCAGTGCCGTCATGCACCCAAGCGCGCACCTTATAGGTCACGCCAGAGACGATCATCTCGTCGGTCTCTGAAATGTAGGGAATGTCGGTCGTGCGGCAGGTCACACGGGGCTGCTCTTCATGCACAGACACGAGGCCGCCCGCATCGACCGGCACTGTCTCATTATCGAAGATGCCGAGAATGGTGCTGTCGCCCATAGCGTTCTTGCGCCGATAAGTGATCGACGTGCCGAAATCATCAGCATTCATCATCAGAGACAAATCAGCGGCGAACGGGATGGCCATTATTCATCGCCCTCCGGGGTGGTAAGTTTCACCGAGGATTTCTTCAGGCCGACAGACCTGTTCGACCTCTTTGGTTCCTTGGGTGCTTCATCGGTTTCAGCGAGGCCGCGAGCGATCAGCTTCTGAGCGATCACGTCTGGCAGATCATGCGTCTCCCCGGCAAACATATTGCCAGCGACCCCGCTGAAACACTTCTGTTTAATCCTGATACGCATTCAATGCTCCAAGTTTTGTGGGTGGGGACCGAAGCCCCCACCCGTCAGTTTAGGCGACCGAGACTTCGTCGGTCTTCGCGAACGACGCGCCATTGCGAACCGCCACATCGACCTCCTGGAAGATCGACATGCGAACCGTTCCCGACTTCGAGCCGGTGTACGGATCGACCAGGATCGACGGTGCGCCGAACAGGCCGACCATCAACTGCGAGAAATCGCCGAAGATGAGGGCCGAGGCGTCGTTGCCACCGTCGCCGGGGTCAAGGTTGGTCGGGACGTTCGACGTGAAGCCGGTGCGATAGCCGTAGAGGGTGGTCCACGGATCATTCATCAGCATCACGCTGTCGGTCGAGCCAACCTTGGCGGTCGAAGCCAGCTTGGCCTTGACAGCGGGCGACGACAGCCAGCCCAGCGCCGCCGGGTTGACGATGCCGTTGGCAGCTTCGACAGTCTTCACGATGGTGACGATGTCAGCCCAGGTCAGCGCGTCCACATCGGTTCCCGCCGAGATGTCCACGTTGCCGACGTTGCCGTCGTTCAGCAGGCCAGTCGGCTGACCGGATGCGCCAGAGCCGTTGATCGCGTAGTACTCGATCTTGTCGGCAACCGAAGCCAGAAGGTCGTTCTGAACCATCTGTTCGATGGACGGAACGCTTTCCATCATCAGCAGACGCGACATCTCAACATACGCACCGAGGGTGCGCGGCTGAAGGGTCACACCAGCATCGGTCTGGCTCTGATCTGCAACGTCGCCACCTTCCTCAACGAAGCCAGCCGCCGCACCAGCCGAGAATTTCGGCATCTTGATGCGGTTAGTCAGACCCGAGAGATACGTGACGCCGAGGCCAGACATGACCTGACGTGCGCGCAGTGCTTCGATGAACATGTCGCCACGGTGGATCGTCGGAACGAAGTTGTCGGTGACAGCTTCACCCGAGATGCCGCCGGTTGCTGCGGTCGTCATCACGCCAGAGCGCCAGATGTAGTCGGGGACATACATGCCCTGACCCTCTTTGCCGGTGCGGTGCGCGATCTCTTCGTGCATCTCACGCTCAAAACCGGCTTTGTTCCAGTTCCCGGTGATCTGCGCCTGGATCATGCGACCCAGCGAGTAGTTGCGCTGCTGCTTGGGCGCGACATCCACGGCGGCGGGCTGCACTTCGAGCGGCTTGTTGCCGATCACGTCAAGCAGCTTGCCACGGAATGCGTCGATGTTCAGACCGTTGCGGATGGCTTCTTCGCCAAGGTCGCGGTGGTTGTGACGCGCGGCCAGAGCGAGGATTTCGGCATCGTTCTTGCGGGCGGCGCGAACAGCTTCAGCCTTTGCCGCCTCAAGGTCGATGTCGTTCTTCTTGACTTCTTCAGTCATCGGAGAACTCCTTTCGAGAGTTTCAAGTTGAGGTTTAGCTGGAACCGACCGCCCAACACCGACCAGATTGGACTGATCCGCCGGGATTGATACAATCGAGATTTCCATTGGTGTGGTTCCGACCCGGTAATAATCTTCCGGGTCATCGTCACGCTTGATCCGACCATCGATGCGATAGCCGACAGAGATGTTCTGGCGAATGCCGTCCAGAACATCGCCGAACACTTCAGAGGCCAGCGCGCTTTTCCCAAAGCGCACCTTCGCGCGGAGACGCCGCCCGATCTCATCCAGTTCGACTTCCTCCACGACACCAATCTGTCTGGTCATGTCGTGGTCCAGCAACAGCGGGGCGCGCCCACTGTTCAGGAACTCCAGGTTCATGCTGCCAGCGGCATGGTCGATGACCTCAAGGCCAAAACTGCGCTCGACAGGTTCTTCCGAGGACACGCCGACGATTATTCGGCGGCTTTCCTCATCGATCTTCTTGCCGTCCATGTGCATGGCGCGGACGACCATGTCGTCACGCGAAAACCGCTCGCCGTCATCGATCACAGGTGCGGTTGTTTCAGGGTCGCTCATCATGTCTAGTCCTCTTCGCCATGAACTTCAGGCTGCACTGGTGCCTTGTCGCCGAACGGCTCAAAGGCGATGCTCAAACCATACCGCGCAGCCATTTCCTTGTCAGACTGGATCTGCGAGAACAATTCTTCAACATCTATACCATAGTTTGCGGCGATGGCCGACATGCTTGTCATGCCGTTGCTCAGGGCCTCCGCATGGGCGCGGATTTCCTTTTGCGGGTCAACCCAGCTAAAGCCACGCCCCCGGAAGTGGATGTTGTCGGCGAATTTGTCGTGCTTGCTAGGCGGTATTGGGATGTCACCGAAATCCAAAGCATTCCGCAGCCAAGCGCGGAATACAGGTTCGCAGAAATGCTCAACCATGAAGGATTGCAGCATCTTGTAGTGGTCACGCTCTTCAATGGTCCCTTGACGGATCGAAGAGTAGCTGACACCAGTCAAATCATTTGCAAGGCTGGTATAGCTAACACCCAGTCCCGAGGCGATGCCACGCAGGATCGCCTTCTCAAAGGCGTCAAAACCAGCGTTGGGGTGCGTGGGATCAATGAGTTGGAAATTGTGACCCGCCGGTAGCTGGTAAACACTGGCTGGAGACATGTCGATGATCGGGACGCCATCATCGCTGACATCATCTCCAGCGAACTCATCGCCATCTGGCGTCGTCACAATGCCGAATTTGGCTGCACCAGCGCGGGCCGCGATCAATTCAGCCTCACGATAGCCGTGCAACATCTTCAACCCGGCAATGGCCGGGGACATGAACGGCTCACCGCGCGTCTGATAAGTTCGCGCGGGCATGTAAACATGGATGATCTCTGCCGCCGGTACGCGCACATGCTTGCGGACAGTCCCATTGGCGGAAAACGTGTCATTTGGGTGCGAGGTCAAAACATAATAGGCGACAGGCCGTTGTGCTTTGTCTACCTCGACACCCATCCTGATCTGATTGCCATTCTCGGCTTTGCCATTTTTCTGGTCATCAACCAGATCGGCCTCAATGAACTCAAGCGCGAAGCCATCTCGCAGGCCTCGGCCACGAACGAGGCGCACAAATACCTCACCATCTCTGGCAAGGCTCTCAATTGCGAACCGCTGGGCGTCAAGCCACGACAAACGCCCGGTGATGTCGCAGTTGCCACGCCGCCCCCATGCGCGGAAGGCGTTCTCAATGATCGCATTCCCAGCCACATCAAAGGTCCGATCGGAGTTGCGCGCTCGGACCTGAAGGCTGAACCCCTTTTCACCGACGACGTTTACCTTCATCAACGTCAGAAAGCGCCGCGCGTATTCGTTATTCCGCGCCAAGTCACGGCTGCGGTTGCGAAGCACAGGCAAGGCCGTCCGCAGTTCACTGTCGGCTGAAAAATTGGACCCGATAAAGTCCGCAAAGAGACGCCCTTGATTTGCGCCCAAATAATTCCGCACCCGCCGACGCCTG
>Ga0208019_1001235_pt1 | contig 13658 bp, 15 predicted proteins | sample CB_VirMetaG_5_FD_184540 | JGI IMG/M metagenome (GOLD analysis project Ga0208019, IMG submission 184540) | Freshwater to marine saline gradient viral communities from Chesapeake Bay - CB_1508_1D Viral MetaG (SPAdes) (version 4) | ecosystem: Environmental > Aquatic > Marine > Coastal | place: USA...
TCTGAAGGTAGGAGTAAAGAAATGAAGGCCGATTCATTGCAGACCATCAATCCAGAAAGCATACGCTTAAAGGACGAAGTCATATCAATTCAAAAGAAATATATTGAACGCCTAGAGAAAACGATTGAGAAGCTTGAGGAAGACAAAAAAAAACGGAATCAGACAAACGTACCGCAATGGTACAACCAAACGTACAACTGCCCAGCAAGTCTAGTTTAGGCTCTGAAGACAAGTAAAATCCTAGCTGCTCTTTTTTTTGTTCATCGTGTTACAAAAAAGCTACCCCCCCCATTTATTCACACATATATTCAGATAACCAAATATAAAATTTGAGCCATAAAAACGAAATCGTCTCAGACCAACGGCAAAAGGCTTATGTTGGTCAACTATGGATTGGTAAGAAAAGATACCGTCGAGTCTTGATTCGTTTTGTGGATGCTAAAGGCTTAGAGCCTGAACAGTTGAACGCTTTGCTGGTCGAGCGATTTCTGAAGCTCAAAGAAAAGCTGAGTCGAGAAGTTGAGAGGCTCACAGATGAACAAGGTTTGTTTTTCAGTGAGTTGTTGGATTTGTTCTTGGCGCACGTTCAAGCAAACCGTGACGAGCGGACGGTTGGTAAGTATCGACAGCAGCTTAGTCGCTACCAAAAGATTGTAGGTGATTATCGGATTCGGCTTCATACCTCACAGTTGACTGATAAGTTCGTCTTGGCTTTAAGAAAGGCTGGACTGAATGATCACAGTTGCAACTCTTACCTTCGAGCAGTTCGAGCGATTCTTAACTGGTCTTGGGAGCAAGGCCAGATTCCGGCAGCCATTAAAGTCAAATCGGTTCGCTCGTCCAAGCCTCTGCCTGCTGTATTTTCTACTCAACAACTCGAAGATTTACGGCAACACCTAGAACAAGGCTGGAACGAAACCAAACGAAGACGGTTCTTGGTTCTGCTTCGTGCCTGGTGGTTTTTGCGATTCACTGGAATGCGTGGTGGTGAACTGCTGGCGCTGAAATGGGACAACGTTTACCCAGATCGAATCAAACTTCGCTCAACAAAGGATTGGAAAGTCAAAGGTCGAAAAGACGCAATCATTCCAATAGCTGAAGATTTAAAAGATTTTATTCAGTCGCAGGATATTCAAGGCGAGCGTTATGTGCTGGATGATGGCAGAGGTAAGCCTTTGTATTCAAGCCTTGGGGATTTGACCAAATCCATGAGGAAGGCGCTTTTAAAGGTAGGCATTGAAAACGCGAAACCGCTGCACTCGTTTCGTTCTACGGTTGCGACTGAACTATTATCTGGTGAAAGTTCAAATCCTGTTCAGGTGCAAAAGCTTCTGCGTCATCAGTCGATTCAAACAACCATGTCTTATTTAAATAGTGACCATTTACAGCAGGTGGACTTGGTAAATAAACTGGGAAACTCGCCACAAAACACTGTTTCAAAGAAAAAAACCGAAAGCCGCAAGCCCAGTATTCATCTGGCCTACAGCCGAAAGAACTAAGGTGACTGTTAATCATTGGGTCGCTGGTTCGAGTCCAGCTTGGGGAGCCACTTCCAGCCGATCTGTGAAACCTCCGGTAAGTGGCAATATTTGAAAACCGCCACTAGCCCAGCAGTTGCTCCTTCAGTTTTTTTGCTTTTCTGATTTTTTTATACAATAAAACGCCTGGAACAGCAGCACCCATACCTGTTGCCGCTAAAACTAATTCTAATCCGCCAGAATCAACCGCCTGGTTGAAAATCTCTAAAAATCCTTCCATTAGTAACTCCAGATCATTAAACCGTCTTCTCTATCGTCTACATGCAGAAATCTTTGACTGCCTGTGAAACTGAAGCCATAGCCACCGAACAAGCCCATCTGAATTCCGATTTCTAACAGCCTTGCCCCATCAGCATTCCAGCAGGCTATGTCGACTGCTCGACCTAGCACATGATAACCCGTACTTTTGGGTTTTCCGTCTTTCCATTTAGCCTTTTCAACCGGATGCTCTGACGAGCGAAAGGCTGAAGTCAACCTAATAGGTTTGCCGTAGTGCTGACGCAAGGTTTCCAGCTTTGTAAGAAAAGAACTCGACATAGAGCATTCACCTGTGAATTTGCACTTCAGCTCGTCTCTCGAGAAGTGTTCTGAATGGTCAATGAATTCCATCAAGTCTCCTTTTCTGGGTAATCCACACATTCTTGACTGTACATTTCGCCAAACGCTTCTCGTTGAGGCAAAGGCATTAACTGAAGGTCTACATATCTATGGTTTTCGCGGTAATGGTCAATGACGCAAGAACACAACTGAATGGCGGATTGCATGGCTAAGTTTGAAGTCATGCCTTGCATTTGATAGGTGGGAGCCAAACGAAGTGAGCATTGGTAAGCCCATGAAACAAGGTGTAAAGTCTTATATTCGACAGGCAAAGCGTAAGCTGATGTTGACCACAGCAAAGCCAAGCCTGTGAGAAGATGTTTCATCTCCTCAGTTCTCTATTGATAACGTCACCAAGATTGTTGACGGCAATCGTCATGTCCTTTATCGCAACATTTGTTGCTGACATAATACTCATTAATTCAGAGTTTGACGTCTTCATGTATTGCCTGAGTTCTTCGTCATTCTTCGCGTCAGCCGCTAAATAAAGTTTTCGTTCTTCCATCATCATCGAATCTTTTTTTTCAGCATCTGCTCGCAACTGTTGTTTTTCCTTATCGTGCTGTTTAAGAATAAAAATTATTAACCAAGCAAAGAAAATCAACGCAGAAGCTGAAGTTCCAAGTTCTTGGACAACGTCAATTATTCCGGTGGCTTCTGCTGGCATGGCTCGGCCTTCGCTTAGTCGTTAGGTGGTGTGGGCCACGTTATGCCCGTTAGTTGTCCGTTTTCGTCTAGTTGTGGGTCTGCGGTTGCTGGTAAATCTCTGAGTGCTTGTCGGTAGTCAATTTGTGCTTGGGTCATGACTCTGTCGGATACTGCCATCCAATCGGTTTGTTGGAGTAGTTGGTTGCGTTTAATGCGTAATTGACGTAATGGTTCTACAGCAGTAAGTTCTGCAATTTTGTTAAGAATCAAATCATCATTAACCGTAACAACATTTTTTTGTGAGTCATAGCAAACGTTGAAAGCAATTTGTTTGACTTCTGGATATAATAAATAAATTACAGAGTCTTTCATGCGATCTCCATTGCAATAAATGTAATTGGTGATGTTTGATTATATGCTTGATTATTCCCACCTTCCCCAATGTAAACAGTATGTCCTGTGAATGGACTTATATTGTGAATAAGCTGTAACTGATATGTAATTTCAGTATTAGCAGACGGCTGATCGACAAAAGAAAAACTGTGCTGATTTTGTCCATTGACATCTGCACCAGTATCAAAAGAAACAGAGGTTGCTTGTGTCCTATTACCAGAAGATGCACCAACTGCAAAAGATGTATTGTCTACAGCAGAAATTGTTCTTTTAATCCTAAAAAATTTAGGATTGTTATCTCCACTCTGGCCTACAGTAAAATTGTAATTTAGTAAAACTTTTGAAGACGTAGACGATGGCGTAATTTTTACTAATAGTCCTGTTAAATCAGTAAATGTTGCAGTAGAATTATCTGAAATACTCCCTGTAAGGATAGTAGATTGAACCTGTAAAATATGCCCACCTGAAACTTGGCCTGAAACAGAAGGTCCAGCAGGAAACACCACATTACTGCTAAGTGTCCCATTATTAACCGTAATCGTTCCGCCTGACTCGCTAGCAAAGCTAGTCCCGTTTAATTGAATCTCTCCTGACATATTTAAATCACGTTTAGGGTTCCGGTAATATTTAATGCTGAAGCACTAGTAAAATTTGCATATCCGCCAACCACGATCAAAGTTCCTGCCATCGTCACTCCACCAGAAGAAAAGTCTGTTCGTCCTACATACATCCTGTTGGTCCCAGCACTAATTGCCAGCGAGTCAGAAACTGTACTGCTGTGTTCGATGTATGAACTGCCAGAGCCGCCACCACCAGCAGAAGCTTCGAGGCTGATTAAGCCGCTACTGTTATCATAAGTTAAAACATAATTGTCTTGTCCTGCGCCTACAGTTTGGTCTGCGTCAAAGGAAAAATTTCCAATTGAAACGTTACCCGTGCCGTTTGGGTCTAACGTGATATTTCCGTCAGTATTAGTGCTGCTGATCGTGTTTGCGTCCAGCTTCAAATTATCGACTCGCAAATCAGTGACGGCTGAGTTTGTCCCAATCGTCACACCGTCAATGGCTCCTCCGTCAATATTGACCGAATCAGCCGCTTGCGTTGCGATTGTGCCAAGTCCAAGGTTTGTTCTGGTGGTGCTGGCATCCGTGACCGTGATTGCACCAGTGACGTTGAGTTGTCCACCCGTATTGAAAACACTGGATGTCGCAACCGTTGTTGCCGTCAGTGTAATCGTCGAGCCATTAAAAACCTGAAGCTCATTGACTTTAAGAAGGCTCATATCAGTTCAACAAATTCAAAGTTGTAATCATAAAGCTGACTTCCTTGATAGCTGTAGGCAATGGAAGCAGGCTCAAAGAAGCTACCAAAAACTGCGGTGTTGGTTTGATAGCCCAGAATCTCAGCAGCAACAGGTTGCATTCGTAAGCCAGAAAACACCTTGGTTGCGGTTGCCCGTTCGCTTTCTAAGACCTGTACCGAACCAGTGAATCGTCTGCGAATCTCGCCCAAACGGTAGACCAAACCTGAATCTCGCTCCTGTTTAATTCCTAGCGAGTCTCTGCTGATCGACATACCCACGTTGGGATTATAAGTCTCTAAAACTTTTCCTGCTCGAATCGTATTTAGAACAACAGGCAACGTCATTGAAGTGACGCTAAAGCTGGAGTCTCCGCCTGTAGTTAGTTGCAAATCTGTTGTTCCGGTCCCGTCTCCCGTGATTCGGTTGATTTGGGACGAATTGACAAACGTTCCAAGTTTAATTTGTGGATATTCTTCCAGATAAATATTTGTACTGCTGGCCTGAAGTCTTCCCAATTCGCCTGAAGATCCTGTGACCCAACCGTCAAGTGTTCCTTTGACATCTGTAGAATTTGACAAGGCAATTTCAACCGTGGTTGTTGTTGCTGGACAAGCTACAAAAACCGAATCATTCCAGTGTGTCTTTTCGTTTAATAGATAGTATTCGCTCAGTGTGTAGCTATTGGAATAAGTCTCAGTTGAAAGCGTTGAGGCTCCAGAATCCTTAAATGTTACCGTCACAGCTTCCGCAAGATAACTGAAGAAAATGGCTTCAGCACCTGGACAGGTAACGGTAATCGTCGCACTCGTTGCGTTCGCAATGTATGGCTGCTTCGCATAATTATTCTCAGTTTTGGCAATCGCATAATCTGCTGATAAGTGACTGGCTGAACTGCTGATGCCTGTGATTGCATTGGTATAGATAATTTTCATGCAGCTCTTACAAAGTCCAGGTCAGTTGGTCCGCTGATTGTCGTATCTTCACTGTCAAATGAGTAAATGATTGAGGTGATTGTAATGGTGGCCTGCAAGCTTTGACGTTCGTCCACACAAAGGATTCGGTAGCCTAAGAGCCAATCGTTTTGAATTCCAAAAACTCTAGCTGTGCAGATTGGTGAGGCTTCTGAAATCAAGATCGCTCTGAGAAATTGAAGCACCTTTTCTTCACTCGTCGAAAGTGCCTCATATTTTTGTTCTTCCCCATAACTCAAATTTTCAACCTGAACCACCTTTCGCTCAGTCGCTAGCGTTACAGAGTCTGGGTAAGGCGTATTGTATTCAAATTCAGAATACACCTTCTTGATTGGGTAAGCTGGATTGACACTCAACCCCAACAACTCTGGATTTCTGACCGTCTGATAAACTGCTCCGGTTTGAATCCGGTTAATCACTCGCAAAGTGCTACCGTCAATCTGAAGCAGCATGTTTGCGGCTTTGGCAACATCAGTTGCAAAATCAAGCAACGGTTCGGAGCGGGATGATGGCTGCGCCATTATGGACTGTAAATTTCAATATCAGAGGCAGTGGTTGCCAGGTCAAGCGAGCGCACGATCAGCGTTCCGGTTCCGTTGACGGTAATCGTCACAGAATTGCGAATCTCCACAGGTGAGTCCTCAACTCTTGTGTCGCTAATCGTTTCATCGACTAAAAAAGCCTTGCCAGAAATTAAGCTCATTGCAGGCTCACATCTAGTGAGAGTCCCAATTGAGAAGCTGTGTAGCTAAAGAACTGCGCAAGTGTTGTCCCTCTGGTGGATACTCCAGAAATGCTCAGGACTCCGCCAACCGTTGCAGCATTGAGCTTGATGGTTGAGGTTGTTGGAGCAATTCCAGAATTGCCGCTTGCATTCCAGTATTCTGTTGAGCCGGAATCTGTTGAATAGATCAAGACTCCGTCCTCTCTAATTTCAATCGGGTCACTGCTGCTGGCGAGTTCCAGATTTGGATTTGCCACTTCATCATCTCGCTTCTTGATTACTGGCGTTTGTTCGTTCACGATTCCCCAAGAAAACGGAAGCCTCAAAGGAATTCCAACTCGATGCGTGTCTCCGTCACTGACGAAGCTTCCGGCAGTACCCACACCTGCCGTAACTGGGACAAAATCCTTATCTTGTAAGGTGAAGGTATTGGCAGAGGTTCGGACAATGTAGTAATAGTTGTCATCGCTGACGCCTGAATATTCCAGGTTTCCACCGTAGGTATCCATCTTTTCAAAAATCACTTGTTGCCCTGTCGCAAACCCATGAGAATTTGCGGTAATGCTCACAGGTTGCCCTCCGCCTGGTACACTGACGCCTTCAACAAAAGCAAAGGATTCGGTAAGTGTGAATGGCCTAGCACCCAGTGAATATTCGGTATCTGTTAAGGCAAAGGTCAGTTCTGTTTCGCTGATTGCCTGCAAAAAGATTTGACCAGAAAACAAGTCTCTTCCAGCCTCACCCCATTTGATGGTGCATGGGTACAACTGGGGAAGTCGCACTAGGTCTTCATAGCGTTGCAAAGCAAATGGTGCTTCCGCATTCAGGAAATCGTTGTGCAAGGTTAGGTTGCCGAACTTCACCCCAATCTTGCCTGAATCTTCCACCTGTCCAAGTTCGAGTGAAGGCATTCTCTTTATAAACGGTTGCCAAAAATACTCGCCAGCCAGACCAAGCTTTGAACCTCGGTAAACCGTTTCTGCTACAGTGATTTCAGCGAGTAACTGGCTCATCAGATATACCTAGCCGGAACATATTGGTCGCCTTGTCTTCGTGTTCTCTCTCGCAGCTCACTTCGGAATTCTTCAATACCTGCTTTTGTCTGGCCTGCCATGTCCGTATAAACATTCACCTCGGTGTCATTCTCTCTGACGGCAACAATCAATTCAGCGAGAAGCCTTTTCACCTCTGGATCTGAGGTTGCGTTCAGTGCTGCGGTGTCGCCTGAGTTCAAGCGGTTTAGATTACTGACGCCATATCTGCGGACGGTTTCTGGTGATAAAATATATTCGCCAGGACTCAGCATGGCTGGGATAGTGTCCATTGGGTCTGGGACTAATCCGCCTTGAGCGAATCCAACTCTTGCAAGTTGTTTAAAGTTCATTCCCAAGTAGTTTGCTGCCTGTTGTTGAGCAGATTGTAGGCTATTGTAAATTTCGGCAATGAAATCTGTGCCGTTGCCATAAATCGCTAGATAATCGTATCCAATCATGGGAGCTAATGAATAACGCTCCTTTAGCTTTTCTTCTAGCGTGTTTGCCATTTCCTGCGGTGTGCCTGTATATGGCCCCATGACCGTTGACCGATCTGAAAAATTAGCAAAATAGTTTGATGGTAGAATAGTGCTAGATTTTGCAAAATATCCTGCAACATCAGTGTAATAGCTTGCAGAATCAAATAGGTTTACGTCCCATGTTCCGCTTGTTGTTCCAGTTGTTGCTCCAGTTGTTGTGCCGCTTGTTGTTCCAGTTGTTGTTCCAGAGCTGGTTCCAGAACTGGTCCCCGAACTGGTCTCATTGATTAAGCCGCTTAAATCAACATCAAAGCTAAGACTGTTTAGAGCAGTTTCAACAGCAGTTGCAAACGTTGTCGTCATCGTTGACAAGTCCAGTGTTGGAATCGTCCCAAGAGAAAAGTTTGACGATTTGAAGGTGATTGTTTTTGAAAATCCAGAAGCTAACGAAACTGAGACATCAGATGAGCTTAAAGCTATAGATTTTGAAAAATCTGAAACCTTGCTGACTGAAACGTCAGCATTCGCCAAAGTCACTGACTTGCTGAAGTTTGAAGCTTTGGTAAGTTTTACATCCGCACTCGCCAAACTCACAGATTTACTGAAGTCAGTGGCTTTGGTAAGTTTTACATCCGCACTCGCCAAACTTACAGACTTGCTGAAATCGGAACTTAATGCAGCAGTTACTGAATCGTTTGGAATAAAAACTGATAGTGATAAATTTTCAGAATCTGCAATTGCTGCCTTGAGTGCAGCGTTTGGAATAGACACGCTCAAGGCTAAGTCTTCAGCAGTCTTGGTTGATAAGACATCAGAAGGAATTGGCACGATTAAATTGTAATCTGCATCATCTTCTGTGCTAATGATTGTGGATAAAGCTGAAGAAGGAATGTCCAAATTCAAAACAAGGTCGTCTGATACTGATGCTGAAATTGTATCTGATGGAATTTGAACGCTGATCGGTGTTTCTGGCAGATTGATTTGTAAAATATCTGCTAAATTTACTCCTAAAGCCTCACCAATCAATTCAATCTGGTTGGTTGCAAATTCTAGCTTTAAGTTGTTTAAACTGTTAATTAATTCCTCAAAACTTACTCCCAATTCTTCTGCTAATTCGCCAACTTCAGAAGAGGTACTGTCAACCGCTGAAGCTGGTGCTGTTAGGCCATAGCTAAGTCCTAATAACGCCAAGTCGTCCAGCACACCTTCAAAAATATTTTGAAATTCAGTGCTGGACTTATAAACGTCACGGCTTGCTGAGAGGTATTCATTAACGAACGCCTGGAAGTTTTCAATGTCCTCTTCCGTTGCGTCAGGTTGGAAGGCTGTCTCTAGCAGTTTTTGATATTCTTTACTGGCTTCGTCGAATTGCTCTCGCGGTCCTAGTAAGCTGAAATCGCTAAATAGCAAATCTGTGATTTGGTCAAAAACTCCTTCAACCGTTTCGCCAATCTTGATGATTGCTTTTTCAAAGTCCGCCAGAATTTTCTGTAATCCAGACTGAGCATTTTGTAGCAATAATAGATTGGCTTCTCGTTCCCGTTCTTCGTTGAGTTTTCGCAGCTCGCTGATCTGTAGATTATAGAGTTGAAGGCTTTTTTCTTCAGCTTCGTTAATTGCGTTTAGGAGTTGCCTTCCGGCAGTTTCATTATCTATTTTTTCAAGTAGACTTCTATTTTGATTAATAATTGCTAAATCTTCTTGCCTTCTTAACTCAATTAATTCAGCCTGAGATAAGTTTTGCCTGTTGATTGCGTCAATTTCTGATTGAGCATCCAACCCAATCTCACTCAAACTTGTGATTTCGGCAATCAAGGATTCAACGACAATCGCTTCTTTCTGTTTAATTTCAGAAATCGTCGCTTCAATCTTTGCTAGTTCTTCTCTGAAATAATCACCAAAGATTTCAGCAGCACTTCCAGGTCCAGAGGTTTTTAAACCGTCTTCAAAGACTTTCGCTTCTTCGCGCAAAAGATCAATTGCACCTCTTGTGGAGGAGAGAAAACTGTTGATAATTTCGTTGATTGGTAGATTTTCAGATAAACTTACCAGTTCATCAATCTTCGGTTGTAACGCTTCCAGCGTGGATGCTTCTTGCTCAATTGCCACAAAAACCGCATCAGCTTGAGCGTAGGCTAGTTGCAAGGAAGATGGTCCAGCAGGTTGTCTTCCTCCTCCTCCAAAATTGGCTTCTAACTCTCTGATGAATTTTCCACTTCCAAAATAACCATTCGGTCCCAACTCAAGTAAATCTGCGGTGTCTTCCAGAATGTTCCCAGCTTCTTCAATAAATGCTTTAACTAAGCGATTAATCGCGCTCTGCAAATCCGCCAAAATGTCAAGCAGTGGGTCTAGTGTGTCAAAAAGAATGGTGAACTGCTCTTCAATCGCAGCAGCAACTTTTTCGTTGCTTAGAGCAGCAGCGGCTCCGGCATTGATTAAACCAGGAATTCCACCACCTGCCGCACCATAAGCTTGCCCCATTTGTGCCGCTCTGGACGCATTCGGGCCAGCGCCAAATACTCCACTAACGATAGTATCTCCGACTGCATTAACGTATTGCTCTCTGGCCTTTGCTTGTTTTTCAGCATTGCTTAACTGCTTTTCTGTTTCTGCGGTGATGTCTTGCTGAATGCCAAGAAACCTTCTCAAAGAATTTAGAATGCCATCATAAATGTCGATTTTTTGCAGTCGGTTTAATTCTTCTTGCGCTTTGTTAATGGCAAATTTTGCGTCCAGAATTTTTTGTTCGAGTGCTGCGCCTTCTTCAGTAATTTGTGCGTCTTTTATTTTTAATTCGTTGTAGTCTCTTTGGGCTTTGATTGCGGCTTCAACAATCTCAACAATCTTTGAAAGTTCCGTAATGTATTGTTGTATAGGTAACAATTCATCTGAACCAAAAATGGTTTGACTAACGAATTCTGGATCTTCATCCAAAAGACGATTGACATCAAAAAGAATTTTATTAATCTCTTCAGTTAGTTGAGGCCCATACTTTTCAATATCTGTCAAATAGCCTTCAAGACTTTTGATTGTCTCCTGAAAAAATGCTGATTCATACGTTTTGGACTGCATTGCACCACCACCACCTCCACCTTTCGTCAAATCAACAATTGCTCCTGAAGTTTCATTCGCTTGGTCTTTAGTCAAGCCTAGCTTCTCCATCAGCGAATCTAAGCCACCTGTGACGTCTGCGATGTAAAAACCCAGTGCTGCCAGCGCCCCAATCACATTGGTTTTCGATGCTGCTCCCAACACCTTCATTGCGGTTGCGGTGTCATAAATCGCACGAATTACCTTGGGAGCAAACGCAACAGCAAACCCGACAGCAGCCGCTTTTAATACTCGCGCCAACTCGTCAATGTTTTCAGCAAGCGTCGAAATAACAGAGGCAATACTGTTGAAAAATCCGGTGCTTTTCTCGAAGTTGCCAACCAGCAAAATGAATGCGTTATTCAGTCGAGTAAATGAGGTTGAAATGGTGTCTTGTGCCTCGCCAAACTGTTCGTTGATCGCGTCAGCAGAGCCAAGGATTGCGTCTTTAAATAGCTGATTCGTTAGGTTGCCATCTGTCACAAACTTCTTCAGGCTTCCAGCCGTAAGTCCAAGTTGCTTTTCCACTTCTCGCAGCAAATTCGGCATTCCGTCAATCAACGAATTAAATTCTTCCGCCTGAACCTTTGGCGAGTTCAAAGCTTGCGCGAGTTGCAGCAATGCACCTGAAGCTTCAGAACTGCTAGTTCCGGCTGCGGCTAAAGACTTTGCTACAATGTCAGTAAGTCGAATGGTTTCAGCTTGGGATGATCCTAGCTGGTCAGCGGCAATTCTAAGGCGAGAATAAAGCTTCGTGGTGTCTTCAATTGCGGTTCCGGTAGTCTGTGAGACTCGGTACAACTCTTTCTGAACCGCTGCGGCTTCAGCGGCTGAATTCGTTGCAATGCGGATTTGATTGGCAAAACGTGTGAAGGTGTCTGCGGCTTGTGCAATCTGTTGGATACTGATCGCAGCAAACAGAGCAGAAGCGGCATTCTTTGCAGACTTGAAAGCCGATTCCATTTTTCTGGTTGAGTTCGCCACTCGGTCCATTGCAGAAGACGATTTTTTCAGTTCGCCTTCAAGCTTGCCCAACCGATTAATGGCGTCACGAATCTCTAATTCAATTTCAATGGTAGAGGCTGCGTTTGCCATTTATCGCTTTCTTCGTGGTCTTGGGGTAGGTCGAGCGGTTGAAGACTTTTTCTTCTGCAAGTCTCGTTTGCGCTCGTTCTCTTTCTTTCTGTGGCTAGTGACTTCTCGGTCGATTGTCACTAAAGCCGAATAGACTTCTGGGGTATTGATTTCTGCTCTTCTCAAGTAGCAATCAATCGCTTCTTCGCGCAGAAAACCAATGTCAAAACCCAAGTCTCGTCCGGTTGTGTCCAAGTCTCGAAAGGCTTGAACCGCTGCTAGGTTTCTCTCGGTCAGCGTCAAATTGTTTGGACAAACTGCACAAGGCGGTTCTTCGTCTTCTGTCCAGACATTGTCCGCTGATTTGCAACACCAAACGGCTTGATACCTGTCACCAGCTTGAATGCCGTGTTCTTGGGAATCATCTAAATAAGTTGCTCGCTCAAACAACAAATTCAGATAAGCGGTTAATTTCCCTCTTCGTCATCGACTTTCGCCTGGGCTAAACGCATCAGTTTCAAACTGACATGCGTTGCCATCTTGTTGAGTGCTGCGTCTTCTTTAACAAAAAGCTGCTTGTTGGTGTCATCACAAGGCTCGTCGAAACTCCAACTTTGCACACAAGGCACAAAAAGCTTACGAGCAAACATAAGAGAATCAATCGTTTGCTTGCCTCTTTGTGTTTTCGTGGCTGCGTTCAATGCCTCGGTCAACAGTCGCTGATGAGGCAAAACGCATTGAAATGTTGCTTCTAGGTCCAGGTCTGCGTCATTGAAGTCGATTGTTACTTCGTTCGCTCGCTGGACGTCAAAAATTGAAGGCATGAATTATTACTTATAAATGAGTGAGAAAGCGGCTGCGTCTGTAGCAGAAGAACCTTGCGTCAAGGCAAAGTCCACGGAAGCGGCTGCGGCTCCGTCTTGCTCAGTTCCGCTAATCGAAACGCGAGCAGATGGAATGATGATTTGAACAATTGAACCTGCGGTGTCGCCAACCTGAACGCCAATTGCGATTTGTTCCAATCGGGCAAACTGTTCAAAGCGATACGCTTGCGCTGGTCGCATCACAAAATCAAAAGAACCAGTGACGGTAATATCGTTGCTGACATAAGCTGCTGCCGGAAATTTGTCGCCTGTCATTTCTGCTAGACCAGGATCACCAAGGTTTTTGCTGACGCTCATGCTAAAACCAGTTGCCAAGAACTCATTGGCTGAAGCAATCAAGCTTCCGGCTGCGGTGTTTTGTGCTGCCAAGTAAACTTGAGCGGCACTGGTGGCGATTGGCTCATAACTCGAAAGCGTAGCGGCTGGCAAATGAGGCACTAAGTAGTCAGTCGCACTGACTGTGAAGGAATCACCAGAAGCGGCTTGCACCCCCACCGTCGCGGCTGTTGTTGAAGGTGAGCTGATGGTTGCAGCACCTCCGGTGTTCACCTGCGAGTCGCTTGAATCGTAAATATCAACCAGTTGCCCAGCGAAAAAATAATCGGCAGCTACTGCGTTTGTTGCAGGGTCAAGCGTAACGGTGGCAGGCGAGGAATCAGTAACAGAAACGTCTGTTCCGGTTGCGTTCACTGGTCCAGAGTAGCGGATTCGAGAGGCGCGACAGTTTGCGTTCATGGTGAAAACACCGTCTCTCGTAATGTCTACGCTGAAGCCTTCAACGACGGTTCCGTTGCTCACATACAATTTATAAGTATCAACCAACTGCGCGACTTGAAAGGTGTTGCTGACTCGGCTGAAACTGTAAGTGTTTGATACTCCAGCAGAAGTCGTCAGTGTCCCAAAAACCTTTTGCAGCAGTG
>Ga0208019_1001237_pt1 | contig 13643 bp, 17 predicted proteins | sample CB_VirMetaG_5_FD_184540 | JGI IMG/M metagenome (GOLD analysis project Ga0208019, IMG submission 184540) | Freshwater to marine saline gradient viral communities from Chesapeake Bay - CB_1508_1D Viral MetaG (SPAdes) (version 4) | ecosystem: Environmental > Aquatic > Marine > Coastal | place: USA...
TTAATGTGAGAAAACAACTGAAGATCCGGTTGGAGAACACAATTACCAGATATAAAAACACTAAAGGGTTCAAACCCACACAAGAACAGTTGTATCATTGGTTTAGAATATTGAATCGTGGGTTGTTCAACAGTAGATTACCATCTGTGCCGTTGCGTGTTCGAAAACTAAACAAAGACTGGGGTAGGTGTGTGGCCAACTGGGACAACAGGAAGACACCAAAAGGCAAATTTGACCAACGTGTTATACCGTACCACATAGACGTGGAATTCTACATAGAACTACACTGCAAATTTCCCACATGGAGAGACTTTGTTGAAACACTAGCACACGAGATGGTGCACCTGTATCAGATGACTTGGTTAAAGGATCCTTACAGTAATCACAACAAGAATTTCTTCGCTTGGAAGAACAAGTTTAGGTTGGCGGGACTAGGGCTATCTCGGTGTTAACACATTTTCAAATTCTTTATAACTGATCACTTTACTGTTTCCTAAATCAGTTCCTGTCTGCAGGTGGTTAAGGTAACTTGGTGGATTGTTGTGCACGACTGTGTAGTTCACATATGGCCTCATCTTCAACATGTCTCTGAACTGTTTCAACCAACCTTCAAATATTTTGTCGTCATTTCTGTCGCCATAGCAATCAGTTCCTTGATATATGTTATTCAGTTGATCCTTACCATACTCCCTGAAATCATATCCAATGAGATATATGTTACGGTGTCCGTGCACACCCGCAGTCCAGAATGCGGCATTGCCGGATATCCAGTGTGGGTTGTGTGGTATGAGGTGCAACATGCCCTTGTTCTGTTTCCTGTTTACTTCTAAACTGGGAGCGTAGTGAACTGTTTTCAAACCAACACCGTCCTCACACATCTGCACGGTCATTTTGGTGTCCACTGAAAATATGAAATCTGGTAGGAAGTCTCTGTAAAGAGCGTTACATCCGTATGTTTGGCCTGTGGATTTTAGTTTGTTTAGGTCAAAGTCTTTACGTGATGGTCCATTTCCTATGCAGTAGGCATTTCCTTGTGGCACCGCTTTTACTTTATCTTCATAGAACGCTGTCTCTTTGATCCTCTCTCCTTTCCTTATCACCGTGTTGATCGTTACAGTTTCACCAGAGTATGGTTTCCATTCGATTGGTTGTATTTGATTTTTTTGTCCTATGTTTATTGTTTTCATTTGATGTATTTGTCTTCCAACCTTTTTTTTATCCTTTGCCATGGCAGACCTTGTTCTATCTCTTTTTCGAACCACTCCGTGTAAGACAACTTATTGGCCCAATTAATCCTGTTAGGCATGGCCGGTGTGTTTATGTCTGCCAGGTTTGTGTTTCCCACATCGTGGCACAGGCTAGAATTTGACACGAAAACCGGAATTCCGTTTATGACTGCTTCCATGGCAGGATTGCTTGAGTGATTAACAACGGCCCATGTCCTTTCTAATGTGGCCTTGAAGTCTGTGTCGTCGTATGTCCTATAGTCTTTCTTGGGAAATCTTATTTTTACGTTTTGGAAATTCTCTTCCTTTATTTGAATGGGATTTCTCGGATGCGGACGTACCAATATCGGTCTAGTCGTATATTTCCTGATTTCTTTTATCTGTTGGGTTATCCATTGCTCCATGCGAGGTAATCCTTTCCACTGCTCGGAGGCATCGTGTTGTCCACATATGACGATTATCTCTCCTGAAGGATTCCAGGGTTTGAGTTTGTGTTCAAAGAGAGGCCAGCGCCTGTCGTCAAACTCTTGATTGGCAAAATCTGCATCTCCATTAATTCCGTTTATTCCTATTTTGAAACTTTGGTTTCTTCGTAGCCCGCCAACTTCTAAAACCACGACAGGTTTTCCCTGCGACCTGTAATGATTCCATATCTTCTTGTATTGTTCCATCCTACCTCGCCACAACACACTCCAGATTACCGCCACATCTGCGTTAGTGCTTTTGTTTAGGCACACTTCATCACCAGCGTCGTGTAGACTTTTCACAAATGCGTCAAATATAGGTTTTGAGTTTAATGGACCATAGTTTGTCCAAACTTCTAGTTTCATCAGTTTCCTGTTCTGCCTTTGGCCACCTTGCTAATTATTTCCTCGGCCTGATCAGTATCAAACTTAACACCACGGAATGGATCATGCTTTTCAAGATTTTTCCAATAGTCTTCGTTCCTAGATCCTCGGAGGTCACTCTTGGAACTTTTTCCAAGCAACTTTCTTTTTCCTTTCATGTGGTCTATGTAACTCCCAAGCTGACTATTGATAAACACGTGGTGTCCCTTGGCTCCTGCTCCTTTGCCTATGTCGACCCCATCATTGGGTGCTATCCTTTTGACACACTGCCAGAACAGGTAACTGTCGTGCCATTCCATTTCGTTGAATATAGTGTCGTTGATGTACATGTCCGTCCAGTACGACATAAATTTAGTAATCTTAGGATGTCTTCGATTGTAGCACACCCATCCACATTCAGGATAAATGTCACCTCTTCCGAGGTAATTCAAGAGTTTATCATCCGGGAGAAGATCAAAAACAAAATCTTTGCTTATTGGTCGAAAGGTGTAAGTGTCGGCATCTAGCCATAAAACGTAATCTGTGTCTGCATTTTTGATCGCATGGTCTACTGCAAATGTTTTGTGTGAGAATCTCACTGCATCCCAGAGGTATGATCCTTTACCCTTGTCGTTATTGCCAGCCTCTGGATTTCTTCGCACGCCGTTTGGAATCTCCTGTACTTCGCCATTGGCGACAGGGTCATTCCTGTGCCTTTGTTTGAAGTTGACTAGTTCAGGATTGGCCTCTTCTATATTGATGAATTTTATTTTTTTATGTTCTAGATTAGGTTTGTCCTTTTCGTAGTAAGCACACAGCATAACGTCATCAGGCCAGAATTCAATATGGCTCTCTACCATCCTCTTGGCATACGCTGTCCACCTGTTGGGCGGGAAAGTGGTTACCACGGTAAGTGTTTTCATTTTAGGTTTAACTTCTCTTTGAAACGTTTGTAAACCGTTCCGTCTCTGATTTCTTTTATGCTCCACATTTTGTATCCCAAATCATTGAGCCACTGGGTCCTGTCCGGACGATCGGGCGTTTCTATGTTGTTTAGATCCTTGTTCGCTACAGGCCAACAAAGTGCAAGATCTGAGGTACAAAAGGTAGGGATTCCACGAACGCAAGAGTCGACACTGGCAGTAGAATTGTGAGTAACAACAGCATGGCAATTAGTTATAACATCCTGGAAATTGAATCTATAGTACTTTTTCTCATCACCACCGAAGTGTTGTTGTGTGTACTGTAGTTTTATATCTTCTGGTAGTTCATCTCTTCGTGACACAATACTAGCAACATGATTTGGATGAGGCCTAACGATAAAAGGACGATCAGTGATTGGTCTGATTTTATCGTACACCTCATTGAACCAAGCAATGGGGTCAAGTTCGTTCATGCTCCAATTATCTTTTGGCTGTAGGACGAAAAGTATGGGATCTCCCTGTTCAGACTTCCTCCATGGTTCACTTTTTACTTTGAATTTTTTTTTCATCATTTCCCAACGATCGCCGGGACTGTTATCTGAAAGGAAATTACCGTCGTTCATGGGTGTGTACAATGATACTCTGAAATGATGATCTGGTGATGTTGAAACGTTGCCAAAACTCGATAATACTCCACCATCGAAAGTTATCAACGGTATTTTCTTTTCTCGGCATTTGTTGGCCAGAAGCCTCCTCCTGCCCTTTGTGTGATGCATCTGCTTGTCACCACCGTATCCAAACATGGCCGCCATGGGTGCTGTTGGTTCCATTTCGCCTGGCACGGTCTCGCCTGTCCTGTGTTCGTTCACTATGACTGCCTCGTCGCCTACGGCCTCTATGCCTTCTTTCAGATGGTAAAGTAACTCATAACTGTTGCCGCGTTTACGATCTTTTACAGTCCTACGGAATATTTCAACTTTCATTCAACATCCTCCATGCTGTGCCATCGGACATTTCGTCCAGGTTCCAGTTATTATACGCTAGACTGCTGAATAGAGCAATCCTGTCCCCGTATTTAGGCGTTTCAATCATAGAAAAATCTGTTTCTGATATTGGGGCGGCGGCACTGTTGATTGCATCACATAACACCGGTACACCGTTGGCTAGACTGGCCACCATGGTATTTGAGTTGTAGGTCACCGTCGCGTAGTAATCTGCCCAATTTATAACGTCCTTGTGTGTGGTTGGTCTATCTACCTTTACCGTTGCTCCCACATGATCAATCTGCACTGTGGGATTGTATGGTTTCTCCCGCACATCAATTTTACGATCGGTGTTTTGACCTAATAGATCCAAAGTATCTTTCAACCAATTCTCTACTCCAAAGAAATTTGCTATCGCATTTGTGGGTGGCAACACTAATATTTTTTCTCCATCTTTGTTCCATGGTTTGATTTCTTGCTTGAAATATTTTTCGTATCTGTCTGCTGGAAATCGTGGCATTGTGTTTTGACAGTGTTTATTTTTTGTTATTCTAAGCCAATGCGGCCTGTCATGGGCGTTTGTAAAGTATCCGTGATCCATAAAAAAGAAATCTTTCTTTTCTTTCAGGCACCATTTGTACACCTCACCGGATCCTGCTAGTATACCGTACATGGTTAAATTTTCATCAGGCAGTTGTTTCATTTCTCTGAAATGATAGATCTTCGTAGGACCTGGAGTTCCTTTTACAAAAGCGTCCACGTATCGTTGTGTGCGTGGTTTAGTCGTGTGTACACCGGCTATGTTCATTGCCAATATTCCTTCACATTGAACATTGATCTATTTGCTACCTTATTGAATTCTGCTATTATGTTTACACTTCTCCTGTGCGTTATTGCTCCAACTCTTGCGGAGACGCTGTGAATTGCTTTACTTGAGTTGTTTAAAAACATAACGAACGTGTTTCTCTTATAGGGAACAGACTTGACTATTTTTCCTTGGTTTTCTTTCTTTACTTCTCGTCCTCCGGATTTGTTAACCTCTGTGATTTCATTTACTGCGTGGTGCATTTGAAAATTACCACCAGTGCTATGGTCTTTTTCATAGGGCATGTACAACAATCCAGCATATATTTCTCTTGGATTGTCAATATGGGGAGTCCTTGAACTGTGATTAATTGGCTCATGCATGACAGTTTGGCAATCTGTGCCTATGTGATCATTGCCTTTGTCCCATCCTCGTGGACTCAATGTCCGTTCTAGATCTGTTACGGCAGGCATCAAATCTCCAAACACACTAGAGACCTCTTTGAAGAATTCTACAGACGTGTGGCATTCTGTAAACTCTTTCCACACATTTGGAACCACGTTTGGTCTTAACATTTGATCTGCTTTCAGTCTATAACATATGCCGTTGTCGTACGGTCGTGTTTTCAGCAACTGCTCTTTTGGCCATTCTCTTTCCAGGTGATCGTACAAATAATTGGGCAGAGCATCTTCTATCACGAAATGTGGATAAGGATGTGTAAGCAGTGTTGGTGTTTTTGCTAAAATCGATTTCATGTGTATCTACTTAATCCAACTCTACCATGAGATCGGCTATGTTGATTTTAAAATTTACCATCTGCCACTTTTTTGTACCCGTTGGTTTTGCTCCTTGTAAATTTATAGGGACTGTCTGTGCGATGTGTAATTTATGTTGCAGGTTTAAATGATATGATAGCACGGGATAAACTTTTTTATCAATTTTTTTTATGTCCTGTATCTCGATAACCTTTGTGTTATTGTCGCACCATACTAAATTTAACAATCCAGCACCGTGTGTTGTAACAACATGCGATGCTTCAGAAAAGCATTTGACCTGCTCTCTTATTGGCATGCCGTCCAGTGTAACCATCTCCCACCCTTTCAGTGCCATCATTAGTTTTTCGGCATTCAACAATTTACGTGATTTTGCGTCGGCCCTACTGATAAAGATTTTACGTTTACGTTTTGTAGTGAAATTAAATTTTTTTTTCAATGTCCTGATCCATGGTGCCAGTGCAGGAGTAATTATACCGTCGTCATGGTTACTTAGGCTTGGCACTATGAGATGTTTAAATTGCCATGTTTCGTTCTTGGGCATGACTATGTATTTTAATTCTGGAAAGAACTCTTTGTGTATCTTTTCAAAATATGAACTATGGTTGGAAAGTATAAAAACATATTTTGAGAAATTTTTAGACCAGCGCTTTTCTATCAACCTAAACTTAGAGATCATGTCTATCCATACGTGCCATGGATTTTCGGAACTTTGCTCATCTACGGGTAACCAAACGTAGGTGTACGTCTCGTTGAACTGTTTGGTCACGCCGGGCAGTTTTAAATCTATATCATCTCCCCAGGTGTTCCACATTCCGTGTGTCTTGTGTGGTTTATGTTTGTTACGATGTGTTATATTCCAAACGAACTGCGTGATCATGTGTCCATCATTGGTTACCACTAGTGGACAACTGTTGACTTTACAGTCAAAAAATTCTGCTACGAAAGTGGGCAAGGAGGTGAAATTTTTCCTGGCCTTGATATGGTAATCTACGGTGTAGTCATACCCGCTGTCTATGGTTGGGAACCTGTTGAGAAAGTATTGTAACGAATTTATGTTTTTTACCATTGGCACAGCAATAATTATACTGTAAAATACATGACAATGCGATTATTTTCAAATGGTTGTAGTTTCCTTACACCCCGTCCCAAGGACGGTGTAGATACTTTCGTTTCCGACATAATAGCCAAACAGTATAGATACGATCTCTGCAATGTTGCTATGGGCGGCAGGGGTAACGATAGGATAAGTTTCACCACCAAATTGTGGTTCCATCAGAACGGAGTCAAGGATGTGTTTGCCGTGATTGGTTTGTCAAGTACACACAGGCACGATTATCTCACCAATGACGGATGGAAGAAGGGACGTGTCCCAGGCATGGAATCAACGTGGAGGACCTGGAAGACTGGCGATAACTTGAGATTCATATCCAGCCAACGCGGATGGGACGTGGATCAGCAAGGAGAGATGAGATTTTTAAATCATGTGTTAGATCTGCAGAATTTCTTTTTTTTGAATCACATACCTTACGTTATCTATAATGCTTTGCCTAATCCAGTAAATTCTAAAAATAAAGATCTCAAAACTTATATGACAATGATAAATCAAAAAAGATTTTTTAGATTTAGTGATAGCCATTTTGATTTTGTGGTTAAAAATAATTTAATTGTAAGTCCAGAAGACCCACACCCGTCGAAATCAGGCCACGAGTTATGGGCTCAACAACTGAAAGAATTTATAGATGCTAACGATCTACGCACCATTTAGTAACAAAAACAGCAAGGCGTGGGAAGTGTTCAATGGCGTTGAACTATCGTGGCCTGATCAGATTCTAAAACTTGACAATGCGTATGAGACAAACCCCGTACCAAATTCCATGTTTTGGGGTTTTGTTGCGAACAACAGACAAATGGTCAAAAAATTAGAAGCGAGGAACCATCAGTACTGGTTCACAGATACTCCTTATTTTGGAAGGTTCGATAACAACAATCTCAAGCCCAACAACCATTATTGGAGGATCTGCAAGAACGGTATTCACGCGAAATTTCTCAAGGATTGTAAGTCAGATAGATTTGAAAAATTTGGTGTAAAGGTAAAAGCACCAACGCTCAAAGGTTCACACATCTTGGTTTGTCCCAGTTCCGTAGGGATCAACTCCTATCTAGATCAAGTCAATTGGACAGATGACACAATTGAAAAATTAAAAAGGCTAACAGACAGACCCATCCGACTTCGACACAAGCCCAGGGGCAGGGGTACATCAGGACCTAGTGAGGCCAAGGTACCCCTATCCGAGGACCTAAAGGACGCATGGGCCTGTGTGACCAGTTGTAGTATCAGTGCCATAGAGGCAATCTGCATGGGTGTACCTGTTTTCTGTCACAGGAAGAGTTTTGCCGAACCTGTGGGGAATCTCAATCTCGAAGACATCGAAGATCCTTTTTATGCTGGTCCCGAGCCTTGGCTACACAGTTTAGCGTACCAACAGTTCACGCCTGAAGAATTTCAGAATGGCACAGCAGTAGAAATTTTAATGGATAAGGAAATACTGTGAAGATCGAAAAATTAAGAAATAACTTATGGGTGCCATCAAATGATGCCCAAATAGCCTCTTGGCGAGATAAGGGATATCCACATATGCAGGATAAGTGTCTCAATCAATTCATTGAATGGTGTGAGACACAGCAAAAACGTTTCAAAACAATTCTTGATGTAGGAGCCTGGTGTGGCACTTGGAGTCTGGGCATGCAGAGATACGCCAAACGTATCAAGTGCTTTGAACCTAATAAAACTCATTTTGAATGCTTGACAAGAAATCTATCAGTATACAACAATATTTCATTCTATAATCAAGCTCTAGGAAACAAAAACGGATTTGTAACTTTGACCAAGGAATCAGCCACCCAAAACACACGCGTGTTAGAAGTAGAAGGTGAAACACCTATAGCAAAAATAGATTCGCTGGATGTTGGAGACGTTGAAATGATAAAAATTGATGTGGAGGGGCTGGAGATGGAAGTCCTCAAGGGTGCTGAACATACTTTGTCTAAAGTATCCTACATAATGATAGAATTAAATAACAATAGTAAGAGATATGGCAGTAGTAACATTGAAATAGAAAACTACCTTAAAAATTTAGGATTCAAGATATTAATCAAAACATGGCCGGATATTGTTTGGTTTAAAGCATGATGTACGAATATCTTAAGCAATTAAAACAAAAAGGTTTTAACCCCGATACTATTTTAGACATAGGTGCTTGGAACGGATTCTGGACAAAAAATGTCAAACCTATTTGGCCAAAGGCAAAGTACACCTGCATAGAAGCAGGTCATAAACATGCCAAGAGGCTTAGTGAGATAAGTTCTGATTATCATATAGCAGTACTTGGTGATTCAAACAGAGAGGTCAAAATGCACCTTAGGGAAATCGACAAAGGACACAAGAAAAAAGTTACATATACCAAGGGCTCGTCTGTTTTTAGCGTGTTTAAAAATTACGAAATACGTCAGATGCAGACATTGTACGATGTGGTCGGGGTGGATGCACAATATGACTTGATTAAACAAGATGTACAAGGGGCTGAAATAATGATAATGAAAGGTGCTCCTGAAATATTTAAAAGAGCAAAATATATTATACAAGAAGTGAATCTTGTGAAAGATGACAACTTTCCGGACATGCCTTGGGAAAAAACTATGGATGACTACATGTCATCGTTGGGGTTTCACAATAGCGCAGTGATTGACAAACACATTGGTATTGATCAAGTAGATAAAATATACTATTGAAAACTTTGAAGTATTTTTTCGTAGGTCCAGTCATGCATGTCTATCTGAAGCACTGGTCTCCTAATGTAATCATCTTTTTTATCAATAATTTTTATTTTGTTCGATCTAGTGATTAAAAAGGTGTTTGGACGATACGCGATTATCTTGCCTGCCAACTCAAAGCAACATCCGGCGCTTCTATCATTGCGTTCTTTGAAGAACCATAAACATATAATCTCTTTCTTGGTGTTTACTTCTCTTATGTCGTTGTGGAATTGAAAACCAACTTTGTATTTCCTGTCAAGTTCTTGCCATACCGGGTGTGTGAAATTGTTTTGGTTCTCGTACAGTTTGTCGTAATCCTTTATGTCGAATAACGTTGAAGCATACACATGTTCTACAGGTTCCTTGAAGTAATGATTTGGTTTAATTTTCTCCCAATTCATTATGCTGAAAATAAATTGATTACTTCCTTCTTCCAGTCGTCGGCGTATTCGCAATCACGATAACCATCGAACCAAGGTCCCCCTTCGGTGTAGTGCAGTATTTTTGGTACACCATCTTTGGGCTCTTTATACCAACCCACCAACCAATTGTACTCGTGTGGCAGTGAACCTATCTCTGAATCCTCCAGCCAACTGAATCTGTGTAGGAATTTTGGGGTCTGTTTGTTGAGGAACTCTGGTGTTAAAATCTTGTTCTTTTCATGGGCGCAGTTCCATAACACCATGCTACTCCAGTTCTTCCTGGGATACGCTGTTTGTATCTGTCCGTCCATCTTGATAGAACCTTCCTCCGGCGTGTATTCGTGTTGCACACACACCACGGCTTTAGAGTCATCGCAATACTTTTCTAGTTCCTCTGCAGGCACCTTCCAAAGGAAATCACAGTCACAGAAAACTGCCCATCCTTTAAATTTGTTGAGATAGGGCACAAAAAATCTCGTGAACGTGAATTCCGTTGTGGCGAGTTTATCAATCTCTCTGGTGTAGATGCCTTGCTGTCGCATCTCGTTTTGCTTGAGAGGATATATTTCCGCACTTGGATCTCTGCGCTTGATAGAATGCTCGCACACTTGATATGCTATGTCCTCTCTAGAATCCCAACCTACGTATACCTTCATTTTCTTCCTGATAAGATTTCGTGTATCTGTTTCCAATTACTTACCCGTAGCACGTCTGGGTGTTCAAAGTCTCTGTTGTATTGGTGGTCGATTAATATGGGCTTTAAACCGTATTTGAGCCCGGCTACAGCGTTGTGAGGCTTGTCCTCGACCCAATACAGCCCGGTACCGTGGAATTCGGCTAAAGCACTGTCTTTGTCTGCCCCCGTGCCCAGGATGTGGTAATTTGTGAACACGTGATCCCCGAACAGTTCTCCCAGTCTTCTCTTACGTAACTGTTGTGCTGGTATGTCTGATGTCTGAGATGTTATGGGTATGAACGTCCATCCCTCCGCGGCCAACAACTTGACCCAGGTCTGTGATTCCTCCATGGGCCTCTGTGTGCCCATCCAGGCACTCCGGTTGAATTCTCTTATGAGAGCACGGATCTCGTCTTTGGTCACTCCAAACCTGTTTGCCATCTCGTATTCGTCCTGTTTGTTTGGCAGGAGTTTGTGCGGATAGAATCTGTTTCCGTCGTTGTCGAAGTATGACTTCTGCAACATCCACTTGGTGAAATGATGTTCCCACTCTAGCAGGACCCCGTCTACATCTGTCAGTATTATTCTGTTATTTGATGTCGGCATCTTCCATTCCCGCCACACGCAGTTTGACTATGTTGGTTATCTGCCATTGCTTCTGGTCCAGTCCTTTGGTGATGCCTAACCATTGGTTCCTCAGCAGTGCGAAGTCGTTGACGATCTTTGTGAGATCCACGACATCGTCCTCGCCATCCACATACTTCTCCGCATCTCTGCTGGAAAGTGCCCTGTTGTAGTTTTCTAGGAATTTTCTGAAAGTTTTTGATCTAAGTCTCCTCAGTTCTATGTTCAGGTATTCCAGTATGGCCTCCAACTGTTGCAGTTGGCTGAATCTCTCCTCAACTATTCCCGGAAGTGCCGCTGATGCTCGCTCGAGGTTGCCATATATCTTGCACTGTTTCCTGGCCTCCAGCAGTTCCTTGTCGAAGTATGCCACGCAGTCTGGTATCTTTGCCAGGCTCCTGCTTACTTCACTGTACCAGTTTATCATTAATCCTCGCTGTAGCCGTCGTCGTATGACTCGTCTAGGTCTTCCTCTTCCTCGAACACCGTGTTGATCGCTTCCTCTAATTTGGGATCAAACTCACCAGATGCTTTTATCTCGTCGTGCTCGATGCCTATGTCATCGAGACTCTTGATGAAATCGATTGCCGCGTCCAGTTTAGACCTTTCTGGTACGTAGTGAGATACGGAGTTCCATAAACGCTCGATGTCTTCGTGTGTGAAATCAATCATTATTCTGCGTCGTCCTCTTCTATAATTTCTGTTTTCTTCGCTTTTGACTTTGGTGCCTCTTCTACACTTTCCACTTTGTGATCAGTGCTTTCTTTGAAGTTCGCCATTATCATGTCTAATTTATCACCGGTCCACGCTTTCCTGAAGTCTATGTGTTCCTTGCCCTGCGGGTCTACGTATTTCAACCTGTTTCCGGTCTGCACCAGTAAGCCCTTCTTCTCGAACAGGTCCACCAGTCCACTGTAGGGATCCATTCCTGTGTCATAAGGGATCTTGACCTGGACACCCTCGAATGGTTTGGCATATCTGGTCTTCATTACCTTACACGCCGCTCTGATACCCCTCACCTCAGATATCTTGTTGCCTTTCTCGTCTTCCTTTAATTTTAATTTCTTCATTGCTATCACGATAGAACTGGCATAGATGAAACCCTGTCCACCTGATATCTTGTCATCTGGATCAAACATGTCCTGTGATGCGTATGTGTGGTTCGTCGCTATCAGTCCCACGTTCCAACTTCCAAACATGTTCACACAGTTCCTGACCAGTGCGGTAAGCGCCTTGGGTTTCCTACCTAGATCACCTTTCATGTCTCCTGCTTCAAATTGATTAACATCTGTTGGAGTCAGCATCATGCCCAGACTGTCTATCACGAAAAGAACTTTGGGAGCACCTTCCTTGTTGTCAGCGTGTTGCTCCTTGTAGCCTTTCATGAATTCGGATATGGTCTTTGCCACGTCGTCTACCATTGACATGCTCAGTTTCAGGAGTTTTTCTTCTGACGTGTCAACGCCCAGTGCCTGTAGCCATGTCTCATCAAGTGCGTTCTCTGTGTCGATCAAGATCACGAAGATACCTTGTGCCTGTGCGTTCTTGATTATGTTTCCTGATGCTATGTATGATTTACCCGCGCCTGATTCTCCCGCGAGCACAGTCACTTTACCCAATGGGATTCCTTTGTTGAAATCACTGGTCATCAAGTAGTTCAGAGCGTAGTTTCCTGTAGAGATCCAGTCCGTGGGATCGCTGAAACCTATGCCCAGTCCCTGTATGGACTTTGTTATGCTTTTCCTAAATTTTGTTGCGTCAAACACTTTTGTCATTGTTGTAGTCCTATAGTAAGATCCAAATGATAACCAATACAACCAACACCCATGCCGGCACCTGTTTGTACAAGATCCATTCGATCGCTTTCTTAATATTATTCATGTTCATATTATATTACACAAGGCCCACACAGTCAATGCCTGGGCCTTGGTAAAATGTCAGATTATTTTGCTTGTCTTGATCTGATCAGTTTCAGTATGTCTTCCGCCCTCTTGGCACTGTCACCCGCGGGTGCCGCCGTTGCCGGTGCCGCCTCTGGTTGTGGTGCTGGTGCTGGTTCGCTCACCGCTTGAGCAGGTTCAGATGCAGGTGCCGTCGTGGTCGCTGGTGCTTCCGCAACAGGTGTCTGTGGTTTACCTTGGTAAGCCACGCCCGCTGGTCTGAAGTACTGTCCGTACTGTTCTAGATCGTAAGCCTCACCTTCAACAGTCTCAAACAATTCCTTGATTATTTTGACCTCTGCCTCGGTTGGCTCTTTTGGTCTGAAGTCACCCAGGTTGTGTAACCCGTGTGTGTCGATCGCGGCTCTCTCTGCCTCGTCCAACGGTCTTTCCCTTCTTGACCATTTTGATGTTGAGTAGTCAGCGTAACCACCTTTTGTGGTCTTGGTGATCCTGAAGTCCACGCCCTTCAAGTAGTCAGTTGGCATTTCTTCCATCTCTGGATCCATCAGTGCCCCTCTGATTATGTTGAAGATCTGAGGTCCGATGATGAATCTTCTGATCGGATTCTCAGGTGTCGTGTCTTCCGCTAACGGATTAGTTGTGACAAATCCCTGGAAGATGTAAC
>Ga0208019_1001240_pt1 | contig 13624 bp, 16 predicted proteins | sample CB_VirMetaG_5_FD_184540 | JGI IMG/M metagenome (GOLD analysis project Ga0208019, IMG submission 184540) | Freshwater to marine saline gradient viral communities from Chesapeake Bay - CB_1508_1D Viral MetaG (SPAdes) (version 4) | ecosystem: Environmental > Aquatic > Marine > Coastal | place: USA...
CGCCAACAATGCCTTCGCCTACGCCGTATTCTTTCTGTCCAATACGGCCTTCGTCATACATCTGCTGAACGGCATTCTGAATTTCAGAATTGCTCATGCCAGCCGGCACTTCCAGCGTGGCAACCTGTCCGTTCGGCAGTTCAACTTTTGCTTGAGGCATATTGTTTTACTCTACAGAAATAACTTTAACTTGTCCGCCAGTAGGTTTGGCTGAGCCTCCGCCAAGCGATGAAATATAGCTACGCATTCTTTCATCCATCAGCGGAATATTGTTGATTTCGTTGACTCGATCAAGATACTGCTGGCGGTTGATTCTTTCCAGCATGAAGTCACTTGCGGCTTTTGATAACTGAAGGTTAATTTCTGCCTTGCGCTTCAAAGATTCTTGCATGATGCGACGAGCCTGCGGGTTTGATGTTACCGGGCCAGCTTGACGAATCAGAAGATCAATATCACGGTCAGACATCGTGCCTTCGCCCTTGATTCGGAGAGACTTTGCAACATTTGTCATAACACCGCGATAAGCATCAATTGGATCGCTTACGCCTTCAGGAACAAGGTTTCTGAGGGCGGGCGGAATTGAAGTTGCTGATTCAAGGTTCTCACTCAGACCCATCAAAAGATCTATGGAATCAAGAGCGCTTCTTGCTTGAGTTCCGGCATTAAAGTCTTCAGTGATTTTTGTTCCAAGCCCTTTGCCAATTTCTTCTTGTAGCTTGGTTTCGCCTTTGTCACCAATCGTAATGTTGGTTCCACCAGACAGAACGCCCATTTCTTTAAGCTTAGCCGCTTCTTCTGGGTTTTCCAGCAACCAGCGGTATTTAGCGATAGAGTCGCCACCCATAATATCTTTGTACGACAAGGCACCTAGTTTTATTGCGTCAGCTTGTGCTTGCGTAATCATCCCGCGAGCAAGCAAAACATCTGCTGTCTTGTTTGTCTTACGTTCACCACGAAGATCCTTAATGCGTGCAGCAAAAGCCTGAGTCAAAGCAGCATCTGGATTCAAACGCATGCTGTTGAGGATCATTGCCTTGCGCAGACGCCATTCTTCGTCACCAAGGGTGGAGTCCCATAGGCGACCAAGCATGCTATCTGGGTCTGATTTTTTAATTACTTCGTCAACTTCTTTGTCGGTTGCTGGCGGAGTTGAATCAGCCATGGCCCACTTGCTAATAGGCGGAAGCTGGCGAACGCCATCCTGATTTCCAATTACACCCGTAGCAGGACCACGGCCCGGGCCTTCCCAATCCTGACGCACTAAAACCTGCCCGCCAGTAGGCAAGCGACGACCTTCCATCGGGATTGCAGAATCTGGAACGTAGCTTGGACTTGTTTCTGGGATCGGCGTGCCAATTACATCTTGAGCAACTACGCTAGTTGTCGGCTCAAAGCCAGTCTGAATTGGAGGCTGCTGCGGAGATTCAGCGGCCTGTGCATCACCAATGCCAAGCATATTCAGAAGGCCGGCTCCACGCTCACGCAGAACGTCTTTGATCCCGGTTTGCTCTGCTGCGACATCAATTCCCTGTCCAGCCAACCATGCTAATACTGGGTTCATAGCCTTTTCCTCTACGGCATCGTTCATGCCAGTCTGTACTGGCGGCAAATACGAATAGTCCCCTAGCGGGACTGGCAAACCAACGTCAACCTTGCGCTTACCTTCCGCCATACATCTGTGCGAATTGACGCAGTTTGCTTTGGTAATCCTGTGGGACGTTCAGAGCGCCCGTTGTCGGAAGGCTTGGGCCAGACAAAAGACCGGGGGCCTGATGCTGCTGTGGCGCACCAAACATCATGTTTTGCTGTTGCGCTTGCATGATCTGCTGCATGGCAGGGCTTGCTGCAATATTAGGCATCCCCTGCGGCATCATCTGCTGCATTGCAGGCTGCATCATTGGCGACATACCCGGTGCAGTAGCCGTTACAGGGGAAATCTTCGGAGCAGCCATCTGAGTGACAGGCGGAACCGCAGATTTATCTCCAGCGCGAGCCTTCTGGGAATCCATCATGGTCTGCATGGAAAAGCCTTTTTCACCAAAGCCCAGATTCCCGGCTTTACCCATGAAATGGTCTTTCATGCCGCCCATGACGTTTTCGCCAAAACCACGCTTTTGAGCGTCTTCTAGCGCACCAGCCAGTTCCTTGCGCTTTAAGGCATCCTTCATGTTTGGGTCCTCCAGCTTCTTTTTAAGCTGATCGGCTTCACCAAACTTACCCATGATGCTGCTGAAAAGACCCATAACTTACCCCAGAGCGAGCGTGAGCCAATCAAACAGACCCGGCTGTTTACTGGTCGTTGTGGTCTGCGGAACCGGAGTTGCGCCCAGAGCAGACGAAACGTAGCCGATAGAGGCCGCAGGAGCGCCTGTGTAGCCAGCGTACTGCTGCTTGGCAGCATCGAGCAGAGCCTGTTGTAGACCCTGCTGGAGAGCGCCCTGCTGCGCCAGATTCTGCGTAAGCGTCTGGCCCATGCCGAAGCCGAGGTTTGCAATGTTGGCAAGCTGTGTGCCTGCTGCGAGACGCTGCTGAGATCCAGCCAAACCAGCCTGCTGATTTGCCAATGCAGCCTGAAGTGCTGCCTGTTGGTTCGCCATAGCCGCTGATTGGGCCTGAGACGCACCAAACTGACCTGCCTGCTGTAAAGCAGCCTGATTCGCCAACTGTGATTGTAGGGCTTGCTGGCCAGTCGTAGTCTGTGCCTGCAATCCAGCCGCCTGATTTGCCAAGGCTGCCTGCATAGCGCCAGCAATATCCTGTTGTGCGGCTTGCTGGGCTTGAGTGAATCCTGCCTGACGCAATCCAGCGGAAGACTGAGCCAATTGCTGGAGTACGTTACGGCCAAGTTCTGCTTCAGCTACGCCCTGACGAGATCCGCCGTATGCCCTTGCGGCTTGAGCCTGTGCGCCAAGGGTGTTCAGCCCCATCTGCGCTCCACGAAGAATGTCCGCCTCATTTGCTCGGATTACTTCTTCTGTATAGGGGTTCATGTACGGAGAAAGCCCAGTTTGAGCCAACTGACCTGCCTGTACATTCTGAGCAGAAATAGGAGAAACGCCAGAAATGGTTGGGGCTTGATAGCTTGTGCCAGCTACATTTTGTGCGCCTACGCCCATAGGGCGGTATCCCATTTCGCCAGCAGCGCCTAATCCAGAGCCGTAGATTCCCATTGCGGCTGCTTGGTTGACATTCGGCATTGCGGTCTGTCCGCCTTGTGGTGCGCCTGCCATATCAGTATCCCCTTATACGAACAGTCTGTTGTAAGCGGCTGCTGATGCCGGATTTCTGGCTTCATATTCAGCCAAAGCCTGCTCAAACAAAGGAGCCGATGAATAGCCCATTTCACCGCCTGCAAACGGCTGTGGTGCTGGCATTCCCTGTGCTGCGGTGATTTGACCCGGCTGGAGAAGCCCAAATGCCTCTGCTGCGCCAATGTTGGATTGCATGGCTGCAAGCTGGGTTGGGTTGAATGCAGCTACGTCAGGGCCGTAATACGGCTGGTAGCCAATCTGCTGTGCTGCTTCTGCACGAGCCAGATTTCGGGTTGCTGGCTCTTCAATCCACTTGGGGATTTCTACTTTTTGAGTTTGGCCTCCGCCTTTGCCGCCACCGCCGCCCATAATTAAATCTCCCGCTCTAGTACCACAAACTGTTCGTGCCAGTCGTGTTTGTCTAAGACTCGTTTCCAGCCTGAACGGCCTGCAATCGTCATACTATCGCATCCATTCATTTTGGCAAATTGTATAGCAGAATCTTGAAAATCAATAATTTGATTCATGTCTCCTGCCGCTAAGAAAACGTGCAAAACTTTCTTTTTCGGATAAACCGAAATTTCAGTCACCGCGCATCCAGAATCACCAGCCCAAAGCTGCATCCGTCCTGAAATCACACCGTCAACAATATCTTGAAAGCTGTGCGTTCCACCTGAGTAGGCCAGAGCAGCCTCAATCCAGTTTTTGCACCGGACTAGCTGATCCATGATCGGCATTCTTTCGTCTGCGCCCATCAGATGCTCTTCACCATTAGCGTCACGGACGGAACAGCAGGACAGAAAGTTTCTGCTGCGTAGGCTTCTAGCGAAGTATCCAGATTGTCTACAGCCCAGTACGCTTCAAGATAATCACCAGCCGCCACTTCAAAAATAGCGGCACGAGCAACAGTTTTGGCTTCGTCATTGTCATGCAGGGTAATCCGCATAGTTGCCCCTGTAACATCTGTGCCGTTGATTCGCGGCCAAAACCAAAATGCCTTTGCATTTGCGGACTGCGAATTAAGCTGTGCCGTGAAGTGGATGTAATACTTCCCAGCATTTGTGAATACGATCCGGCTGGTCGGAGAGCCTACAGCGACTCCATTAGAATATACTGTTGTTCCCCAAGTGATCGCAGTCGGCGTTTCAGTAGCCGCACAAGTCTGGTCTGTGAAGTCCAGAAACGCGCCGTAGCCGTAGCCTTGGTCTGGATCATTTGCGCCATACGCCAGAGGAACCCACTCGTCATCCAGCGAAACGACCACATGCTCGATGGAGCGATCCCACATCAGGATGCCGTCATCGGTGGCCTTTTCGTCTGCTACTTGGTGTCTAAGGCGATCACGGGTACGGATGAGGAAGGAGTTGATTCGCTCGCCCCATGCGTTCCAATTTGGCCCTAATGGTGGTGGCGGGATTTCTGTACTCATCGCCGTCCGCCAGCCTCAGCATTGATTCGCATTACCCCAACGCGCCAGTCAGCAATATTGGCTTCCTGCACCTTCATGCGGATCTGTCGGCCAGTAAAGCGAACAGAAGTTGGCTGAGTGGTCAGAGCATACGGCCCATAGCTACGCTGGGTATCGTTAGGATGGAAGCGGGTCTGAAATGTCACATTGACATTGCCATTCGTATCTTCGTCTGAAATCAACTGGTTGACTTTGATTACAGAATCCCCCGCGCCCAAGCTAATCGGGCCTGTTTCTGCGTATGGAATTTCAGTGCCGTGACTAGCGCCAGTGATTTCGTGGTTGTAAGTAATTCCATCCGCATCTACCCAGATCGGATCATCGAATACGCCACGGTCTACACCGCAAGTACGGCTGATTGAGCCAATCGTCCAGTGATTCTGGATGTAATCAAACGCTACATAGCGGTTGTTTTCCGTAGAAGCACCAGATGGATAAAACCACCAGATTTCGTTGTGTTCGGAATTATGAACGCCGAATACCTTACTGATTTGGTTTCTGTTGATGTCGCGGAATATAGCGTCAGCCACTTCACATGGAAGGTTTTTGGCGACAGAACCATCAAACACAAAGAATGAATCCAAACCCATCCAGAAAGCGCCTTGATCGACAGGAATTGCAGCCTTACGAGACGCAACGCCACAAGCCGTACCTACGCGCTCAAATCCGTACACATACGGCGGGCCTTGGTAGGAAGCAATATGGGCATCGACATTGGTGAGAATCAAAGTACGGCCACGCATACGCAAGCCACACATAATTTCGCCATTGATCTGCAATTCAATGTCGCCAGCTTCATTAGTGGCATCAGGAGTCCAAGTCGTATTGTCCTCGCGGTCGCACCACGCAATCTTTCGCGGATTTCCGTCAGCTTGAAGTGCAAACAGGAAGCGCTCTTCCGTTACAACCAATCCCTTGCAGTCTTCGGGGCTATTGGCAATTTGTACTGCATCTGCGTTGGTATCAAGCTGCCATTCGTACAGATTTCCGTCAGAAGTACAGCAGCCAACAAGATATTCGCCCCAGTTATCGAGCGACCAAGTATCTGCTTCTTGGAAAGCGTTAGCACTTAGGCGTTTTGTTCCATATAAACCAACGCCATATAAGCCGCCGCCGTAGGAGCGGTTGATTGCTGCGTCACAGTTTCCGGTATCAAATCCAGAAGGCGTGATATCCGTAGCCACTCCGCTTGAGTTTACATAAAACAGCTTTGAGGCAGATCCGTATGCTTGATTTACACCTGCATTATTGTCAATCCAAGCATGGGCAGCGCGAGGAGGGCATCCAGAGAATTCAGTGGACAAATCATCGCGCTCAACCCATCCACCAACAGGACGCAAAGAATTCATATACCAGCGGACTAGATTCGAGTCACGCCAGCGGTTTGAACCCTCAAAATCAGTCCCGTTACGGTAAACGCCGGGAGGTATTTGAAGCGGTACGAGTGCCATTTATGCAGTCCGACGCCACATTTTGACTACGATGTACGGCTGAAGGTTTGCGTTAGTTCCAGAGGAACCCGCAGCAGCAATGGAAACTCCAGTGGATACAGAGTTGGTTGCTGTTGAAGTGTAAGCAGGAGTACCATCACTACCTGCCATATTTACACCACCACCCGGGCCTAACTGTCCAGTAAATTTATCATAGTTATGGCTATGACCCGGATCAGTTACAGAGTGAGTATGACTTACAACGATTGCATCTTTGGAACCACCAGTTTCTTGCAGGGTATCAAATCCGGCATCACTGGTATTTTGACCAACAAGAACACGACCAGCGCCAAATTCAGACCAAGTACCAAAACCCAATAAAGTTGCTGGGTTGGTGGTAACAGCAGCGTTGATGTAAATGGAACCCACTGGATAAACAGCCTGAAGCGCCGCTGTGGCAGCAGCCTGCACGAAAGCAGTTGTCGCGATTTGCGTTGTGTCTGTGTCAGAAGAAGCCGTTGGAGCCGTAGGAGTACCACTTAGGGCTGGGCTTGCCAATGGAGCCTTCGCATCAAGCTGCGTCTGGATTGCGCTGGTTACGCCATCCACATAATTCAACTCTGCGCCAGTAGCCGTAATTGCAGTGCCACCAACCTTCCATTCGCCTTCGGTCAGGTTTGGCTTAATTGCGGTCGTGCCATCAAGAAGATCGTCAAGATCATCGAGATTATCGTTAATCTTGGTTCCCCAAGTATCCTCGGAAGCGCCGACTTCCGGCTTTACTAGGTTATAAGTGGTTGTTTGCGTATCAGCCATTTGAAATCCCCTTTAGGCGGCTAATTTTGTCCATGTGTCGGACTCAACTGAAATTTTACTCCAAGTATCTGAGTTTTCTGGCTGTTTTGTCCAAATGTCAGATTCTATTGGGATAGTTTCCCATTTCTCACGGCCAATCGCTACCACCACTGATGTTACAGACGATAATGCTGACGATTCGCGCACACGCTGGGCAGAGATAACGGATACGGATGTCGGATTGATTTGGCCGGATCCAAGATAAACCGCTTCTGCATTACTGGTAATTGATGCAGCCGATATAACCGTACCGTCTACCTCACGAACGCGAGTTGCTGCGGATGTTGTAGAAGCACTTGCAGCTGAATTTGCTGCCCCCAGATAAATCTTCTGGGCATCCGCCGTAGTCGTTGCTGATGCGGAGGCTGTAGATTGAATCTCGCGCACTCTCGTAGCAGAAATCGCATTTGTAACGCTTGCGGTTACAGTCGCAGAGGCTTCTCTGATTCGCTTGCCTATCGTAATAACGACAGTATCGCCAAGAACAAGCGAGCCAGATTCCCTTACTCTTACTGCGGATATTGTGTTTGTGGCAGAAGCAGTAGATGTTGCTGATCCAAATTGGATGCGCTCAGAGGCAGCCGTAACGCTTGCTGAGGCGCTTACATCAGATACGCCTAGTCGTACACGCTGGGCAGAGATCGTGGCTGTAGAAGCCGCAGAAACGGTTACAGCAACCTCGACAACCTTTGTGCCAAGGGTTGAGAATGGCGCTTGCGAAAATGCGGCTATTCCGAACATTTATAGTTGTCCAATGCCTCAAGTTGTTCTTGCTCTAGTTGCTCACGAGATTTCCATTGCCCTGACGCATGAGCCTGAAAGTAACCTTTGAACGCCTGTTCAGGCGCAGTCCCAAGCAAAACATCCTGACGCTTTCCGTCAATGAAGATAGCCAAAGCAGGAAAGTCGGCCAGCTCGAAATATTCCTTGCGCTCTTTCAGGTAAGCCTCACGGCTTATGGAAAAGAACTTGAAGTTTGCAACATCACCAGACCATTCTTCGACATTAGGCAAGAAGTGCTTACACGCTGGGCAACGCTCAGAATGAAACAGCACAGCTACCTTCCCTTCCGAGGTGGCTGCTTCAAGGCCGGCGATTGAGTCGATAACTTTCATCAGTAGTCAAAACTCTGCGGCCTAGCTGGGTAGTCAACTTCATGCGGGTTCAGCGCATACGCCTGCGGGAGATTACGAAGCACCTGTCGGTACTCAGCCATTGCTGTCTTATATGCACTTTCTGGGAAGTCAGGCATCTGCGAGAAATCAGACTCCGCCAACAAGCGGTCACGCTCAAGGCGTAACGCATTCATCTGGTCGGACTCCCACGCCATCGTTCTAGGATTTAGCGAGAAAGTTTCGCCATCAAAACTAGGCGAAGGCATAGGCGGAACACTGTTGTAATCGACACCCACTGGAGCATTCTTTGGCTTGAGGGACACAAATCCTTGCTCTGCCGTATAGCGGTCGCCAATCGCAACCTGTTTCGCAGCGGCAATGTACCCGTCACCAAGGGCGTTGAAGTACGCCGAGTCGATAAAGAAGGTTTCAGTGACTACGCCATCGACAACTCTTGCCACATAAGTTTGATTGCTCATATTAGTAACATCCTATTTGTGAACGGCGTGCCTGAATGTTGATATAGGTTGTTGTTCTTGAACCTGCGCTTGTCCAGTAGTGGTAGAAATAGCCATTCCAAGTAGAGGATTGTCCTCCGTTATCGCAAGAATATTCGCAGGCACAATTTGTTTGGTACACGCTTGGGCGTGATGTTGAATCAGACCAAGAACGCCCCGATACCGAATAGCTTGTTTTGTAATCTGCAATACATCTATTGCCCGCACCAGTACTGCTTGGGCTTTGAGAAACAACACCGCAAGTAACGACACCAAGACTTGCATTCCAATTAGAACTTGTTGCACTACATCCGGTCATCGTTGACCAGTTGCTATATTGCGACCATCCGCTAGGGCATGAAACATCTCCAGAGTACACGGCCCCTGCTGAGGCAGTTGAGTCTTGCGATGAGCGGTCAGTCCCACCACTATCATTTGAGTAATCGGAAGCAACACCATAAGAACTTGCTGTGAAGCGGCACATCTTGATACCGCCTTCTGTCACAACCTCTCCTCCTGCATTAGTACAGTCAGGCTCAGAGTGGTTGCCGCCATATAGATATGGATTCTGGGCGACAATCGAAAACGAGCGGTCTGCGTATGCTCCTGTGGCATCCGTTACACGAACAGTAAAGTTTGAGGTTGAGCCATCTAGGTTGCTGGCAGTACCCGTAATTGCTCCGGCACTGCTCATGCTCAACCCAGCAGGCAAAGAACCAGAAACGATTGAATAACTAAGTGCTTCGCCTTCTGGGTCAGTGGCACTCAGGGTAACGCTGTAACCAGAGCCTTCTGCTTGAGCCAACGCACCTGCACTTGTGTTCCAAGTAGGCGCATCATTATCAGCCGTGTTCGTAATCGAGAAAGTACGGCTTTCAGTAACACCCGCAAGCGTAACGCTCACAGAAAACTCACTGGTCGCAGTAGCCGTAATGTTTGGCAGCGTCCCTGTGAGTACGCCCTGACTGCTCAGAGAGAGTCCAGACGGTATGTTGCTGCCACTGACAGTAACGGCATTGCCGTTCAGCCCAGATACAACACCAAGGTCGATTGAGCCAATATCCGCTCCTTCATTAAATGTCCCAATACTGCCTGCTGCGTGATTCCAAGAAATCAAAGACACCTTACGGCTTTGAAACTTAGCATCGGTAATGGAACCATCTGCAATACGCTCAACAGGCAAAGTGCCAGTCGTTAATGCACTTGCATCATTGCTTGGCGGCACATTGTCCAACGCACCGCTGGCGACATCGCCATTGGCATCAAGCAGGTCGGCTAAATTTCTTGCTCGTGACATGGCTTACTCTCCATCTTCTGGTACAGCATCCCAGCTAGTCGTTTCTTCATTCCACTTATAGCGACCGCCATCATCCGGGTATGCAACAGGTGCATTCCACCAGCAAGTATCTTCGTCTAGCAGCCAAGAGTTGTAGGGCTTTGCAGGGATGAACGCATCACGGTCAGCGTCATACTTGAAGCCGATGCCAGCGTAGTTCTTACGCAATGCCTTGCTTTGGTCAGCAGACAACTCACCTGTTTCGGGGTTGTAATGCTTACCGCCACGAGTGTTGTATGAGGTTTGAATCCACTGACCCGGCGATGAATCGACAAAGGTGTCAAAGAACTCAGGTTCGGCAACGATGACTTGCTCAACGATGCCATTATTTACTTTTGCGAAATGTGACATGAGTTTTTCCTTATGCCGTGTAAGAACCTGATGTGGTGTAAGTAAGAATGGTGTCAGTACCGTCAGTGGTTACTGTTGGTGAACCTGTCGTAACACCAGAGTATTTAGCTGTTGGCATACGAAGAATAACCACGCCTGAACCTCCATTAGCTCCGTTGTATGCAGCAGCACCATCATTATTACCACCGCCACCGCCACCGCCGCCTGTGTTGGTTGTACCTGCAACAGCGGCTACTTGACCTCCGTTGTAAGCACCGCCTGCACCACCACCGTGACTTGCACTTCCTCCTGTAGAGGTGTTTCCGGTTGAACCATTACCAGCACCACCGCCACCGCCACCTGCAAGTAATCCGCTATTAACAATGGATGACCCAAAAGTTGATGTGACATCAAATCCAGTGCCCCCAGCACCACCTAATGAGTTGCCACCGACTGAGCCTACAGAACCCTTACCACCGCCACCGCCAGCGCCGTTTTGCGAAGTAGTTGCACCGTCATTGCCTTGGCCTACAGTTCCCGAACCGGGCGGCTTGTTGTAATTATTTGCTCCACCACCAGAGCCACCACTAACAGCCGCAGAACTGTATCGTGTAGTACCACCACCGCCGCCAAGTGCGGTTGTTGTTGAAAAAACGCTGTTTGAGCCGCTACCGCCAGTTCCCCCACCACCGGAGCCGCCGCCGCCTACGGTTACCGTAAAAGAAGTGCCGGATGTAACCCCTGTCTGTTGACTAAGAATTGCTCCTCCAGCACCGCCGCCACCGCCGCCGCCACCTGTAGCTTCACCAGCGCCGCCAGCACCACCACCAGCAATCACGACATAATCAATCGAATAAGCTGGAGTTACATCACCGCTACCTGAACCAACATTAGTCCAAACATTTGACCCAGCAGTTGCGTCAGTGCAGATATAAGCTTCACCGCTTGTGCTGTTCACCCATAGATGCCCAACAGCCGATGGGTTTGTTGAAATGGTTGGGTCAGAAGATGAAACAGTTGCATCATCTAAACCAGCTAGGGTTGTTGATAAAGCACCCCAACTTGCAGTGCTGCCATCGGTCGTCAGGTACTTGCCGTTGTTACCGGATTGACTTGGGAGTGCGTCAACAGGGCCAGCTTCAAAGTTGCCACTGGTGCTGTTGTAAAGCAGCGCGTCACCATTGCTGATTCCAGACAGATCAACATCGTTTGCGTCTCCAATACTAAAATTGGAAAAATTTAATGTTCCGTATCCTATGATGCAGACATTTGATCCGTTGGATGCCGCCGAAGTCAGCACAATTTCTGTGCCAGAAGTTGCAGTAAAGTCTGTAGTTGGAACCAGCTTCGCGCCGTTCAAGAAAACATCAACAAACCCTACATTATAGGTCGCAGGGAAATCAGTGGTTGATCCGGTATAGCTGCCAGATGAAGTCCCGACCACATAATTGTATCTATTTGTTGTTCCATTGACGGTAGAAAACTCAGCAGGATATGTCACAAATACATTCTTTGTGCCTGCGCCCCAATCTACGAGAGATCCGCTATTGCTGGAATCTAAAATCGTGTCTCGACTGAGGGTCGTGCCAGAGGCCGTATAAGTGCCAAGACCAACTTCCCAGTCAGTGCCATCTTCGATGGCGTAGTAGGTCGTATTCCCGTCTCCAATGACGGAGAAGGATTGAAAACCTGTTTCTGCCCCGGCAAGCGTAACTGTGCCAGTTCCCGTTGTGGTCGTGGTCTCTTTGACCCGATCCTTGACAACCAGCGCCATAAGTTACCCCTTAGTCAAGCGTGATGTCGAGATCACCAGACGGCACACGGAATACATCGCCTGAGTCGATAGTCTTGCTTGCAGTCAGGGCAGCATAAGCGAGCAGGTTGCCAGCGGTAGATGCGTCATACAAGCCAACATGGCTGACCGTTCCCCAAGATCCCGTAGCAGTCGGGAATTCAACGGCAGCATTGTTAGAGGCAGTGTTGCCGCTTACGGTGAATGCCATTGACTGACGAGCGTAAGAACCACCAGACACTTCAGTTCCGGAGTCGTCTTCGTCAGGGTTGCTGGTGTGCAAGCCAATGTAGATGGTGGCTGGAGCTGAGTAAGCGTTGCCTGCAAACACATGATCCAGAATTTCTGTTTCAAGATAATTAGAAAATGACATTAGCCAAGTCCTCGTACTTTAAGTGTTAGGCCGGAGCCAGAGTAACGCGCCTTCTCAGACGCTTCGTTAAGTCTGGCTACTGCGGCGGAATACATTTGCGCCCAGACAGCCACACGCGCATCTTCTTGCAGGTATGGAGCCGAATGCAAGAGAGAGCCGTACAGGTACACGTCTGGCGCATATTCAATCAGCCAGTTCGTGGTGTTCGTTGCCAGATCAGGGATCTTAGCGTAGTACAGAAGTTCGATGTCGTAGTCTGCGTCAGGCGTCGGATACAGGCGGAATTGGCTGTCAGCATGCGTGTAGTAACGCGGGCGAGCAGCCATGTTGTTTGCGCCAGAGCGTTTGTCAGCCAAGGCTGCGCGTGAAATTAGATCCAGCGGGAAGGTGTCGCCCTCAGTCAAACCGATACGGATCGTTTCAATCCAGTCAGCCGGGATCTGAATATAATCGTCTCCAGCATCCACGGTAGCGGTAGCGCGGGTTTCCATCTTCCAGTGGCGGATGTCCCGATTAAATTGGGATTCAGCCAACTGAATGAAGGTCGGAATTGCAGACGTCAAATCGTCGCGGTTGAGAAAGTCCGCGATGGTGGTCTGGAGGTTTGTGTAATTTGTGATTGCCATTTAGCGTCCTTTTGACATCGCACCAAATAAGGATGCCCAAGTAATCGGATCAATTGCTTCAAAAGATCCGACGATCGTATCGAGAACGCCCGGCCTTTGTCCATAGGCTAACGCATTTGCGACTCTTGCGGCAGATTCGCCAGATCCAAGCAAATCGTTTCTCGATCCGGCTTCAAATGCGTCCGCAATATCTGCAAGCAGGCCATAACGCGGAGCGCGCATCTCAGCCTGCGGTTTTCTGTTCAGATCAAACGCCGAAAGCGGAGTCTGTCGAATATTCTCGGCAATCATGGCCGCTTGCGCGTCCTTGTCCGGAGTCATTGCGCCAGCGCCAAGAAGGCCGAATGGAGCAGCGGCAAACATGGGCGAGCCTTCCGCCTTCTTCTTGGCCCGCATTTCTGGCGGGATCTCCATTGACCAGACTTGTTCGCCTCCTCCGTTCTTGAGGAATGCTTCGTACTCTGCATCCAACTGCGCCTCTCTAGGCGTTCCAATAATATCCATCGGACGCACATTAGGATGTTCTTGAGCCATCCATTCTTCCCAGCTTA
>Ga0208019_1001242_pt1 | contig 13608 bp, 18 predicted proteins | sample CB_VirMetaG_5_FD_184540 | JGI IMG/M metagenome (GOLD analysis project Ga0208019, IMG submission 184540) | Freshwater to marine saline gradient viral communities from Chesapeake Bay - CB_1508_1D Viral MetaG (SPAdes) (version 4) | ecosystem: Environmental > Aquatic > Marine > Coastal | place: USA...
AAAGAATGTTGTACGCTGGCTTATTATATTAAATATTTCTATTATTGGTTTATTAACTTATTTAAATATGGCTTTAGCATAGAAGCCTATTTCCAAATACCATATGAAAAAGAAGCTTATGCAAAAGAACATAATAATCTCCAAGAGATTAATAGATTTCTTGCGTAAATACAATAGGTATGTACTATTCGGAAGGATATCAAATGAAGAAGCATGGGGCTTTGCAGTCAGAGATTACATTAATTACCGCAAAGAAATTAGTGAAAAGGATAGATGAGGAAACTGATAAGCCCGTACCAGACATTGACCTGATAGAAGCATTGTCTATCGCACTCCGAGAGATTGGTAGAATTGCCGTATCATTCAAGGCTTTTGAAAACATAAACAGCCTTAATGGAATCCAGTTTAATGTTGATAAAGAAGAACCATTAGATAATAAGAATTAGGTGTACAATGATATTCTTAGATGAGGATATTGATATTAGATTCTCCATTGGTACTAACACTCGAACAGAGAAGAAGCTTAGGTCTAAGTATCTAGAACTAGCCAAGGCTATGAATAGTATGAAAATGGAATCTAGAGAGAAAACTATAGCTCTGGAGAAATTAGAGGAATCTTTCATTTGGGCAGTAAAGGGAGCCAATGAAGTTTCAGAAAATCCGTGGTAAAACTCATTATGTGTTTGAGGAGAAGTATGAATTTGAAAACTATTTCATGGGTAAGATTGGAACTGTACCAAAGCTAATAGAGAACTGGAGAGAAGCTGGCGAGGGTGATTGGGTCATTGCTGATGATGGAGGCATAGTACAGGTGCTAAAGAAATTTAAGGCCCGTCACCCACATGATCGCCCTAACTACTCTGCTCACAACGGAATGGTTAGAACAGTTGTTGGTACGTTTATTCAGGCCGACAAGTACGAAATGGATACCGACTTCACCCTCCACGAGAGTCGGTATCGCATATCGGGCGCTGGCGAGGCCAGGATTAACTACAGATGGAATACGAGAGAAGACCTAACTAAAAAAGAATTAATCTTCGTGGCTGAGTTGTGCTCCGGGAAAACATTGCAGAAGGCTTATGAATCTGCATTTGGCCCCAAGTATAACTGGATTGAAAAGGCCACAGCACTATTAAAGAGAGATAGAGTTATGAATAAGATTAATGAAACATTGCGTGACACGATGGAGTCCAAGGGGCTTGGTATAGATTTTATACTTGACCGGCTAAAGGACTTGGCTATTGGCGCTCAATCTGATGCCGTTAAACTAAGTGCCCTGAAAGAGATTGGTGAATACTATGGGGCAAAGGAGAAAGTAAAGGAGGTTACTACTGGCCGTATGATGATTCAATCTCCATTCTCTGAGCATGATATAGCCATGATAGAGGCCGAAGAGGTCAAGGTTTTATCTGAAGTGGAAACTGATTAAAATGACACTCAGGCAGAAGCAATCTAAATTTGTATTTATGCTGGCTCAGTTAATAATATTTGCCTATTCCAAAGGATATGAGCTTACGCTTGGACATGCCTATCGTGATCCTTGGTCAACAATAGGCCATAAAAATTCACTACACAAAAAGAGATTGGCGATAGACCTCCACCTTTTCAGAAATGGAATCTATCTGGAAGATACGAATGCACATAAGGAACTAGGTGAATATTGGGAATCAATAGGTGGAACATGGGGTGGTAGGTTTAACGATGGGAACCATTACTCATTGGAACACGAAGGAATGAAGTAGTGAGCAAGTGGGATAAGAACTATACCGGAAAATCTGCTAGCTATATTACCAAGCTATCCTCTGAGCATGAAAGAATACTACGTGCTTCATATGATAGCTTAATCACATTCGGTAAGCTATTCTTAAAGGGTGACTTTCGTAAATCGGAAACACCCTTATTTCATTATGAGATAGCTGATGAATTAATATCATCAAGCAACAAACCCTGTGCAATCATAATAAGCAGGGGCCATGCAAAAACTACATTAATTAAAAGCAAGCTTGTACGTGATCTTGTATTTGCCAAGAAAGCCTACGAGTGGGGATTCACCGATAAGCCCAAAGATTTATTCTTTGGCTGGGTCTCATCCAATCAAAAGAAATCTAAAAACAATGTAGCCTATGTTAAACTAAATCTCCAATACAATGAAGACATAGCATTCTATTTTGGAAAGGACCATCATGGCTTAAAAGGTGATACGTGGAATCAGGAAGATCTTGTTACGTGCTATGGAGATAGGCTTGTATCATCATCCAATCTTACGTCAATGCGTGGAGATACTCTGGCTACGCTTAAGTCTGGGGCTGTCCGCTATACTGCCGTACTAATTGATGATGCCGAGAATGAGGAAAACACCAGAACACAATCATCAAGAGAAAAGATAGTTGACAACATAATGAACGGTATCCTCCCTGCTATTGAAAAGAATGAGCCGGGAGCCCGACTATTCCTAATTGAAACCCCTGTACATTGGGATGCATTCGCCCAGAGAATACTTGATAAGTGGGATAAGATCAAGGATTCATCACAGGAAGAGATAGATGACTTCTCGTGGAAAGTTATAACATATTCTGCTACACAACCAGATATGCCCGGTGGAGTATTGTGGAACTCATGGATGCCAAAAAATAAACTTGATGAAATAAAGAAGCTATACGTAGACTCTCCTCGAGGCGTTGAGGGCTATTATCAGGAATACGAACTACAGGTTCAGTCAAGTGAAAATTCTCTATGGTCAAGAAAACATCTACAATATTGGGATGGCTATTACAAGTGGGCTGACGGACAAAACTACATAGTTGTTGACGGTGAATATGTGCCAGTTAACACATTCATAGGATGCGACCCTGCTACTGATATAGATACAAAGTACACTGACTTCTCTGTTATAATGGCCATAGCGATAGACCCAAATAACAACCTCTACGTGCTTGACTACGAAAGGCATCGTGGTATACCAACTCTTGGATTGCGTGGCTCAGACGGCAAGATAGACGGCAAAAAAGGTGTTGTAGACTATATGATAGAACTATATGACAAGTACCATTGTAAGTCTGGTGTAGTTGAGGATGTTGCCATGAACCGTTCGGTTATACAATCACTTAACGCTGAGCGAAAAAGGCTAAACAGATGGGACTTGGCGATTAGTCCAGCTAGCCCCGGTGGCCGTGAAAAGATAAATAGAATCTATACTGGTTTGAATAACCGCTTTGCGTCAGCTTCAATATTTGTACGTGAGAATCAGTTTGACTTAATAAATGAGATAATAAAGTTTGGGCCAAAGTTAGCCCATGATGATACGATAGAGTCACTGTATTATGCTGCCCTATATGCCTATCCACCAAAATTTGGTTCTGGTATGGATATGGATACCGGGCGTAGGAATAAGACAGAAAAAAGAAAGGCTAAGCCGTGGCTTATAGCTTAGATTATTCTCCATATGTTGGAGTTGTATGCTCCAGAGCAGGAAGCAAAAGACTGATAAACAAGAACAAGTTGAAAATAGATGGTAAACCAATGGCCATACGTGCTATTGATACATTGTCGAATGCCATTGGAAGTAAGAACGTATATCACTTAACCGATATTGAAGACTTTCTTGGGAACAGCAACACAGTGAAAAGACCACCAATGTTAAATGGTGATCATACTCCATTGCAGGATGTGGTGAAATGGTTCATACGCCCGGCATATTTCTCCAATGCATTGATGCGACAAGAAGCTGTAATAATTATGATGCCTACCAATCCATTTTTAAATGAGAAGGAAATCAAACGAGCTATCAAGCTATATGAATCTGGCGAGTTCAATATTGTCAGATCATATGACTCAGATGGAAAAGAGAATGGCCTATATATAATATCGCTGACATTCCTGATGAGGCATCAAACAATGGGCGAGATAAAGGATTACGATACATATACTGGAGCAATCTTTTTAAAAGGTAAAGAAATCCATACATCGGAGGAATATGATTATGCTAGGAGTAAATTGGGATGAGTAGCATTCTGCTTATCGGAGAGATAGGACATAACTGGAATGTGACCAATGACCGTGAGCAGAATATCAGAATCGCTATTAAACTCATAGAGGAGCTAGCCAAAGCCAAGTGGGATGTAGCCAAGTTCCAACTATACGATGTTGATAAAATAAAGCAGCCCGGAGATACAAACTACGAAGAACTCAAGAGAGCTCAACTAGATTTTCATGAAGCCGTCATGCTAAAACAAATATGCGACAACTGTGGGATAGAGTTTGCAGCATCGGCCTTTGATGAGGAAAGAGTTGAATGGCTGGAAAGAATAAAGGTTAAAAGACATAAGTTAGCATCCAGAAGCATACACGATATATCGCTAATCAAGAAGATGCTAAATACTGGCAAACCAATCATAGCTTCGCTGGCAGCATGGAATAGTGATCAACTGCCAACATTTGATGCTGACTTTCTTTTTTGTAAGTCAAGGCGGCAGATATTGCGTGATGGTTTCTCGTTAGATGATATGCCGAATTTTAACAATAAAGATAATCTAAATGGATTCTCCGATCATTATGTTGGTAACGGTGCTACAATAAAGGCAATGGAGTTAGGTGCTAGAATAATAGAGAAGCATGTAACTCTTGATAAGAACTATCCCGGATGGGATCAATCATCCAGTGCCGATATCAAGGATATAATGTCAATTAAATATGCTAGCGACAAAATAAAGAAACTTAGGGAGAAATAGCAATGGCCAATGAAGACAGTAAAATGGCCAAGAGGAAGTTAACTGTAAATAGTAAGAAACGGGCCAAGGAAGTTCTTGATTTATTCCAGAAGGCTAACTCTGGTGTACGAAGTAAGTGGAAGTACATGGAGCAGAAGTCGTTTGATTTCTTCCTTAACTCACAGTTAACAGAAGAAGAGCTCTTGGCGCTAAGAGAAGCTGGAATGCCTGACTTTACTATCAACAGGGTTACGCCAGTTATAGAGACAATGAAATATTTTGTTACAGCAAATAATCCACGCTGGAAGGCAATTGGTTCTGGCGGAGAAGATATTGATATGGCATCTGTACATACCGATATCATTGATTATTGCTGGGCATTGTCTGGTGGAAAGAGCCTATTGTCACAGGCAGTACAGGATGCTCTTGTAAAGTCTAAGGGGTATATGCACATATATGTTGATCCAGACGCAGACCGTGGTATGGGAGAAGTTAAGTTTGAAAAGGTTGACCCATTCCATGTATATGTTTCAAGCAGATCATCTGATTTCCTTGAGCGTGATGCAACATATCATATTATAAAAAAGGACTTACCAAGACATGAACTTCTAAACAGACTTCCACAATATGCCGGGTTAATTAAGCGTGCCAGTGGTGAGCAAACATATGACTACCTTACCGAGCGTGATGTTGACGATGAAAACTCAATCCAACTGGATGACATGGAGCAGCCAACAAAGCCAGATGGTAGCGAAGATGATATGTTACCGTATTATGAAGTCTATGAGCCTATCAGAGTACCATATTATAATCTGTTTGTACGGATCGCTCCACCTGAATCGGAAGTTGCTTCAGCTAAAGAACAGATTGATTTAGAATTAGAGAAGCTTGCCTCCGAGTTAGAGGTAGCATTCTTGGAAAAGGAACGTGAGCTAAGAGCTCAGCTTGAGCGTGGCGAGATAATTAAGGAACGCTATGATCTTGAATTAACAAAGTCACGTGCAATGATAGGACAATCACTGGAAGAGCAACGCTCTATTATGTATAATCGCATAATGGAAGAAGCTTCTAAGGTAGAGCAACGTGTTGTTACTGAGGAAGAGTATAATGAATTAAAGAAATTAATTAGTAGCGATATAGTTTCTGCTACCCCCTACAATGAACGTAAGGTAAAGAAGACCTGTGTCGTTGGTGATAGAATGTTGTATGAGCAAATTCTAAACATAACCAGTTCCCCGTTAATACCTATCCCCTATCTCCACACTGGTTCACCATGCCCCATGTCTGCTGTCCAACCATTAATCGGAAAGCAGCGTGAGATTAATAAAGCTCACCAGATAATGATCCATAATGCCAATCTGTCGTCTAATTTAAGATGGTTATATGTGGAAGGTGAGCTGGATGAGGATGAATGGGAATCCTACTCAAGTTCCCCAAGCGCATTACTTAAATATCATCCCGGGTTCTCTGCTAGTGGGCCAAGGGAAATTCAACCACAAAATATTAATAATGCTTTCTTTACAATTGAACAAGATTCAAAGAGTGATCTTGAGTATATCGCTGGTATACAACCACCGTCAATGGGTATGAGTAGCGGCAGCGATGAAACATACCGTGGTTTCTTGGCTAAAGATGAATATGGTACTCGACGGATACGTTCATGGGTATCAAACGTACTCGAGCCTGCCTTAGAACACATAGGTAGAATATTTCAGGAAATGGCTCAGGACACCTATTCAATCCATAAAGTATTCCGTATTGTGCAACCAAACAATGCTGGTGAATATGACGGAAAGGAAACTGAGATCAATGTTCCGATATATGATGATCTTGGTGAAGAAATTGGCAGATGGAATGACTATGCTTCCAGCCGGTATGATGTTCGCCTAGTAGCCGGTTCAACTCTACCAGTTAATCGCTGGGCCATTGCCGAGGAATACAAACAATACTTTGAACTTGGTGCGATTGATGATATAGCATTCATTCAGGAGATCGATATCAAAAACAAAGAAGCACTGATTGAGAGAAAAGCCCTTGTAAACAGATTACAGGGAGAGATCAAATCCTATGAGGATGAGATAAAACAATTAAATGGTGATATAGAAACATTGCGTAGACAAATCATCCAGAGTGGTATCCGTGATGAGGTACGGCAGGCTGGAGTAGAGGTTGACCGTTCTAAAACTGAAACCAAAATGGCTGATAAATTAATGCAGGAACGTTTACGTGATGAACTCAAATCATTCAGAAGTGAAATGAAAAAAGAGTTTGATGTAATGAAATCACAAATGAAAAACGATTTACAGAAAAAAAATGAAAAAAAATAAATTTTTTACTTGACTTTTGCTAAATAATTTATTATATTATGTTGGGAACCTAGGAGGTTTTAATGTTTTTATTTAAGGAAGATAACTCTACTGGAAATGTAGACTTCGACCAAATCGATGGAAATGATGTCAAACAAGATTTTGACGTTGATGATTTTTTTAACTCGCTAGACAAAAGTGTAGATGGGGCTATCTTCGATGATGGGGCAACACCCGATGTTAAAGAAGATAGTGGTGCGGAGAGCAAACCTGCGCAACAGGATGAGGTAACTGAGTTGCGAAAGGAGCTTGAAACGTACAAGAAGCGTTATGGTGACTCTAGCCGTGAGGCTAAGAGACTGTATGAAGAGAACAAGGAACTTGCTAACTACAAGGAATATGTTCCTCTTTTGAAAGTAATGCAAGATGACCCCGGAGTAGTTAATATTGTGCGTGATTACCTCGAAGGCAACATAGCTCCTAAATCTATTCGTGATGAGCTTGAGTTGCCAGAAGACTTTATCTTCGATGGGGATGAAGCTGTTTCTGATCCGAATTCAGATTCTTACAAGGTAATGGAATCAATGATTGGTCGTATGATGCAAAAGCAGATGCGTAACAGCACTCCAAGGCTACAACCAGCCGAGCAACATACTAATGACGTTGAAAATTCTCTAAATGATTTCAGGGAAAAAATGAAATGGTCAGACGATGAACTCTCCGAATTTGTTGAGTTCGCAAAAAATAAGACACTGACACTCGAGGATATATATTACCTTAAGACACGTGAAAGTCGTGATCGTGAAATAGTGCGCAAATCCAACGAAGAGAAAGAAAAACAATTAAAGAAGATGCGTCAAACTAGCCCATCCCTTAGTTCTGTTGGTGGAGAATCAAGTGGCTCTACGGAAGAGGACGAGATTTTCAAAATGATGAAGGGAATTAATAGTGGTATGAACATCTTCGGAAGTTAATACTTTCTACTTCAAGAGGTAAATTAAATGTTTATGTTTATGTCCGACACACTTACTCTCTCTCAATTTACTGGATTGACTGAGAGTGGAGCTGCGTCAACTGGTTCGACTCTTTCTACTGGTGATCTTCGCCGTAAGTATGACTTTGGTGATAAGGTATCTGAATTATCTATCCCCCAAGACCCATACTTCCGCTTCCTTGCGAAGTTGCGTAAACAACCGGTCAATGACACGCAGTTCAAATTCACGGAAGAACGTCCGTCCTTCCACAAACGATATACATATGTAGTTGCTCATGGTACTAATTCTTCTGTATCCACAACTGCTGATGCAACCGTTACCGCAACTAATATCGCTGCTGGCGATACATATTATTTCAAACTTGGCTCTGACTACAAAACCGCTGGCAACATCGGTAATGTATATGATGCCAATAGTGGAGCACGTTCAAATACGATTGCCATTGGTGCAACCGGGACACGTCCGAACTGGATCTTTGAAGGATTAGTTCTTAAAGTTCCGTTTGGCTCTGACTACCAGACACCCAATGATTTTATCCTTGGTCGTGTGCAGAGTGTAACCTATAGTGGTGAATATGCCATTGTTGAGTTGCTGGTCACCCGAACACTTGGCACTTCTACCAATAATGAATTGCAATGGCTCAGTGCAACAGCACCAATGAGTGCTACCTATGATGTATCCCATGCCAATATTCTTGCTGGGCTTGAGTCCAAAAAGACGTATGCTGCTGGTAATGCATTTGGTAAGGGTAGCGGTTATCCCGATACATGGGCAGATAATCCGTATTCGACCGGGTATGGTCAAACACAGATTTTCAAAACTGCTCTTGGCATGGATAACTCAACACGTGCAGTAGAGTTCCGTTATGCGAGAAACGAAATGGCTCGTCTTTGGATGAACAAACTCGTTGATCACAAATGGGATTTGGAACACGCTGCGTTGTTCTCTAGCCAATATACTGATGCCAGTGGTATTCAGTACACTCAGGGAGCTCTTGACTATATTGTAAAATATGGTAATATCTTCTCGCTCACACATTCATCGAAGACAGCAGATGACTTCCTTGATGATATGAGCCAGTATGTTGATCCTCGGTATAACTCAATGAACGCTACGCTGTTCCTTGTAGACAAATATACCTATAACTGGATGAACAAGCTCTCTGGATACTTTAATAATAACGTACAGATTTCACCGAACTTCCGCACTGAACTTATGTTCAAGGGTGTAAGTGATAAGCTTGGTGTAGCCGTAACTAAATTCTCCACCATTTATGGTGATATGAATGTTGTACACGATCCGCATCTTGACGGAACTGGTGTACATATTATGGCTATCAATCTCAACGGTGTTAAATACCGTCCGTTGGTTGGCAATGGAATCAACCGTGATACTTCTGTATATGTTGGTGTACAGACACTTGAGAACTCTGGTGTTGACAAACGAGTTGACCTGATTCTTACTGAAGCTGGTATCGAAATGTCACTGCCTGAAACTCATGCTGTTTGGAAATCTTAATTAATGACCAAGACTTGATATTAGTTTATCTGGTCGCATAAGGAGAATTTAAATGTTTGCTGTTGACAAATATTATCCCGTTCAGGGGAGCAACAAATACGAAACCGTATCGTTCCCTATGACAAAAGCCTTTACTGTTGATCTTACCAATACAACTGGAGCTACCACGTATGAATTGGTAACATTCCCTAAAGGCTCAATAATTCTTGGTTTTGCTGTACGTATGGCCGAAGCACTTGAAGCCACTGCTGCATCCACAATCCAATTTGGATTTACTGGAGTTGGTAGTATGCTCTCTACTGCGCATGGCTCTGGCGCAGCTACAGCTGGAACAATTATCACTGGAAACTCCAATTCCGCACTATCAAGTAAAACAGCTCAAATGGCATATGTGCTTACTGCTGCTGATACATTCGACTTGATTGTTGGCACTGCTAAAATCAGTGCTGGCGGAAAAGCTGATTGCTATGTTGTATACGTTCCGACTCCACAGGATTCGCTTAGTACGTCTGATTTCTTGTCGCTGTCACCGGGAGCATAATTAACGAAAGGAGATTATAATGTCTCAATATTGGATTGCAAATGTCCCCGGTAGTACGGTAACATCAAGTGAGGCTGAGCGAGTAGCCGTAGTAGGAAGAACTGCTGCATCTACCATAACTGCTGCAAATGTAGCTGCTCTTGGTGGGACAGCAGTAGCAATTCCCATTAAGGTATCAACCGGTCTCGGTGCTGTTACGCACTTTATGGATATTACGGTTGCTAGCTCTAGCCGGAATATGGTATGTACTGCACTGGCATCGTCCAACGGTGTTACTGTAAATGTTGCCAATAATGTTGGCTATCTGCGTATTAAAACACGTGGTTCTACTGGCGACGAACTTAATCGCTACATATTGCTGTTTAGTTCTTAATTAGTATATGGGGCTTTTTAGCCCCACATACTTTAAATCTATAATCAACTGTAGGGGTACACTATTAAACACGTTTACATTTTAGGTAAGGGCGATGGCTGGGAAGAAGTCAACAATGCACCAAAAAACTCAGAGATATGGGGTGTAAATGACGCATGCCTTCGCACACCAACTGTAACAAAAACATTTCACATGCATGACCTTAAGAAATTTAATGAACAAGAAATAACCCATTCGTCCACAAAGTTACTTGCTGAATATGCGAAAGATCATCCTGATATGGATATATTTTCAGTTAAGAAATGGTCAAAGATACCACACATTAAAGAATACCCATTGGATGAAATTGTTGAACATTTTAAGCTACCTGTTCCGTACTTTACATCTGGGCCTGAATATATAATTGCTTATGCTATTTATTCTGGATATGATGAAATTAGTTACTTGGGCTTAAACATGACTGTTGGCAAGGAATACATAGACCAGAAACCCGGAATGGAATTTTGGACTGGCATGGCATTGGGACGTGGCATAAAGGTGAACCTACAGCATAACGTAACATCATTGCTAAAAACAAGAGACAGCCACTTATATGGCTACCTAACTAAACAATGGAGGATTTATTGAAGTTAACTGTTGAAGAACGTATTCTTTTGTTTGGGTTATTCCCACAACAGAGTGACTATGAAACCTTAGTGGCCTTTAAAAAACTTGAAAAAGAACTTAGATTTAACGAAGAAGAATCTCGCAAGTTTGATATTGACCAAGTAGTAGTTGATGGACAGCAACAGGTTAAGTTCAATAAAGAGGTGACTACAGGATATCTTGTTGATGTACAAGTTCCACATAGGGCTCTTTCTTATTTTTCTGAGAAGTTATCTGAGATGAGTGATAAAAAAGTCCTTAGTTATCCTCACATCCAATTGTATGAAAAATTTGTACTTGGAGAAGTAAATGCCGACACTAGTAAGCAAGGTAAGGGAAATAACAAAAAGTAGCTCTGATGTTACTAACAATCAGTCGGTTATAGATTACTTGAGCAGTGGAGCCCAATATGTAATTAGCGGGCTCCCTTCTCATATGTTACATATAGCTGCTACGGATACAACCGTGACATCTGGTTCTGGCGTAACGCTAGCTGGAAATGGAAGGTTGCTAGGGGTTAGGCTTGGTCAGGTAGAGTGTATGGAGATACCAGTAACAGAATCATATGTATATAACATTCTACTAACTGCATCACCAATAGACGAAGCTACTACACAATTCCCTGTTTATTATACACAAGCAGGGAAAATTTATATTAAGCCAAATCCAAGTGGTTCATATCATGGTGTTGTGACATTCGCTCAAACACCAACGATAACATCTAATACATCCACTTGGGCATTCCAAGAGTTTGAATCAATCCCAATTAAATATGCCGCTAGCCTTGACGCCAAGGCAATGTCTAATTATTTTATGGAAAAGACTTCATCCTCCGTTAGCACAGTTTCTATGACCAATATAGAAGATGCGTTAACAAAAGCACAGAATTTAATAGATAATCTTGGAAGCACTGACTTTGAATCGTATATTGATGACGAGGATTCTGAAATGGCTCAGGTGGTTGTTCAGGGTGCTAGTCAGGAAGTCAATAGGGCTTCACAGGAAATAAACAAAGAAATGCTCAGAACCAGATTATCAGAACAATACAACATTCTGTCAACAAGATATAATGAAATATCTAATGTTTTATATAAAGAAGCATCTGATGAATTGGATAGACTGATATCCAGTAACGATAAAATGATTATGATGCAACTGGCCAAAGGACAACAGCAGGGAGGTAACCAGTGACAGTATTAGAAATAATGGAACGGGTAGGCTCCAGACGACCAAATAGGGTTATAGCTTATATCAACGACGCATTTAGCGAAATAGAAAGTTTAATTCCAGAAAGAACAACTGGATACATGATAGATGTGACTTCTGATACGAGACTATATGCGCTTCCAAGCAACTTAGTAAAGCTATTAGGTGTCTATAGAAAATCATCTACAGATGGCTCGTATATCAGGATAGCCCACGTAAATAATATTGATCTAATAGATGGTATCAGTTCAACGGTAACGGTTGATACTACTGATATATTGGTGGTGTAATATGGCAGTATATGGTTATAAATATTATATAGATGGTCAAAATATTGCCATCCTACAAAACTATAATACTTCGTTGTTTCCGCTAGACACCAGAACTGTATATAAAACTCCAAGCATAGATGACTCATCTGCAATATATCTAAGATATACTGTTACTCCGACAGCTCCAACTTCAGTGAACAGTGATCTTGGCCTATCGAAAGAACTATCTCTTGCTGTTGTGTATTATGTAAAATCCAGACTGGCTGAGGATAATGAGGATATGCGCTCACGTGACTTCTTCTATAATAAGTTTCTTACATATATACACCGACACCAAAACAATAAGCGTGGCTCAGCAAGAATATCTATACCATCTGGCATAACGGCATTGAGGTAATAATGAGAGATTCAAGATATATATGTGGAAAGAATGACGGCAAGCCAAAGACAGGCTACACATTAAAACTATATGCCTTTTCTACCGGGTCGAGTGGCTATACCGGTTCTGCGTTATATACCTATACTGATAATTCAGATGGGACATATTATGCAGATATAACAACAACAATAAAGGGAACGTTTGTAACAACTACCCCAACAGGTGTAACAGTTATACCAGATAATTTAATTGGTGTAATAGTACAGGGTGATAACCAGCCAACAATTCAACCCGGAGGAACAACTTAATGTTACGGAAAACTATATTATTAATATCAATGCTGGTCACATCATTACTATCCCAGACACCAAGTGGAACATACAAAATATGGGCAGATAGTCTAAAGGTGGACTCAGCTGGAACGTTTATAGATGTTACCGAGAGATCACATACAACATATGGAAAATACCTGCACTCCAGCGCAAAGGACACCATTGATGCACGGGCGCAGGCGGTTATAGGTGCTAATCCAGGATTCACGCTTGACGCCAACAGTAAAGCCGTTGTCCAGGATACGGTTGCAGATACTACGGCATTGAAATTGGTATCAGGTTCAGGGGCGAAATATCTACAACAGTTGGCTGGTTGGCTTGTTCAGCGTGATTCG
>Ga0208019_1001244_pt1 | contig 13592 bp, 26 predicted proteins | sample CB_VirMetaG_5_FD_184540 | JGI IMG/M metagenome (GOLD analysis project Ga0208019, IMG submission 184540) | Freshwater to marine saline gradient viral communities from Chesapeake Bay - CB_1508_1D Viral MetaG (SPAdes) (version 4) | ecosystem: Environmental > Aquatic > Marine > Coastal | place: USA...
ATGAAACTGGTGGCATTTTGCCTGCAGGAAAAGTGATACAACTAGAGAAAGAAGAAACAGTAGATGCAGAATATTCATTACCTAAAGGGAGCACTTAAACACTTCAACCCCATCTTTGACCGTTGGGATGAACCTGTAGTGCGTAAAACTAAAAATGGTATGGTTTATGGTAGACCTAGTCGTGGCTTTGGTGACGCACCATTTGATTACGCTGGTAAACACATGGATCCAGAACCGTGGACTAATCACCGTTGTATGGAAAGTATAAAAACTGCTGCTGAAGAATTAGCTTCTGCTGTTTACGATAAAGAAGTTAAGTTCACCTTTTGTCTTTGTGGTTTGTATCCTGGTGAAGAAGGCATCCCTCATCACAGCGATACAGTTCCTAGTTTAGAAGACGTGGTGGTTAGTATTAGTTTTGGTGCACCTAGAGTTTTTGTATGGCGAGAATATCAAAATAGTGTAAAAGACCACACCAACACCAGCGACATTTATTTTAAAGAAAACTTTTTAATTAATGAAACACATTACATTTTAGAACACGGAGACGTATTAATGTTTGACGGCTTGAGTCAAATGAAAAGTACTCACGCTGTGCCGAACTTACCTTTAGCTGAAGAAAGAATCAACTTAACTTTTAGGTCAGGCTTGTGAGTAAACCAAGGTTAAAAAAGCTGGACAAACTTATGAAGTCTGGTAAACTACAAAAAGTTATAAAACTAGCACTAGGCAAAAATAAGAATGTCAAAAAACAAAAAACAAGCTAAACACGTTCAGGTTATGAAGCTCTGCATTATGACTGATGAAGATGTATTTAACGATAAAACATCTATTGATGAAATGATGGAGATTGTAGCTGAACACATAGAAAACAAAAAATTTTATTTTGAACTCATAAACCCAGAGAGGAAAGAAGATGCCTGAATACAGTAAGTTAGCCCCCTATAGACTAAAGAATACCTTGCTAGGTATAAACAGTAGTTGGTGCATAGACAAAACAACTATCGAATTAATCCAGGAAAGCGAACCTACCATACAAGAATATGAAGACAAATGGGCACAGGTCGATATCAAAAACATTGTACAAGAGTACGTAAAAGAAGAAGTAAAAGACGTTTACTCTATACCATTATTTACTGAAGAATTTTGTGCCATGATGCTTGATGAAATAAAAAACATGGAAGAAGTTTTTGGTTTTGATGTCAACCCCGAAGAAGATAAACTTAGACAAATACCAGAGATCACGCTTCATGATCGTTGTCCTGAGTTGTTTAATAATCTTTGGTCGGTAGTACTTAATTATATGAACCCTGTGTTCATGAGTATTTGGCAAAGATACGTGGACCGTCCTGGGTCAATACAGTTAGCGAACTACAACTTAGCTGATAAGAATCAAGGTGCGTGGCATCATGATACGTCTGCAGATATTAGCGTTGTAGTTCCTTTAAATACTGGTGAATATGAGGGTGGTGGTACAGAGTTTCATGGCAGGGGAATAGTTGACCCTCTGCCTTCTGGACATGCTTTATTTTTCCCTAGCTTTTCGCACTTGCACCGTGGGCTACCAGTTAAAAAAGGCGATAGATATTTATTAGTGTTCTGGTTATTAGGGGCTTTTGAGTAATAATCACGCCTTTTATTTTTACATAGGGCTTTATTATCTTTGCGATCTAAGGCTAAATAACCCTATAGGTAATTTTTAAAAACAAGGAATAATTATGAAACCACCACGTTTAAAACTAGTAAGCAATAACCCCAACCTGACTACATATTATGTGCCTTTCACGTCTATACAGGTTGACTATTATCCTGTAAAAGCTACTAGCCCTCAGCAAGCCATTATGAAAGCTAACTCAGGTGAATTTGAACGTTTAGAAAAACGTGTGTCGCTTATAGAAACTGCTAGTAATGTGGTTTACGACCACCTGAATATTGACCCCAGTGAGTCTTTTGCTAGAGATATAGATATATACGATATAAAAGAACAAAGCTATGACCAAGTACTTAACAGTTAATAATGAGTAACCTCTGTACTTGGTGCGGAGAGCCTATTAAACAACCTGAAGGTGCTGGTCGCCGTAGAAAATTTTGCTCAGATGAATGTTTAAAACAAAAGACTTATGCTGGCAATAAATCTGTTTTAGTAGAAAGTGGTATGGGAGCGTGTGGTCCTATAGGTCTTATAGAGGGGGAACATGTTAATACCTCTTGGGCAGGTTCTTACGAAGAACATTACGTTGACCCTGTTATACTTGCACAAGCCGAACTAAATGAAAGCAGTTTCGCTTATGCTAATGAAATTATGGTTTCTAAAAATAGGGGTATTCAGCTCCGTAGAGGTGGGAAAAGCTGGTCAAAACCTGTGTCGCCTAGAAACCTCAATCGTTTCGTGTAAAAAAATTTTCTGATCAAACTTTACTAAAACTCCGATCGTTTATACTATATATACTGGTATATTTATATACCCATTTATAGGAGAATGTATGGCTAATAAAACAGCTACTCAAAAGTCAATGCTAAGCAGTGCTAAGACTCAAACTGAAACTGCTACAACAACGCCGAAAATTAAATTCGGTAAGTATAGCCCAGACGCTAAATTAAAAGCGACTGGGAAACGAGTAACAGCCGAGCACAACAATGAGCGTGTAAAAGCTGTCAATGGTAAAACAATCAAAGAAGCTCTAGCTACTGGGTTGTATACTATGAGCGGTATCAGATATGACATTGAAAAAGTCAAAACTCTTGAGATCGCTTAGTTTTGCTCAATGTAGGGTGGGGTTAAGTTTTACCCCACTTTACTTTACTTTGTTTTTGATCAGTTTTAAATTTAATTACTTAAATAAATACCTTAGGAGGTAGTATGAAAGAAGAAAATAATGGCTTACGAGCTATACTGATTGACCCTTTTAAAGAAAAGGTTCGTGTTGCGTACCCTGTCAGAGACGATTATATGGCGGAGTTAAAAAAGTGGATGGAAATATCTTGTATTGATATAGTCACCCTTGATAAAAATAATATGCTAGTCGTTGATGATGACGGTTTGCTTAGAAACCCTAACCGATATTTTCATTGGGCTCCGACTAACTATAATTTTGCTGGTAAGGCAGTAATATTAGGTTATGACGAAGCAGGTGAAACAGTTGACTGTACTTATGTTGCTAGTGTAGTGGAAGACCAGCTAGTTAAGTGGATTCCAGAAGGCTATAGGGAAGAACCCTTCATGCAGTTTATACCTATATCATGACACAGTATAAGGATATAGTCCAAAAACGTAACGAAGAGTTAGTACAGGAACGTGATATGAGTTCCGTTACAGGTATAACTCGTGTAATTAATAAAGCGAAAAACATTGATTACACTACAACTTACTATAAGAGTGGCAAACAAGTGCGTTCTTATAAGGATAAACGAAAAAAAGATGAGGTTATACAGGAGGCTTTTATAAGTTGACGTGTCTTTTACCTCCTTTATACTGAGCGTCAACGTGGTGAGATTTTTTAGTTTGCAAGAGTTTTGTCACTCACCTAAATCAACAAAGACTCTTTTAATTGAGCAAGGGTTTTGTATTATTGTCCCTTCATAGCAAGTTTGGCTCACTTGTGCTCAGAAACGAGCCTTATATTTTAACAACATAGGAGTATATAATGGCTAGAGATTTAAATTCACTAGAAGAATTAATAGTAATATGGGCTAGGCAACGTGGACTTTTGACCGCTGACGTTCAGCCTGAAAAACAAATGCTTAAACTAGTTGAAGAAGTAGGTGAACTTGCTAAGGGTGTAGCGTACCGAGACAAGTGGTCTACCTCTGACGGTATAGGTGATGTATTTGTGTGTTTGGTGGTATTAGCTGAGCAGTTAGATTTAAAAGTAACAGAGTGTATTGACCAAGCCTACGATGAAATCAAAAACCGTAAGGGAGTACTTGAAGATGGGCTGTTTAAAAAGAATAGTGATGTACCTGAACTACCTTAACCATCGTATTGATCACGTTTACTATATATGTAGTTAAATAAATATTTGGAGAATATTATGTACAATAAACTAAGCCCTAAACAAGAAGCAGAAAATGCGTATAAGTATGGTGTTAGAGATGCCACTGAAGGTAGGGAGCGTAAAAATGCTTCCGACTTTTATGGACCGTATGCCGATGACTACCTTAGTGGTTATCAGTCAGTTGTTAATAGTCAAAAGAAAACTAAAGGAAAAAACTTAGACCACCTTTCTGCGTGGTTTGACTTTGGAGGTAAAAAATGAGTAGACTTAAAGATTTAATGTTAGACGTTCAGTCTGATTTAGAAGCTATACTTTCTGATAAACCTCACTTAACTAAAAGTCAAGCTGTCGCTACTGTTTCTGTCATGCGTGAGTTAGCTAAACGTGAGTTTGTAGATACCGAGTTTATTACACAAGTGTATGACCTTACGATGTCGGGTGGTCATACGGATCTTTACTAAAATCTTTTTACTGAACTTACTTAACCATCATATACATCAAAGCTATATTAAAAGCTACTTAACTAACCAATTAATTATAGGAGGATGTTATGGTAAGTAGTGTAACTAAACAAATCGAGAATAATTTATTTATGACTCGTAAAGAAGACGGTATTTATTTTCATACTGCTCAGGCACTTAAATATAGTAGAAATGGTGCTCATTTTTACGACGGTGCTTATGTCACTAGGCTTAATTCTAAGCACGTAATAAACGAGAGGGATTATACTCCAGAGTTACTGGAAGAATTTGAGAATGCCCCTACGTTATTTCAATATAAAATGGATCGCTAGTGGTTGAGTGTAAAAACTGTGGTGAACTTAATATTAGTCGGGAGCGTTATGCTCTCGGCTATTTTACTTGTTTAACCTGTGGTGAAAAAGAGGCTCAAACACTCGCTAATACTCGTAAACAGCAAGTGGCTCCTGTGTACAATAAAGGAGCTTATCAATACATTACGGAAAATGATCTTGAAACTATCGGTAGGTAATTTTACTAGGGTTAGGGCTATGATGCCTAAAATAGGACGCTATAGGACGCGTTTTAAGGCTATGATTTACTTAGGGCTACCTACCCCCTACCCCTATACATCAAACGGTCTAACGGCTTTAAAATAATTTATGATATTACTTAACTATCACATAGATCGTAGTTATTATAAACCTATAGTAAATAAGGAGTAAAACTATGAATAGAAAAAGTCTAAGAAAAGGTGTTACTTATATTTCCTATGATACGTGTGAAGACTTCGTTAAAGGTATGAGTATTGATACCGATATTGAAGTTACCGTTGATAACTGGCGTGAAGACCTAAAAGCTCATCAAGTCAATACTGACGCGGAAGTAGAGTTAAGCACAGGTGGGTTAGTTATATATAGCTGTTCCCATGGTGAGTTTAACTACGTCATCCACCACTACTTAACTTATGTAGACGGTAAACATGGCGACTTATTTGACGTATTTACGGAATATGATAACTCAAGTTTATGGGTGGATACCGTTGTTGACGGTATGTTTGAATTAGTAGTCAAATGACTAGTCTCTTTCCCCTCCATACTAACGAGGCTAGTTATGAAAGTAGATAACAAACCAATTTGATGGTAGCAACTACTTTCTTAAGAGCAAGGGGTTTATTAGTACCTCTATATTAGCAAGCGTGGTTCACTTGTGCTCGCAAACGAACCACTTAAATTTCAGGAGAAAAAATGTATAACGTCGGCATATTAGGTTTTGGTTTTGTGGGGCAGGCAGTGGCAAATGCTTTTCACCCCTATAAGAATAGAGTTTGGACCGTGGACCCCATACTAGGCAACGACATTAGCCTACTCTATGATCAAAACCGTACACCTGACAAACTTATTGATTTCGTATTCGTATGTGTGCCCACTCCTTCGCTTGACTCTGGTGAAATAGACGCACGTATCGTACAAAAATGTACAGACGATATACTGCGTAATACGGATGCCACGGTTATTATTAAATCCACCGTGACTCCTGGTCTAATACCTACTGCTTCTAGAGTGGTTTATAACCCTGAGTTCTTAACGGAAGCTAACGCTGAGGAAGATTTTATTAACGCTGAGTATCATATACTGGGCGGAGAACCTGCAGCGTGTAATCTAGTAATGAAGCTCTACCGTGAGCAGTCAAACTTACGACATAAAGACTTTGTCGTTATGACTAAACAAGAAGCGAGCCTAGTTAAATACGCAACAAATGCTTTTCTAGCGACCAAAGTTACCTTCTTTAATCAACTGTATGACTTAGCTAACCAGTGCGGAGCCGACTATCAAATCATAGTAGATACCGTAACTAACGATAAGCGTATCGGTGAGGGTCATACTAAGGTAGGTGACGGTGGGCGTAAAAGAGGGTACGGTGGTGCGTGTCTTCCTAAAGACGTGAATGCTTTGTTTCATTTTAGTAAGAAAAAGTTCAGTTTACTAAGGTTCGTGGACCGTATCAATAATAAGTACCGACGGTTGTACGCTCTTGACGAAAGAGAGCGTGGTAATAATATTAAGTATCATACCTGAACTAGCTTAACCATCATAAGCATCACGGTTACTATATATTTAATAGTTAAATATTTATAAGGAGGAACTAACTATGAAAGTAATTAATAATTTTGACGAATGGGTTGAGTATTACCCAGCTGTGGAATCTGAAATACCCGAAGGTGTTAATGTACAAATAATGTTTGACCACCCTAGTGAACTTAAAACTAGTGAAGGTCTTTATACTACTTTTATGTACGACGAAGAGAATACTTACTTTGAAACTTCTGGTGCTGCTTTTAATGCGGGAGGGTTTAAAATGAATAGACGCTATACTGATTTAGAACTTTATGAGCTAGTGTACCATATGTTTAAATTAATGCTAGAGGAGAAAATGTGAGTAATCTAAAAGATATTATGATTGACGCACAGGCTACAGCCCAGTGCCTAATACATGGGGAAGGTTATACCTACAGGATGTTTATTAGTACTATGAAGGAAGACCACCCTGCGTGTCCCAGTGACTACTTTGATACACTCTGGAACGAGGAAATGAAAGAACGCTGGGAAAAAACTCTAAGCCTCAAAGGTTTAATGAGGTCAAAACGAAAATAAAGAAAAACCTGAACTAGGTTAACCATCATAGGGATCACGGCTATTATATATTTAATAGTTAAATATTTATAAGGAGGAACTAACTATGAAGAAAATAACTAATAACTTTGAATTTACACTTCACCCTAGCGGTGTTGCTGAAGGCGTTAACGATACATATGTACTTGGTCAAGGTACGTTGTCCGACGGTCTTGAGCTAGTAAAACGCTTAGACCTACAGTTTGAAGAGTGGTCTGATACCGCTAACTTAAATTGTATGTTTGACGGCTTACCTAACCCTGTGCCCATGTATTTATGGGAAGGTGGCGACGTTATCGCTACAGGTAATGGCTTAACCTACTTCTTAGACGATGACGTCTGGGTAACTAGTGAGTGATACCGTCAGTATCACATACCTCTGCCTATTAAGGGATCGATGGAGACATGGATTGTTTTCTATCTTGTAGAGAAAACAGCCAATAAGCCAATAGTGCATGGTCCGTGGTCCCTTGACACTACGATGTTTATTAGGGTTATTGGCTAACCTATTAGCGACCTATTGGCTCTTAACAGCCAATAATAACGTGCAATGCTTCTTTTTGATATCATCAGGAATCCACTGTTCCCCTATATAGCACCAACTATGATCCCCTCGGGAGACGGAGAGGGGACAAAAAGCTACAGTCCACGGTCCTAGATCCAGGAAACCTGCCAAACCACGCTCCACGATCGTTATGACACGCACAACGGTCCGTGGTCCAGAGTTCAGATCAAGGGTATAAAGGGGGTATGATCATGATCCCAGGATCCTAAATTAATTTAATCTTTTTTATACGAGCTATTTACTTTATATACGATCAAGCTTATACTATAGTCAGTTAGTTAAAAAGGAGGTTTATATGACTAATACTAAAAAAGCTACTCAATCCGTAGCCCCTAAAGTCAACGCTCAAACGTTGACCTTCGTCCCTAATAAAGCTCGCGCCGAGCACAACGTCAAACGAGCTAAAGCCGTGAACGGTATGACCTATGATCAGGCTTTAGAGCACTATAAGACGCTCGGCTTAAAGGAGCGAGCCCTCAAGTACGACTTGACGAAAATCAAGTCCTTGAAGCTAGGCTGACGGTCAGGGGAGCTTCGGCTCCCCTCCTTTTATCCCTGACCATTAGATCGCGATCGCGATCGTCGCCTTCGGCGACGACAACAAAAGACAAGAACCAGATCACAGGAACCAGGAGCGTCGCCTGACGGCGACGCACCAAGATCCAGGAGCCGTCGCCTACGGCGACGGACACACCTCACAGATCCCAGGAAGCAAGGACCTCACAGATCTCGGGAAGCCCAGATTCCAGGAAGCAGGTCGGTCGCCCTAGGATCGTGATCCTTGTGTATATGATTAAAATCTTAAAATTTATTTTAGGCGTAAAAAAAGGGCTAGTTAAACTAGCCCTTTAGGTTAGGTTATTAGCCTAGCGTATAGCCTTTAGGTACGCTTAAACTTTTAACTTTAAATATATCGTAAGTTAAAGCCCTTAACGGTTTTAACTTAGGGTTATTAGGGTTTAACGCTTTAGCGTTAGTATAAATAGCTAACGCGTCTTTAAACGTTTTACCGTTTACGCTTTTAGCCCTATCAGCGTTAGCGGTAGCTAAACGCCCTTTATTAGTAAAAGTTAATATAGGGTTAATAGTAGCTATATTATCTTTAGTAATAACGTTAATAGTAACGTTAGTAGTAACGGTACTAGTAGCTTTTTTAGTATTAGTTTTAGTCATATTATTTTACCTTTAGGGCTAGTTAAAAAAGTAGTTAAAAAAACGCCCTTTATTTTTTTAACTAAAGTAATTATACCTTAATTACCGCCTATATACCGTTAAATACTAAAATAAACGTACTTTTTTTAACGCCTTTTAAACCCGAGCGGTTACGACTTTTATACGTAAGTAAGTACTTACTTTAGGTTAGTAAGTACTTACTACGCCCCTAACCCGAGCGGTTGATCGCGTCGCGTCCGCGAGAAATCGTCCCGCTTCGCGGGACACAGATCCCGCTATCGCGGGAGATGCAAACGCAGACAAGACAGACGGCACAGCTATAACAGACGTAACAGCTGTCACAGATCAACAGTCCTCCAGTAGTCCGCTGTGCCACCCCCCCACCCCCCTTTATAGCAACTATGCATAGCGTAACGCCCACGTCAATAATCAGAAGAGCCATTTACTATAAACTTTACTTTTAGGTCAGTCACTATAAAATACTGAGTATGAAGCGGAAAGGGACTCCTACTAAAAATTTTTACTGCAAAATTTTTTAGCTATGAGAGACTATTTGAAATCAATCACTGAGGTTTGCCCCTTTAGTCTAAAACACTTTGACAACGGAGAAATACCCATACTACATTATTCAGAGCCTTTAGTAAGAGAATTATACGAAGAGCTTGACAAGTATCCTGCTATTTTATTCAAAGTTCATAGCACGGTGTGTCGCCACGTACTAGAGTCCACGGCACACGAACTAGCAGATGAGTACCCTGAAGCAGAGTGGTTTTGGTCACACCCCAGTGAAGGTGGTACGTCGACCCTTGTCCCTGTGCTCATAATGCAAAATAAAGAACACTTGGCTAATGCTCGAAAAGAGTTTAAACTATTACGATGAGCAGTTTTACACCTCCAATAGATCTTGATGCTTATAATAGAAGCATAGATGAAAATCCTGATCCTAGGGCGAGAGCTCGAGCTAGAGACTTTAGTCCATATTCAGATATCCCAGGAATTAATTTATTACCTACAAATATCAAAGCCTATGTTTTAAGTCAGTTAGGACTAGGTGGATTCTTTCCCATACAAGGTGAACTTGACATGACCAACAAAGAATTAGCTGAAATAGATAGAATGATTTTTGAACAAGGTTTAGTCAACCCCAATCAAATAGGCTATATAGACTACACTGCAGATATAGGTAAAGTAGCTAGACCAGGAACAATTGAATCACTTGCTGAAGTTAACAACGTAACTCCTGAGTATGTTAAAGCAAACCCAGATAAAATAAAGATATTAGCACCCGATGGACAAGAGATGACTATTGCAGAGCTTTATAAAACTTACGGTGAAAATATTTTAACCCCCATAGGCATAACACCAAAAGACTTTTTAGATCCTTCTTTTAACTTAATGACCTTCTTAGGTCGAGCCGATGTTACTCAAGATGCAGATGGAAACTATATTATCAATGATATATTTGATTTTAATAAACCAGCAGAGGGTAGTGGAATAGAAGATCCAGCACAAGGCTTAGGAGCTAACCCACTTTATGAAATAGCAAGAAAAATTCCAAATGTAAACCCACTAGCTTCGGATATTCCTGTCGAAATTAATGTAGGTACAAGAGAAGACTACGAAGCTAGAAAAAAAGCTGCAGAAATGAAAGATGGTGGAGTTGCTTTACCATTGTTAAAATATTTTAATGGCTAAGCAGTGGGTAAAAGAAAAAATTGAGCACGTCAAAAAGAAGACGTCCATAGGTAACTCACGTTTAAGCCACGGAGCAGGCACCAATAAAAGTCAGCGACGTAAAAAATACAAAGGGCAAGGTAAATGATTAAACAAATGGCAAAAGATTTTTTTATCAAATGGCAACAAGCCTGTTATGTTTGTTTTCCTTTGATGGTACAGGGTAATTTAAGTGCATTGACTTTTACTCATTGGATTAAAGCTAACCAAACAGGGCTCATAGCTGGTGCAGGAGCTGTCCTTATAGGCTACACTGTGCTAAAACGCTACAAAGATGCTTTGTGGTTTCATGGTGTTTCTATAGGAGTAGCAACTTTTGTAGGAGACTTATTAGTTCATCCTAGTCACTTTGGTGGTGTATTAGGTGAAGCCCTAGTTACTGCCATAGGCAGCGGACTATTAGCCACGGTTTGCTTAAAAGCTTCTAAGCATTTTGAAAACTAGTTCGGCTAAAGCTAAAGGTCGTCGTTTACAACAGTGGGTACGGACTAAGCTCATAGAACTATTGTCCGTGGACCCAGAGGACATAGAATCACGACCCATGGGCAGTAGTGGTGAAGACCTTATTATGGGCGTACAAACTAAAAAACTATTTCCTTATAGTGTAGAGTGTAAAAATCAAGAAGCTGTTAACGTCTGGAAAGCCTACGAGCAATGTTCAAGTAACACTAGCCCAAACGTAGAAAGTCTAGTTATAATAAAAAGAAACAAAAGTAAACCGTTAGCTTTAGTTGACGCAGAATACTTTATTAAGCTACACAAAGACCATGGATGAATACCAAGAATATCTTAGACTATTCGGCGATTTGCCTTTTGGTATGCGTCCTAAATTTGAAGACTATCAAAAACAAAAGTCAGCACAAACAGCACGCGACACTTTAACTCAAGGTATAGCAGAAAGAGATTTAGATAAAGCCTATAAAGAAGGTTTTGAAAAACTACCTATTATGGAACAATTACTTTATGGCGTGGCACCTGTCACTGGCGAAGCATTGGCTACATATGAAATACCAGAATTTAAAGAACGTGGTGATACAGCTAGAAAAGAAGGCAGATATTTAGACGCAGCAGGCAACTATTTAGTTAGTGGACTTAACGCTATGAGTATGATTCCTGTAGTGGGCAAAGCAGCAGGTGTAGTAGGCGACGCAGCAAGAATATTGGGTAGAGGCACACGAGCAGCAAAACCTTTAGATGAGGACATGGTGGGTGGTGGAACTATTAGCCCTAGCGTTGGACCGTCAGACTATCAAGTAGATATGAAGCTGGGTCCAAGACAAGGAGGTTATGCACCTAAAGTAATGTCTTTAGCAGAAGAAGCAGTAATCAAAGCTCCAGGTTTTGACTTTAATAAAGCCTACCCTATAGAAGAAATGATTAATAGAATGTCTAAGTATCATAATAACCCAAGCAACAAAAAACTAACTAACCCTAAAGTAAAACGACAGTTTGAAAATTTTGTTAGTGAAGACTTTTTAGCTAAAGGTAAAGCTAGTCCTGCAGAACTACAAGCAGAAATACAAAAGAACAAAATGAGGTTTAAAGAAAACCACACACAGTTTGAAGTAGAACCACAAACTTATCAAGAAACTTTACGATTTGAACCAGAAATTAAAGGTTTTGATGAAGACTTTCCTTTTAGAGACGCTGAAGGTCGTAATCAAATATATATGATGAAAACTGGAGAGGCTTATCCGCTGAGTGCAGAAACACCTAGTAAATACGGAGAACTTAATTTACAGGTGTTTGGTAGTAAGTACGGCGACGAACCCTTATTCAATGACGAGTACTACCCTTTACACACTAGAGTAGGACAAGGACCACAAGCCAATCTTGAACGAGACGTAGATTCTTTAGGTAATAGAATAGTTCACGGACGTTACCGCATAGTAGAAAAAGACGGTAAATCAGTAGGTGAACTTAGTGAAGCCCAAAGTGATAGATTTAAATTTACAGGTACAGGCGAACAAAACTTACAATATACATCAGCAGGTCCAGCAAACAGAGGACTAGATAGTAGACAAACAGCATCACAAACAAGAAGCATACGTTCTGCGTTTGAAGACGTAACTCCAGAATTTATAAAAACTGTAGAAGCAATGTCTGATTTTGGTAACGCTAACCCTAATATGGTATTAAATGCATTTTCTCGTAGTGTAGGAGAAGCTATTTCAAAAAAATTATCTACTGTTCCTGGAGGAGTGGTAACTAATGTAGAAGATATGTTTGACGCTAAAAGCGTTAAGGCACTATTTAAAGAAGTGATGGATGATCCAGATTTTACTGCGGATTTACAATATCTCGTAGATGCGAGTAAAGGAGGTGTGGAAACACGTGATTACAGCGTTTTAAAATCTATTTTTGGTGATGACGCTATGGAGCCTAGTCTTGAACTTTATAAAAAAGGCATGTTAGATGCACTAGACCGTGCCGATCCAAAAGTAATGAATTATGTTATGAACCGCTTTTCAACGTGGGTAAAACCTATAGGCGACGACATAAGTAAGATGAAATTACCACTAGCTGAAAATAACGAATGGTATGATTTAACGCTCAAACGTTTTATACAAGAAATGCATCAAGAAGGCGTAGATGTTATTCATATTCCTATTAATGGCGCAGCAACTTTTAGACAAATGGGGTTGAAGCAGATTACTGAAGCAGCTATGAATTTAGGTCAAACTTACAAAAGACAAACAGATAGAGTGTTGAAAAATATTGAAAAAGAATATGGTTTCAAAATTGAAGCTGAACCTATACAGGATAGATTTGGTCAAGGCTTCTATGAAATAACTCTAGATGAAAACACTGCAAAAATAGGTGAAGTTTTAAAATACAACCGTGGTGGACTTGCTACCTTAATGCCTCTTAAATATTGAAAAAAGAACTACTAGAACAACTTCCTGAGGATGTCCTCAAGGAACACTTAGAACTGACCGAAAGGTTAGCAGAAATAGAACGTGTTGAAACTTGTCAAAATGAATTTTTAACTTTT
>Ga0208019_1001245_pt1 | contig 13590 bp, 16 predicted proteins | sample CB_VirMetaG_5_FD_184540 | JGI IMG/M metagenome (GOLD analysis project Ga0208019, IMG submission 184540) | Freshwater to marine saline gradient viral communities from Chesapeake Bay - CB_1508_1D Viral MetaG (SPAdes) (version 4) | ecosystem: Environmental > Aquatic > Marine > Coastal | place: USA...
TTAAAACTGTATCCGTACCAGGTTGAGCCGCTTCGAGAGTCGGAAAACCCAGAGGTCGAGGAAATAGATTTGATGTTTGCCCAGCGTTTGGGCAAGTCGCAGCTCTGGAAAATCTCGGCATTGAAGCAGATCAACGACGGTCGTTTGTCCGGAATGGTGCTGTATCCATCCGAAAAAGAGGCGACAGACACGAATCGGGACACGGTTTTACCGTTGCTGAAGACTCTAAAAAAGGTCAAGCGTGATCTGCAATCGCGTGGAAACGTGAAAAAAGACAGTTGGCATCTGCCATCCTGCCGGTCGATTCTCTACTATTCTGGTTCCAGTCCGGCCATTTCCAAGACTCTCAACTGGGGCGCGATCGATGAAGCGGATTTCTGCCAGGTCGCCAAGTCCGGCGACGAAGGAAAAAACACCGGCAACATCACAGCTTTGAAAATCCGCATGAAGACACACAACCCCCGGCTGGAATGGGTTGTTTCGTCGCCGACCCTGAAGGGCGGGCCGATCAATGACAGATTCACAAAGGGCAGCCGCGCGGTCTGGAATTTGCGGTGTTTGAAATGTCGAAAGCTATCGCCAGGCAACCAGCTGGCGTTTCCACAGCCCGATGGAAGTTATCGCGGTCTGCAATGGGACAAGGACGAACAGGGCAATGTCATCGAAGACAGCATCCGGTGGATTTGCCCGGCATGCGGTCACGCGCACACGTATGCCGATGCGCCAAAGATGAACGAAGATCCCGAGCAATACGTCCACGCCAACCCTAAGCGGACAAAGCAAAAGAGCTACCAGGCCGGGGCGCTGGCCAATCCGGCACTGTGGACATGGCTGGAAATTGCAGAAGCCCAGGAAAACGCCGACACGGTCGAAGGGCAAAAGTACCTGCGAAACACCATCCTCGGGATGCCGTTCACCCCGAAAGCCCGCAACGCGGACGGCGAAGAACTGTTACAAGTAATCACCTCCAAGAAAGGCGACTACCCGAAAGACCTACCGCAACAAATTTCTGTAGTGGTCTTGGGCGCAGACCAGCAAATGAGCGGCCTGGGCGGCGCGAAATACTACAAATGGACGGTGCGGGGATGGTGCGAGAACGGCGACAGCTATCTGCTGGACTGTGGACTCGCCAACACTTTGGCGGAGTTGAAGGCTGCCGGCAACGCGACGTATTACGGCCACCGTCCATTGATCCGAGTGCTGGACCAGGGCGGTTTCGACAACGCCCAGGACACGGACCCGTTCATCCGCAACACACCAGGCTGGATCTACTACAAGGGCGAAGACGACCGGACACTCAAGGGCGCGATGTGGAAATGGTCCCAAGACGATCCTCACAGCAAGCTGGCGCTTGCCAACGCCATCGAGTACCAGGTCAAGCTGCTGGATGCGATCTACGGCCCGGCTCGCCCAAAAGGCTACCGCTGGAATTTGCCTGACAACGTGGATAAAGAGTATTTCGCAGAAGTCTCAAGCATCCAACCAAACTACCGGAAAAAAGACCCTGAAGCGTTCGGTGCTTGGGATCCGGTCAAGGGGCAGCGGCGCGACTACTTCGATGCAGAAAAAATGGCCATGGTGGGGCTGGACATCGCCGCCAGAACCATATCGGCGCATCACTGGCACCGCAAAAACATTCCGCTTTTCCTGCGGCTTGAAATCATTGCGGAAATCAAGCGAAACCGCAAAAAGTAAAACCCGAAAAAAGGGACCAGCAATGTCAATTACAGCTTTTCAGCGTCAAAAACTCGAAGAACTGCTAGCCGACAAAAAGACCATTTTGACGGCGATCAAGTCCGGCGACACGTCGTTTACCCTCCAGGGATCCATCACCGTCAACGGCAAGACCACCGCCGACATGAAAGAAGCACTGGCATCCATCAACGCCGAGATCCGCGCGATCCTGAAAGACATCACCGGCAACAGTCTGAACGAACTTGAATACGAGGCACAATAGATGTTTGGAAAAAAGAAATCCGCTGTCAGTTCTAAAGTTCGTAGGGAAGCGTTGCGCATCGTCAAGCTGCAGTACGAGGCCTTGAACAACATCAACCGGCAGACCCGCGCGAAAGAAACCGGCACCAACGAAGAAGACGTACTGCCGTTTTACAAGCGCAAAATCAGCATAAAAGAAGGCCGCAACCTAGCCGAGAACGACCTGACTGTCCAGTCGATGCTGACCGATTTGGAAACGTTTGTAGTCGGCCCGGACGGCGGCAAGCCGATATTTATTACCGACGATGAAAAGTGGAACAAAAAAGCCCAAAAGCTTACCCGCCGGTTTATCAAGGACTGCGACACCCGCATCCCGCAAACCAACATCACCGAATGGCTCAAGCTGGCTCTTCGCTCCATCTTTACCGATGGCGACTTTGCTCTAGTCGTGGATCCCGCCATCACCGACGGCAAGTTCCTGACCTTCGAAGCCGATCAAATCGCCCCGATCAACGCCGAGGAATGGAGGTTTAACGCCGTAGAACTTGGCTATTTTCAGGAATACACAGCCGCCGATGGCAAGACACAGAAAAAGCCGCTTGTGCAACACAGCGGCGTGATCACCGACGATCTGGGGCGCGTAAAATACATCGTCGTATCCGGCAAGCGCGGACGCTCAAGCCTGAAAATGTCGGAAGCGACGATCTTCAGCACCGAAGTTGCCCGGATCGCATTCGCCCCAAAACGCTTTGGGCAATATCGCGGGAACTCGCTGCTGATTCCTTTTATTCAAACCCTGAACGACTTTCGGCGTTTGATCGAGGCCGAAATTCAGAGCGCCGAACGCATTGCCAAAGACAGCCTGGCAGTTAAACAAAAAGGCCGGAAAGAAGCAATGGACGCCATTCTCGGGCTGGAAGCCGAGAAGCTGTTGGAAGACATCGACGACGAAGACGCGGTGGACACCATCACCCAGGCGACCAAAACCGCCACCCGCTACAAGACGCTGGAAGACGACTTTGGCGGGCGCGTGGCGTACCTGGATGCCGACGACGAGCTGGAACACATTTCGACCAATCGCCCGAACAAAGGCATCGCAGAGTTCGAAGGCTATTTAAAACAGTCCATCGGCAAGTCTATCGGGCTGTTCAAGATGTTTGCCACCGGCGAAGTCTCCACCAGCTACAGCGCCGCGCGCGCCGAGATCCTTCTCACCTGGGTAATGATTCGATGCTTGCAGAAGTTCCTAGAGCGCCGCGTGATCGATTTCGGCATGACCGCAAAGATTCGCGAGTGGGTAGCCGACGGCAAGCTGGACCGGATCCCCAGGGACAAAGACGGCGACCGGATGCTGCCGGACGAAACTTGCACGATCAGCTGGCCAAAAATGCCGCAGATCGACCCCGGCGCGGAAATCGAAGCGGCACTCGCACGGATCAAGGGCGGCCTGTCCAACTTCGACATGGAAATGGGCCCGGATCGCCCGGCCATCTGGAAGCGTCTGGCTGAAAACGTCAAGGAACTGCGAGAGTCCGGGCTTGACATATTGAGCGTTTTCGAAACCGTCGCTGGCGCATCTGCCGGCGACAAAAGTAAAACCCCAGCAGACAAGAACCAAAACAACGATTAAACAAATAAAGACGGAGGCATAAAATGCCAAACCCCACCAACATTCCGCGCTGGCTTTCTACTGGATACCTGACAAGCAAACCCGAAGGGCCAATCGACCATGAAAAAGGAACAATCGAAGGCATTAGCGTCACTACCGAAGGCGAAGCAAAAGGCCATCGCGTATGGCTCGACGAATCTTTTGTCGACGAAGTCGTCAAGCAAGGAAACGAGAAAAAGAATGGACTCAAGGCTCGTTTCGGACACCCGAACATGTGCAGTACATCCCTCGGAACCTTTCTCGGGCGAATCACCAATTTTCGCAAAGAGACCACTGTCCGCGACAATGGACAAAAGGCTTATCGGGCCGTTGCCGATTTGTCTTTGAGCGATTCTGCCAAGGAATCGCCGAACGGCGACCTGTACGCTTATGTCTTGGGTCTTGCGGACAAAGAGGCCGACATGTTTGGCACGTCTATCGTCTTCACTCCCGGCAAAAGCTACCGCAAAACCCAAAGCGGCCGCAAAGTGACGCGACAGTATCAGACTTCCGATGACGGATCAATCCTGTATGACGAAAACGGCCAACCCGAATTTTTGGGATGGGTCGACGAAAACGGCAAGGCTGTGGACACTGCCGCGGATCCCGTCGTCGAGCGCGATTATGCAAGCTGCGAAAAACTCCGCGCTTGCGACGTGGTCGACGATCCTGCCGCCAACGACGGACTGTTTTCGCAGTTCGGCCAGGAAACCGTCGCCGGACAGATTACCGAGTTTCTTGATTTGCATCCGCAAGTCTGGGATGCCGTGGAAAAAAACCCGGAAATCCTCGAAGCAATCAGCCAGCACGGCGAAAAAGTCGCTGAGTTCATCGCGCGGTACAATCTCTACAAAACCGGCGAAGAAATCGACGAAGCCTTGCTAAGCTCCTTCCAAAGCCGCGAAAGCGACCTGGCCGATCAGCTGGCCGTTGCGCACGAATCGCTGGAAGTCTTGCAGGGCCAGCTCGACACTGCCGAAAGCGATTTGCAGGCCGCGACCGATCACGGCAGCGATTTGCAGGCGCAGTTTGACTTGGTCGAAACGCAGCTCACCGAAGCCAACGACAGAGTGGAATCGCTTACCGTCGAACTGGCAACGGCAACCGCCCGCGCGGACAAAGCCGAGGCCACCGTCCAGCGTCTGGCCGGAAACCTCGCGCTCGGAAACGATTCGGACGGCGACGAACCGCAGACGTTCAAAGCCGCCATCGAACTGATCAAGTCCGAAAACCCCCGTCTGAGCCATGACAAAGCCTGGGCAAAGGCCAAAGCCGAATACCCCGAGCTTCACGAGATCGCGAAGGGATAATCTGAAAAAGTAAAACCCCAACAGTACAGAGAAGTACACCACCACAAAACGTAAAAGAGAGGTATTGAACAATGGCACGCACTAAACGCAATGATCTGCTCGCGCAGGAAATCGTCAAACCCCAGGGCCTGATCGGCGGACAGCTGTTCCCGGTCCTCAACAAAATGACCAGCTCTGGCAGCATCTTCAAGATCGCAGCCGGCAGCAACGCCAACGTGGCCAACACCCGCACGGCTGGCGCGGTCGTCACCCCGACAAACAACACCGGCACGCCCGTGGGTTTCACACTGGCTGAAGTGTCGGATCGCCAGGCGGTCGACGACAGCCAGATCTCCATGTACGGCGGGCCGGACCGCTACAAGCTCAACCTGGCTCGCACCGCCGCTCTGAACGTGGCGAAACTGTCCGAGCTGGCCGTCAAGAACGCGATCTACGCGCTCGACGCCATGGACAACGACGACACGTTGTTCGAAACCATCAACGACGCAATCGACGCGCTGAAGCTGTTCCCCGGGCGTATCGTCCTGGCCGGCTCCAGCCAGATTCTGCGCGAAATCCGCAGTGACACGACCATTGCGGACCAGCTCAAAAACACCGGCATGGTCCCTGCCGGGATCGACCCGCGCTTCGTCAGCAACGAAGTGCTGGCCGCCGCGCTCAACATCGACATGGTCTTCGAAGGCCGTGGCGATGTGTGGTCCACCACCGGCCTGCACTTGCAGATCCTGCCGGATCCGACCTTCGAGCCGCACCAGGAAATCCAAGCAGGCCGCACCATCCAGCAGGTCGTGGGCGAAGACGACGGGAACGACATGTTCCTCCAGTGCTTCGAAGGCTACGACGACAGCCGTAAGTCTGAGTACATCGACGTCGAGTCGTTCATGCAGGCCAAAGTGCTGAACAGCTCGCTGATCAAGGTCATCGATGCCAGCACGCTGATCAGCGGCAGCGATTCCTAGAATCCCTCCCGGGGCTTCACACCAGCCCCGCTTGCCCCCAGCGCCCCCGGCGGCCTTGTCCACCGCCTGGGGCGCTCTTTTTTATCTGCGCGGTTCGCAAAAAGTAAAACCCCACAACCCAATGGAGATTTATTAAGTGGATGCAGCAGGAATGCAATCAAGGGCGCGCGCGGTGGTGAACGACGCTGCCGGCGACAACGTGATCGAATACGACGGCGTGGAATACCCGTGCACGCCGTCCACTCACAAGACCGAACGCACGTACCGCGATCTCGGTCTGTCTGCGGACTTCGCATTCTCGGTGCTCGTCGATGCCTCGCTGTTTTCCACACTGCCCAGCGACCGGGAAGAAGTCACCTACACCGGCAGCACCTACCAGTATCTATCCGGGTACACATACCGGATCATGTCGGTGGAACTCGATGCAATCGGCGCATGCGTCCGCCTGGACTTGAGGAAACGATACTAAATGCTTTCCAACATCGACATCCCGGAGGCGGAACTCGCACGGCTCAATCGCGCCATGCTCAAGATTCAGGCGGTCAAGGGCGTGCCGATGGCAAAGGTCATCCGCAACGCCGCCCGCGACTTTGTCCAGGAAGCCTACCGCGCCACCCCGCTGGCCAAAAAACGACAGACCGATTTTCTGTACCTCGGCAAGAAACGCCCGCCGCACGGCGGGCGTGGCCGCCCCCGCTGGGTCCGCAAAGAGCCGACCAAGTCCGGCAGCCGCTGGGATCCGCCGTTCTCCATTGCTCGCGGGTTTTCGAAATCGTCGTGGATCGGCATGATGCGCCAGCTTGGCATGAACGGCAAGCGCAGCGACCACGCCAGCGCGGCAGTTTACGGCGATGTATTCACCAGCCAAGCCAACGACAAGATGTTCACGGAGTTGGTCAACACACTGCCATGGATCGGCAAACTCGACGACCGCAAAGGCATCCAGCTGCGCGGTATCCGCAAAGCCACCGAACGCATCGAGCGGGAACTGATCCGGCTCGGCGAACAAATAGAAGACGACTGGAGTAAACCCTGATGGACTTGATGGATCTATTGATCGACGCTGTCGTGGCCGGACTGCAAACAGTGCTTGCCGGAATTGCGACCTCCGCAGAACTGCCCGCCGAAAACATCCGCGAATGGTACAGCACCCAAGACCGGGACAGCAACCTGGTCGTGGTCGATGTCGAAAGCATGACCCCGACCAAAGGCAGTCTGCCGCAGATCGACCGCTGCGAGTGCAAAGTGCTGATCGGGATCGCGACGCACTTCGATCTGGACGACAGCCGCGCCGTCCACCGGGAAACAACCAAAGAGCTCCTCGGGGCCATCAACGACGGCACACTGGAAGCCGCCATCTCCGTGGACGGCTGGACGCTGGACGCGCTCACCCCCGAGCAGATCGTCGCCGCGACAAGCGAAATGGACGAACATCGCCGCCGCAACATCGAACTCACCGCCAAACTTACCTTGGACGAGTCATGAGCGCGCCAAAACTAATCTGGATCAAGACACCGAAGACCGGCGGGACAAGCATCCGCGAGGCGTTGCGGGATGCGAACCTGCTGGACCGCGAGGTCCGCATGGTCATCGGCGGGCGCGAGCTGCAACGATACATCGAGAAAAACCGCGAGGAATGGAACGCCCTGCCAAAAGTCTGCGTCGTTCGCAATCCGTTCGAGAAGTATGTATCGGCATGGCAGTATTTGAAATGCACCAAGGCCAAAACTCTGGAAGCGGTCTTTAACGCTCCACCCCGCGCCGACCGCGACGGCTACCCTGTCTGGCACCACATCACCCAGAGCCAGACAAGCATGATTCTGGACCGCGACGGCTGCTTGCCCATCGTGCACTACGTTCCGTTCGAAAACTTGGAAAGCGGATTCAACCGCATCCTCGAAAAGTTTGCGATCCCCGCAATCCAGCTGCCGCGCCTGAATCAGACCATCCACGGCCCGGCCTCCTGCTACTTCACCGAAGACCTCCGGGTCCGGTTTGCCCATAAATACGCCATCGACTTTCACGAGTTCGGATACTCAGCCAGTTTGGAGGATTCTTTACTATGCCCGCAGGTCGCCTAATCACCGCCACCAACCAGTACGACGACGGCATCCGCTGCCTGTTTGCGATGCTCGCAAGCCTGAAAACCTCCAACCCGCGCCAGCGGATCACCGTGTATCTGTATAATGCGGACTCCGCACTGCCGGCGCAGCTGGAGAGCATCAACGACCAGGCGCTGATCGTGCCGATGCAGACCAATTACGACGGGCAGACCCCGCGCGACTACATGAGCTCTGTCCGCGCCAGCCTCTTGCAGCGCGAATTTTGCGAATCTCGCAACAACCCCGTCGCCTGGATCGATACCGACGTGCTTTTCCGGGGGCCGCTGTTCGAGTTCTGGGAATTGCTTTCGTATCCCGACACCATCGCCGTTACGCACCGGCCCGGCCAGCGCGACCGTGCGAAGTTCGCAAGCGGATTCTGCGGGTTCTCCCCCGGCGCCGCCACCGACCACCTGCTGGCCGAATGGCACCAGCGCACCCGCGAGCCGTACTGGTTTTGCGATCAGCTCGAACTCTACCGCTCGTTTCTCGACAGCATCCAGTTCGGCATGCAGCTGCAACCCCTGCCCGAGCGGATCCACGACATCTTCTCCTGGAATGCGGACTCCGCAATCTGGCACCGGCGCGGCATGCACGCCGAAAACCCGAAATGGATTATGCAAATGATTCCCCACCTGAAAAATGCGAACTCCGCAATTTTGGGGATTGACGATCAAGTTGATTTTCAAGAAGGGAGCAAAGCGGAATGAATTGTAAATCTCGAACGCCTTGTTGGCCTCCTATTGACGAGATAGACGGCGAAACGGAATACCTTGTATATCTGGTTGAGGCGGGTTGGTGTTGGTCTTATCCCGGATGGGAATGGGTAGCTAACTCACTGAACAAGCATCACGGCAACAACAGAACGCCTCAAGCCTGCCGGGCTAAGTACAACCGGATACGGCGAAAAGCCAACAAAGAAGTCAGCGGTGAGCGCAGCGAATCCGCTGCACTGCCTCGTTCTACTCATAACAACGGAGGCACAAAGTGAGCATACGAACCATTATTGAAATCAACCACGACGCGTTGCATGAACTCCGAGAACACCCGGAGCGGGTGGACGAGTTTTTGCACTTACTGGGGTGTCAAAATCCGCGAGACATGGCGCAGATTCCGGCAGGCATTCGCGTTTTGGCGCAGCGTCACCATAGCGATAAAGTCGTGATCACTGTGCAGTAGAACGTTGATCCTCACGCTTCTGGCGTGAGCGCAGCGAATGACAGATAGCGTGGAGGATTTTGTTGTGAATGGACACTTGGCACTGTTGGCGGCGATGTGGGGCGGGTGCGGATCGTACATGCGACCGCGCCGAGAACCTCTCGCCGGAGTAGACATTGAACGAGAATACGCATTGATCCAACGCAAGGCATCGAACCTGTCCGCATCGCAGCGGCGCGAGGTTGAGCGCAGGTATCATCGTATTCACAACAAGCAATTAAACACAAATATCAGCGTTAATATCGACAAAGAGGCGGGAAAATGAAGGTTTTGTGCATCATAGATCGTCCGGGATGGTGTTGGGAAGTTGGAGCGAAAGCCGTGGCGAAGCATTCCCGGCACGACATCACTATCGTGGACGCGGAGACGATTAAGCCGGCTCTTGAGTGCAACAACCATGATCTGGTATGGTGCCGGGCATTGCCGTACTTCTGCGGCGACTGGCTTTATGGCCTGGGGCATGACACGCCGGTTGTCTGGACGTTCACGAGCGGGAATCATCTGTGCGACGAGCGCGTCGAGAAATGTCTGCCGTATCTCCGCAAGGCCGCCGGAATCATCTGCCAGAACAGCTACGCCCGGCAGTATTTTGCGATGCTCGCAAATTGCCCGGTCGTGGAAATCACCAACGGAATCGACTGCGAGCAGTTCGCACCGGTCGAACCGCTGCCCAGCCCCGGTATCGTGGGTATGGCGGCGAACGTCACCGGCGCGCGCGCCTACTTCAAAGGGCTGCCGCAATCCATGCACGCGGCGAAATGCGCCGGGTTGCAGATCGTCTACACGGGCAAAGCGCCGACCTGGCCATTCCTCCCCCAGACCGGACACGAACACATGCCGGCCTGGTACAACGCGATCACGTACTACTGCCAGCCATCGACCGCCGAGGGCTGTTCCAATTCGGTATGGGAGGCGATGGCCTGCGGTCGCGTCTGCCTGATCTGCCGGGATGTGGGATGGCACGGCGAAAACTGCGTGTGCGGCCTGGAACACGAAAGCGGCCAGGTCGTCTATGTCCGGCAGGATCCCGGCGACATCCTCGAAAAGCTGCAATGGCTCGAAGATCACCCCGACGATGTTTTGCGGATCTCGCAAAATGCCCGCCGCATGGCGGAGGAATGGCAGTGGAGCCGGATCGCCGGAATGCTCGACAATTTCTTCGAGGAAACCCGCGCGCGCAAAAAGTAAAACCCCAACAGACCCCTAAAAAACTCAGACAGAGAACAATAACGCAAGAGGTGATAAAATGGCAGGCAATGTCGGAATCGTCAGCACAGTCAAAAAGTCCGGGGTGAACGTCTCGGGCCGGATCCAGTCGATCAACTTCACGAGCAACCCGGTTGTGGACCAAAGCCGCAACACAGGCGGCAAGACCAAAGCCAAGTACCACTTCGAAGACGAGCACGCCGTTTCCATCGATGCGGAGTTCGCAACCGCACCGACGCTGAACACTGCGGACGCCATCGTCGTGGCGAACTGCCCGATCACGGCGTACAACGGCACGTACTACCTGGACGGCCCGCCCCAGGTGAAAGAGGAAAGTCAGGCGTACATCGTGCTGACCATCGCCGCGACAAAGTACGTGGCAGTGGATACCGAGGTAGAGTTCGCCGGAAGCTAGACCGCGCCGTCCTCCAGGCGGATTGAGGGGGCCGCCATAACAATCCCCCTCACCTTTTTCACCCAGCACACCAACCGGGACGCGGCGGCATGACACCGGACCTAGAAATCTACTACAAACACAGTCAGGACGATGTCGACCGCGAGCTGTTCGCAATCCTCGAATGCGGTCCGCTGCCGTCCGTGACGCTCGGGCATGTAGTGCTGCTGGATCTTACCCGCAACCCGATGCTGTACGGCGGCGCGGCCATGTCCGAAGACATGTTCGAGGCCATGTTTATCCTGTATTCCGGCCCCTCCGCCGTGGAGCCGATCCGCCGGGCGATGGTGGACCCGGACGGCGATGACTGGTTCGGAACGGTGGAACTGCCGCCGCAGGTCGAGGCGATGCTGGACGATACCAAAGCCCTGGCCAGCGCCGCCGCTCTGCTGCGCCGCTCGATCTCCGACGCTATGGCGGGGCTGGAGTTGATCCACCCTGTCAAGTCGAAGCACGACGGCGAAACGCTCACAAACGACACCGGCCCTTCCGAGCGCGTTTTCGCCACGCCCGAATACGTCGCCGGGATCCTCGCCTCGCTATCCGGCACCTGTCTGCGGGCGAATCCCCATGAAATACTCTGGGAAACCCCGATGGTACTGATCACCCATTTGCTGGCCGCCTGCGCCGTGAGCGCCGAAACCTACCGCCCCCGGGATCCGGAAAAAACCCGCCAGGCACTGGAACGACTCAACGAAGAAATGAACGGACACCACCCCGTATGAGCACCCGCAACCTAAAACTGAAGATCGAAGGCGACGCATCCGGCGTTAAACCGGCAAGCAATACTGTCCAGAGCGAAATGCGCCGCCTGAAACGCGAGGCGGACCGGGCCGCGCTTGGATTGCAGAAGACCAAGACCAGCGGAGTGGAAATGGCGCGCGGGATCGGCGCGGCCATCGCCAGCGCCGGGATCTTCCGGGCGTTTGGCCGGATGCTGTCGGACATGGATGATATTGCGAAGGGCGCAAAACAAGTCGGAATGACAACCAGCGAGTTTCAAGAGCTGAAATACGCCGCCGAGCAGTCCGGTGCCGGGATGAACGTAATAACCCGCGCTATGAAGACATTGCAGCAGTACATGGGCGACACAATGCCGAGCGCCACATTTCTGCGCGCCCTGGAACAAATGGGCGCGTCGGTTGACGACTTCAGAAAAATGGCACCGTCTGAAATGTTCAACGAAATTGCCGACCGAATCGCCGCGATCGAAGACCCCACCGAACGCGCATCCGTCGCCATCCGCATGTTTGGCGCAAAAGCAGGCCAGGCACTGCTGCCAATGCTCGAAAACCTCAAGGCGCTTCGTCACGAAGCCGCGAATATCAAATTTTCCGAGGAAGCCCTGCGCTCCGCCGAGCAGTTCAATGATTACATGAACCAAACCAAAACGGGGATAATGGCCTTCCTCGGCAACGCCTGGAACAAAACGACGGACCTCGGCGCGGCAGCATTGATGAAGGGCGCGGGCGCGGTCACACTTGCGGGATCCGCACACGCCAACCTCACCGGCGACGACAAGCTAGCCAAAGACATGGCGCGCAAGCGCGCGGCATTCTGGGGCGACACCCAGGCACCCGCCGACAAAGACCAGTCCGCCGAGGATGCCGCCAAAGCGGAGGAAGAACGCCTGGCGCGCCTGGCCATCGAGCGCGAGAAGTGGCAGCAGGAAAACCGCGTCATGCTCGACATGGGGATCACGTTCGGCGACCGAGGCAAACAGGATCTTGCCCGCACTCGCCGACAGTTTGCCACCGCAGGCGAGTACGTCGACCAATACCTGCCGTCGTCCCTCCGCCGGAAAGACAACGGCGAGCTCAACGTGGACCTGGCCGACAAAGTAGTCAAAAAACAAATGTCCGACCGCGAAGCCATCGAAGAAACCAAGAAAAAAACCGCCGAAAAAGCCGCAGAAGCCGAGCGCGAACAAGCGCAAAAGCAGCGGGAATACCTGCAAAACATGGTCGACGACCGCCGCAACGCCGCCGACAGCTACCGCGCCGCGCTCAAGCGCTGGAACACCGCCCGGCAGGAAGCCATGTACGATGCGAACATCGCAAAATGGCAGACGGAGCTGGACAGCCACAGCCAAATGCTGGACGCAACGCAAAAGCGAGTAGAAGCCGCCCGCCGCGAAATCCAGACGGCGGAAAACGAATCCCGCAGCGTCCTGGGCATGACTGGCGTGGACGCGCTCAAGCTCGGCAAAATGCAGTCCGATCCCAAGGCCCGCCGCGATCTCCGCAAAAAGATCGAGTTTGAAAACGATCTACAGGAAAAACTCCGCGACGCCGCCCAGGGCAAGCGCGTCCACTTCTCCCCCCGCGAGCGCGAAGCCATTAAACAACGGGCGAAAGAGGAACTCGCCGCGCGGAAAAAGGAAATGCAAGCCAAAGCCGAACAGCTCGGACTCAAAGGCAACATGGCAGACATCCAGAAAGGACTCGCCCAGGCCGAAAAAGTAAAGCAGAACTGGCAGGACGGCCAGATCGCCGCGCAGCAACTGCGAGAACTGCAAGCATCCAAGATCAAGCTCGATGAAATCAAAACCGCAATCCAGCAAATCGGCATGAGGCCATAACCATGGCGACCATTCTCAGATCCAACGATTTTTCTAAAGAACAAACCAGCATCACCTACACCAAGGACTATTACGTGGTTTGGGCCGGCACGACCGTCGCCGTGATCCGCAAAACCAAGAAAGACGAAACCACCCAGATCACCTACACCTGGGAATGCTACCGGACGAACTCCAACG
>Ga0208019_1001247_pt1 | contig 13586 bp, 25 predicted proteins | sample CB_VirMetaG_5_FD_184540 | JGI IMG/M metagenome (GOLD analysis project Ga0208019, IMG submission 184540) | Freshwater to marine saline gradient viral communities from Chesapeake Bay - CB_1508_1D Viral MetaG (SPAdes) (version 4) | ecosystem: Environmental > Aquatic > Marine > Coastal | place: USA...
GCCCGACATCAAGCCACATCTCGGAAGTGAATGCAGTAAGTTGATCTTCCGCCTCTTCACGGGAAAGCCCGTCGCGGTGAATTAAGGTGTCAATTATTCGTTTCATGATCATACAGTAAGCTAGTTTTCCAATAAACGCAAGAAAAAAGTTTAACTAAATTGCATTTTGTCATAAGTGCTTGACCATCAAAGAGTTACGGCACAGCCGGCTGGGCCTCCGTCCCCTAAGTCGTTGATATATAACAACTTATGAAACATTTGAGCATCAGACGCAAAAAACCCCCGCCCTTCGGAAAGGCGGGGGCTTATTTGGGAGGCGACTATTTCGCCCCTACTTACTCGTATTAGTAAGCAGGAACTTCCCCATTGACATTTGCACCGACTACTTCTTGCTCGGTGGCGACTTCTACCAACTCGACAGGCTCAAGTTCTTCGACATCCTCAACATGACTTTTAATATCAAAGTCAACAAAATTGTCAAGCACGGAGTGCAAAGCGTCAGAACGACTTGGCAATGCAGTAAGATTGCCTTTGTAAATCTCGGTAAATCCGTTATAAAGAGAATTCACATTGCGATCACGGAATTCAAGATGATCGCTTGATTCCCATTGATCGACTACATCCATCACCTTGCTTCTGGGGATCGCACCTACTTTGCAAGCTTTGATGATAAGATCGTGAGCGATGCCGTTGCCAATCGTGCGATTCTTGTAAGCCTCGATACGATTGTCTTGACCATGCCAAAAGTTAAACAATTGACCAATTGCTCGACTAATAGTAAAATCTAAGTCTTTCAAAATGTTAAGAGTGTGACGGCGAGCGAGCTTGACTGTATTGGTAAAGATCAAATTGTCGCAAACGAAAGGAGCATCACCTGCACAAATGCCCGCAGGGAAACTTTTGTCGTGAGCATTGCGAAGACCAATGATAGTGCCTCGATCTGATTGCTCACGGCTTGCATGATCAACTTGAAACAAACCAAAGTATCTTTGACCATCACGAGCAAGGTTGTGACATTCATCGACAATACTAAAACCTGAATCTTCTAGAGCATTGCGAGTTTTGCGAATAACCGCCTTGTGTGAAATGGGTTGATAAGATACTGAAAGCTCACCTGTTCTTTTGTTAGGTTGAGAGCGGAAAGTGCGAGGGGGTTGACTTACTTGGTAAACTTCGCTTAAAGAAACAACTGTGTGCTCTCCCCCGCAAATTCTGAGATTATTCTTTTTAGTGGATGTGTTTTGTGTGTTATTCATAAGTGTAATATAGTTGAGTTGTTTAGGTTTGTCAAATAAATTAGTTACGAAAATGATTTTTTTTATCTGATTGGTTGCAAAGTTCCTCGTAAGCTTTTGCTTTTTGAGCAATACCTTTGACGGTCATTCCGATCATAGCTAGTAATTCTTGATCACTCTCGCTGACTTCGCCTTTTTTTATTGCGGGGTTAAGAGCAATCTCAAAAATTGCTGAGATGCACATTTCCATCATAGTTTCTGCGTTAAGTTCGGAGTCGGATTGGAATTCGGGATTAATATTCATTGGTTATATTCTTTCTATGTTTTTCTTTCCTGTCGAGGATTTTGTTCTTGAGTTTGTGAGGACGAGCCTTAGTGAAAAGGATCGTTTTTCTTATCTTAATTTCCCTCGTTTTCATATAAAGACAATAAACTAGTTTTTCAATTTATGCAAGAAAAAAGTTTAATAAAAATGCATTTTGTTGTAAGTCGTTGAGTATCAAGGACTTAGGGCACGGCGGCCCGGGCGCCCGTGCTGTAAGCGCCTGATTGTCAGTTACTTATGAAGTGCTTCCTTGTAAAACTCATCGTTGGGTTTGCCGTCTTCCTTGCGAACTTGAAGTTCGGCAACCTCGGCAGGAAAAACATGGCAAGGATCCCAATCGTAAAGAGCAGATTCCGTCTTGGATTCGTTTTGATTACGATACCATTCAGGTGGATCAACGGGTTGAACGAGCAACCCAATGAGTCCATGCTCGACAAAGTACTTAAGCACTTTTGAAACACCAATCCCATTCACCTTGACCGTGACCTCCGAACCAACCGAAGGAAGTGGCTTGTTGGCCACCCATTGGAGTTCATCGAACTCGGTGTAAGTCCCCTTGGGGCGTGATACGCTTTTAGTTTCTACTAGTTCTGTTTTAATAATCATAATTGTATTCTCTCAGTTTTGTTTGATGGTGTCAAGGTTTTTTAAAATCTTTTTCAGTTAAATTATCCATTTTGCTTTGCCTCCTCTTTTTTAACCTTGCTGAGTTGATCAACAGTCTTTGCGAGAAAGATCAAATCTTCTCTTGCGAATTGTTTGCCCTCGGCAGAGGCGTTTTCGTTTTCGAGAACTGCGATGTGAATCCTTACTGCGGATTCCCAAGTTGGTGTCATGTCGATTGTTTTCATGTATACATAGTAAGCGACTTTTTCGATTAACGCAAGAAAAAAGTTAAGTTTCTTTGCAGTTTGTCATAAGTCATTGACTATCAGCCGTTTACGGCACACCGGCTCGGGCGCCCGTGTTGTAAGTCGTTGATATACAATTAGATACAAAAAAACCCCCGCCTTTCCGAAGGGCGAGGGCCTTATTTGCAAAGCTCTTATTTGTTACGTTCTCTTTTCGATCACGTAAAGTTTGTTCAACAACTCACGATGAGCTCTTTTAGCTTTGTAATAATTAGGAGTATTTTCTCCGTAAATTTCTCTCACGGCCAATTGGTACCCCAACTCACGAATTCTTTCTTTGATTGATTTGCTCATTTTTATGCCTTGTTAAGTGAAACGATACGATCATAACGAAAAGAACGAACGCCCTCTTTGTTATAGCAATAGGTTCGAAAACCTGCAACCCTCAACGCTTCTGCAGTATTGCCAAACTCATTGCGGTGGCGTGGTTTGTCGATGGTGTACATCTCGACCCTACCGTCCTTGGTTCTGTATACCAATTGATATACGGGGTTAAACAACCTAGCGATTTTAGCTAGCAACTTGATCATTTTCTTTTTCCTCCATTACGGGATTAATGTTGTAGTGATTGTAAATTTCGCAAGCCTCTTCGGCATTTTCACAAGGGACGCCAATAACATCTCTTGGTTCATCACTCCAAGGAGTCTCTGACTCTTCAAAATAAACGAGCCATTGTTCCGCTTCTTCATCGTATTCGGGCAAGCCCATTGGCTTACCTGCGCAAACTGCTTCTATGTAGTCGTTCATTATAGTGGTAGTTTCTTGAGTTTTGGTTCGTGGTTGTGAAGCGTTACCCCGAAATGCGAAGCAAGCTCTGCGATTAAGTCGTTGAAGTGCCAAGTATCATACGCATGATTGAGCAACGCTTCAATCTCATCTGCGGTATGACCATCTCTGATTTCGTCATAAATCTCGAAGATGTTCATGTTGCCATCCCACATATTCACTTGCCATTCGATTTGTTCTTTTGTTTTGTTCATGATTGTATTCTCTCAGTTTTTCTCGTTGTTGTCAAGGATTTCTTCCTCGTCTAAAACTTTTTCTTTAAGCTCCTCCAAAGACATAAGTGTTGAGTACCAAGGGTCTGTCTCGTCAACGAACCCGCCCATTTCGCTATAAACAATATAGTCTTGTACTTTGAGGATGCTTTGAGATACGGGAGTGTTCATTTTAATAGGGGCTTTTTTCGCCCATAACTGTTCTGAGTTGTTTCATATGCTCGGCTTGAATGAAAACATCCCTAACATAATCAATACCTCCGTCTTCCACTTCTTTGATTCTCTCGGCTACATTACAAGCAAGAGCTTTTTCTCGTGGCAAGTACCCCCACCTGATGATAAGTTCCATCCTTGGGAATACTTCGGCTAAGGTTATGAGTTGTTTGGAATCTACGAATCCAAGTTGGTCAATTATCGTTTTTAGTAGTTTCATCGGATATATGCTGTTACTTTGTTGTGGGTTGGTTTCTCTTGATCATGTAAATACAATAGACCACTTTTACGGCATACGCAAGAAAAAAGTTAATTAAATTGCATTTTGTCGTAACTCGTTTAGGATCAAGCACTTAGAACACGGCGGCCCGGGCGCCCGTGCCATAAGTCGTTGATAGTCAAGGACTTACGAAACAAATTCGGGCACAAAAAAAGCCCCCCGCCCGAAAGGAATAAAAGGCGGAGGGCATATGGCTAACCCCAAACAAATTTTTTAATTATACATATTATTTACATTACTTATATTTGTTATTTATGTATTTGCTGTTTGTTATATATGCTACTCTGAATTTTTAAATGAATGAATTGCTGATATTCCTAGAGCTGTTAAGAATAAGGGGAGTGTTATTACTACAGCAGAGGGAATTAATAGAAGGGCTGCGCCCGTCGCGAATATTGCAGTTTCGTATGTAGATAGCATATGTTTTCATAATGATATTAATGATAGTAAATCTTAAGAAAGGTCCTAAGATAATGGTGGTTAACATGATATAAAGATATCAAAACACCGGCCACAAGTCAAGAAAAAACCCTCCCCGAGGACAAAATACAAAAACCTCGGGAAGGGTCGGTTGAGAGAAAATAGATGTGGGGAAGGACTACTGAATACCTTCAACTTTTCGGCGTGAACATCAGTTCAAGATTACCTACTTTGTACCACAAATCAGACTAGGTATTTGTCATCGGCTCATCCGATTGGACTCTACCGCCCCACCACAGGGGATTTGCGCACCTTAGCCCGCTCACGACAGGCTTATTCGGTCACCCACAGGATGCCTCCGTCGAGAGCATCCAAAGTCTAATATAATTTAAAATGCTATAAAGAATCTCTTATTTAAGAAATGCATGTTAGAATCTCAAATTATATTATTAAACTATTAAAGAACAAAAATTTTAGCCTTATTTGTTTTATTTGAGTTTGGCTTTCTCAATTTTGAATATACATAGTATACTACATTATTTATTGTTTGTCAAGTATTAATTTGCTTTTTTCAATCGCAATTCTCTTTGAGCTTGAATCTCTCTCAATCTACGATCTGCTTCTCTTTGTTGGGCAAGAATGCCTTCTTTGGATTCATCGTAGTTTGCGAACTTACGCATTCCTACATAATATCCGCTTTTAATGTTTCGTGCTACTTGGCTTGCTCTTGCGCATTTTGCTATATTCATAATGTATTCTATATGTGGTTAATAATGATTATGCTTATACAATAAGGTACTTGTTTGATAAAGTCAACACTCTTTTTAAAAAATATTAGGGGTGTTCAATGATAAGGATAACAGAACACAAACCTCTGTTCTAGAACATCTCTAGACTCTATGCCCCCTAATAAATAGATAAATTATTTCGTGTAATTAAATGCTATGAATAATATTGAGAAAAAAATCGTTCTTAATTATTTGTGTCGTGTGAATTACAAAGATGGTTTATTTGTGATTATCCAAAATATCAAATCAAAACTTAAAAGTCAAGAACAATATGATAATATGACTTATGATGAAAAAAATACTATTCTTAAAAAAATTGTTGTTGATTATTTGGTCGTTCAGCTTTCGGGTTCTATGATTTGTTATTATGTTAATGGAACGCCTTTAAAGAGATATTTGCGCATAAAAGAACTTGCAACTCATACATATGAAAATATGAGCATAAAGGACGCCCAAATTATTTATAAAAAAATATTAAAGAATTAAGTTTTATTTGCGATTTGTTTGTCTTGCATAAAATCATTAATATAATACTTATTTGTAAATATATCATTTACATTTTGCCCATTATTTGAGAGCTTATTTATTTGGGCATATATATCTTGTATTAAGCCCTCTATCAATTCAATAGCTTCTTGCTTAGTTTGAGGCTCTCCTGTTTGCATATTTGTGAGGGTCACATCGTCATCGAGGTCTTCGTTCATCCTCCTCAACTCCATGCGCATCTCGATAATTTCATCTAATTTTTCGTTTAATTGTTTTGCTAATTTCATATCCTTACTGTATTATATATATTGTTATTTGTCAAGCTTGAAAAAAGTGGGGCATTGAATAACTCTTAGAATCCTTATTTGAAAGAATGTGATTAAGAATTCAATAGCCCCGATAATTGAAGTGATCATGAGAATCTCTTATTTTAAAAGATGCACCTAAGAACCTCAATTAATGTAAATATTTATTTAATGTATTTAGTTTATTTATGTATTTAATTATTTGGGGGCAAATTCTAAATGATATGTAGAATCTCTTATTTGAAGAAATACATGTAAGAATCTAGATATTTGCTCAACTTGGAATAAAAGGGGGAAAAAGACAAATCAAATTATTATCTTGATCTTCGGGTAAGTTAGGATCATACATGATCGCTACCGCCCTTGCGTGATCAGAATAATCGAGCCAATACATTTCTTGAATTATTTGGTCTGCCATAATTGATTTAAATGACTTATCTAAGTGATAATCTATGAACTCAATGCTCTCGTCTTTATCTGTCATTATTTGAGAATACTTGAAAAAACGGGCAAAGTCAAGAAAAACTTTGAAAAGCCCCGAAAAAAAATTGGTACGGATGGAGGGATTTGAACCCTCACGCCCTACGGGCAACGGATTTTAAGTCCGTAGCGTCTACCATTCCGCCACATCCGTATAACTAAAGCTGAATGACTAAGAGAATCTCTTATTTAAAAGATGAGGCTGAGAATTCAACTTTAGTATAAATATATAATTAGTTTAAATACATTATTTGGCGCTTTGAAAAAAAACGGGCAAAATTAAATGATATGCAGAATCTCTTATTTAAAGAAATGCATCTCTGAATCTAATCTTGCCCACAGGATTGGATAACTATGAGAATTCTTTATTTGAAAGAATATGTATCAGAATTCAAACCCATTTAAATACTTAGTTTATTTATTTATTTATTTACATGATGGAAATCCATATTTATTTCTTTCATCTTTATTTAATGAATTATTTGTTTGCTTTTTATTTGCGCTATTTGCCTTTTTATTATTAAAAAATTTATTAATTATTAATCGGGGCATTAATAGTATTTTTATCATTAATTTCATTATTTATTTAGTTCCCCTTTTTTCCTTATCTAGTCTATTTCCACTAACTACTTAATTGATGTAGATAAATTATATAATTAAATCGTGGTGGATACATAACAACCATTTAATCTATTTGAATCAAATATACATTTGATATATTTATTGTAGTATTTATGTATGATTCCCATGTATTTGTCCTTATTTATTAATTAAATGTGTTATTGATATTTATTATATATATGTTTATATATTGTAATGTATTTATGTATATAAAGGTTATTATAAATTTGTTTAATAATTATTTAGGAATTATATTGTCGGGGGATACTTTGAGCATATAGACATTGTCGAGTTTTGTGCCTCCGTTACAGGTGTCTTGCGTTTCCTTATCGTACTCGATTCGATAGGGAATGACGAACTCTCCTTTCTTATTTAGAACTTTTAATCGGAGAATAAATTTATCATCAATTAAGTTAACGAAAACAAAGAAAGGAATTTTATATTTGATTGAAATTTTTTGACATTTATTAATCTTATGTTCACTTATTAGATATTCATTGCCCCAATTCTTGAGTTGATTCAATGTCATATTTCGTGATTTTATTTCAAGCAAAGCTTGTTTAGCGCCCGAAATTGAATATGCCAAACGATCTGCTCTTGAGGTTAATTCCTTGAATTTGCGAAGTTTAGTCTTGCCTTTTGCTCTTTCTTCGATCCAATTTGCAGTCCAATCTTCATGGGAAATATATACTTTTCCCTTCTCTGTTTGACAATCTAACATTTATTTAGCCCCGATTATTCCTCTAAAAGCTTGTATTCAAATTCTGAATTTTGCTCTTTTAAGAATTGATTGACGAAATTTGCCTCCCCTGTCGAAAGGGAAACAGGAGAGGCTAAAGAGTTATTTTCTTCGGTAGGATCGTCTCCTATTTTAACGAAGACATATTTCTCTTCAATTATTTCGTCAGACATAGGAAATTAGAAAGGAGATTCTTGACCTACGATTTCAAGAGAACTCATTGCTTTGTCGGGATTGTCTTCGATAATGAAGTGCATATCTTGAAGACGAACAAGAACATGAGCGCAACGCAACCCTGCATCCCTGCAAGCCATAAGAGAATTTACATGATTGATCGTTACTCTTTCACCCTTTGCGAGTTTATTCTCAACATAATTTCTGATAGTTAAATTGAGCATTTGATTTTCGGGCAAGTTCTTAAACTCTTCTTCTTGTTCGTCAGTTACTTCAACCTTTTCCCAATTATCATCTGAATCAGTTTGATCCATGTCGTAACCATCATCACAATCATAGTGGCAATCATCCTCATCGCAACAATCTTGATCGTCATCGGAGTCATAGATAGGCTTATTAGCCTCGTAGACCACTTTATTTAGCTCTTTTCTAGTGTCAGTAATATCTTCTACTACCCTGTACTTAGAAACCCTCAATTTTTGAAAATCACAATCAGTAGGAACGGATACTGCATCTTCGGGATCGAATTCGACAACAAGCAAGCGCCCATCTTCTCCTGCCCAACTATTTGCATAGTCATAAGAACCGACATGAAGACCATAAGAACAATGATTGTCCTTGTTATCATCCACGCATCTGCGAGCAACTTCAATAGTCTCACCAACTCCATTAAAAATTTGATGATTTTCGTTGACTTTTCCTTGAATAACGATAGTATCAGCATTACCTGTGCTTGAATAAAAATCGTTCTTGACTCCTTTATAACCCAAAACTTTGCCTTCGGGAGTCGTTGGCAACGACTTATAACTCAAGAAAGAATAAAGTTCATTTACTGAGTTTGCCGAAGGATTCGATTGCAAACGAGTAATAAAATTAGTAAGAGGAGCAGAATCTTTCATTCCTGCACGAAGCATTTCGAGCAATTTATCTACAACAACTCCATGCAAACGATGGTTTTTGTAATAAACAACTTCGTCCTTGACTTCGATTTCTCCTTCTACGAAATCTTCAACTGCCTTCCTAATATCAAGCAAATCTCCAAGATCTTCGTATCGAGCATCGAAAATAGCTTGCTTGGCGAGATTAAAGTTAACATGATCTTTGCGAAGCGTATAAGGCTTGCCTTCCCAAAAAACTGTGAGAGAATTTTCGCTAAGTGTGTAAGGTACTTTTTCCATAATATGTCTTTCTATTTTGTTTGAGTTTCTTTCTTAATGATTAATATACGATAAGTATAGTTGCTAAAGGTTATATTGTCAACCATTTTTTTTAAAAAATTAAGGGAAGGGGGATTATTCTCCCCCAACCCTATCACACATAGAAATGTATTGCTTGATATTTTCATTGAAGTTATCTTTGCTCAAGTCAGTCCATGTACCGATTTGCTCTCCAATGTTTTTAAGTAAAGGATATTTTTCGTTGATTTCGTTGATCAAATCCTTGAAGCTTTCTTTTGAAATAACTTCATTAAGATTTTCTTCCAACCATTTTGGATCATCCTTGTTGATTTCATAGTAGAGGCAGAAAATTTGATTATCTACATCCCCCGATCCAATCATCCACAATTCTTTAGCTTGAGTGACTTTGTGGTCAGAATCCATATTGAAACAACGATTTTGAAACAATGAACCCAAGCTTCGAGCGAATTGATTCATATCAGAATCGTTATAAATTATCTCTTTGATTTTTTGGTAAGCATGAACATCATTAGCTTTATCCATATTTTTCTTGAGTAATTTCTTACCAAAGTCAACATAGAATTCCTCAAAGTTTACCCAAGTTTCTTTATCGAGATTTTTGACATCTCCTGCACGAACTCCGAATAGAGTGATCTTTTTATCCTCTTTAGATAAAAATTGGTTAATTTGTCTCGTCTTATTATAGACATTATCCAAATCCCATTCTTTTGCGCCACTTGGCTTATAGTTCTTGATAGGAATGTAAAGGAATTTTCCATCAATAGAATTGTCGGATTCAGTTATATCATCAAGATTTTCCTTGACATCTTCCCAATAATCTGCATTGCGGTAAGAATGTCCTTTGTCTTGCTTCAACATGAAAAGAGGAATGTTTGCCCTGCTTCCGTTAGCTTTGCGCACTCCCGATGTGTTAGGCTTTTCCTTATCGACATTAGAAGTATATCTAATGTGTTTCTTGTCAACATATCCTAATTGCCATTGATTGTCAAGCTCAGATTGCGCAGAATGAGTCTTTGCATGAATGATATAAACTCCTTCAAGAGAGTCATCTTCATTCATAAGAGTACGAACCCTAAGATTGTTTCCATGCGAAGATTCTAAGTCTTGAAGCAAGAACAAATAATTGTCTTGACATATTGCTCGATTTACTTTTTGAGAACGAACTTTGAATCCGTTACGAGCATCAGAATCAGCCTCTTTCCAACTATGAGTGATGATCAAATCCTCAAAGAGTTGATAATTACGATCAAAATGAGATGAAGTTATTTTGATGCCATTCCATTCAAACGCATTATCAAAAATATTACGAAGATCATAAGGCAACGCATTTACAATTTTTGCGTAATTACGCTTTGCTTCCCAAAGATCGGGAGAATCGGCAAGTTTTTCTTTTGCAATCTCTTGAATTTCCTTGACTGCAACCAAAAGACTTGAAACAATTTTCTTTTGAGTAGATTTGTTGTACTCCAATGCTTCACGACTATGATGCAATTTTACAGAACCAAGAGGCACATGAAGATAAAAACCTTCCATGCTCAATAGTTGATTCAAAATATTCTTGGTAGAAAGATCGGAATCATCTACAAAATTATCTACATTAATTGCGTGACTATCAAGAGGATAAGAAACCCTACCCATAATAACATGAGATTCATTTCGTGAATAATAATCTCTCCTGCCTTCTTGGAGAACAAACCACTCTCCATTTTTACTTTCAAGAATTTTTTCTCGTTTTGTAATGAAATCATCTTCTACTCCAATGAATTTTGGCATCTCATCATCAGAAAAGAATTGAAAGAATTTTTGAACGACTTCTCTGAATTCATCCCTGTCGTTATCTGCAACCGCAACTTCAATGGATAAACCACTTGGTTCGCTAGAAGGTTCTTCATGCAATTTTACGATCTTGGTATCGTCAGATTCATCGACAAAAATATTGTAAGAAGTCTTCTTGCCTCCATTGTAAGAAACGCAAGTAAAATTATCACCATAAGCCAAGGGACTAAAACGACCGATACCAAAGTTACCAATATAATTATTACTAGCCCTTTTGGTTGATTTACCATACTTTGAATAAAGAGAAAAAACTTCCTCTTGACTTAATCCTCCACCGAAATCACGAACCGAAAAGGTTGGATTCATGGTAGTGGGCAACTTAACCTCGATAGGACGAGCAACACCTGCTTCGACATTTGCATCAATTGCGTTGCAAGCAACCTCTCTTACGACTGCAAGACGAGTATTAGAATAGTTGTTGCGCAAAAGAGATGCGACATAGCGCATATCTTCGGCATCAATAGTGCAACTGACTTCTTCAAAGTCGTGAGAACGAACAACTTGTTTGGATTTTTCTTCTGCAATAATCATTTTTCTATGTGTGTTAGATGTGTGTTAGATGTGTGTGATTTAAATTATGTCCTAAGACTAAAGAATGTTTTAAGATATGTCAACACTTCTTTTACTTTTCCATTCCAATGGTGCATCATCAGTTAAATCGCAAGCGATTTCTATATTAGTAATGTTATGCCATGCTTCATCAGCAAAAACACTTCCATCTTCGTTTCTGCTTGGTTGCGTGAATTGTTCGGGGCAAATAGTTTCGATATGTCTTGTGATAATTTCAATATCTGTTTCAATACAAGCGAGTCGATGCTTCAAATTAGCATTTTCTTGCAACAATCTTCCTAAATTGCTATTAGATACTTCTCGCTCTTGTTCTGCAAGAGTCATGTTTACCGAATCCTCGTAAGTGGGATAATCATCTCCTATAATTTCTTTATTGGTCATTTCCTTCATATACTCCATGTTTTGCTCTATCCATTTCTCCCCATTTTGCTACGCTCAAGGGACTATTATCTAAAAAATTTGCGAGAGTGTCAAGCGAATCTTTTGCTAAATTTTTCTCATAACTAAGGTTTAGATAACCCTCGTCATCATATTTGGGAGCAGACAACGCATCAATATAAACATCAAAAATTTCTTTGAAAGTTGTTGCGTTCTCTAAGTTATGGACTCTAACTGCTACTTGATTGTTATCCATTATTTGCTTCCTCCATTGATTTCCACTTGGTTATCCCTTTCCCTTCTCCAACTTGCGACAATTTCTTGATCAACTAAATCGTTAATCCTAGTAACATCTTCGATTTGAGTGCCAAAGTATTGATCGATAAGTTGTGCGATTTGCTCTACGCACTCGTTCATTCTATAATTGTCAGACCCATCAAGAGGGACTTCAAAAGTAAGTTCAGTTGTTTTCATTTCTTTTTTCATTGTTTGTCTAATTACTCCTTCTATTGTTGAATATCCCATAACATTAGACTTGTTCTTGTGCATTGTCAACACTTAAATTATACTCTTTGGCTAAACTCATTGATATAAATTCCTTCTTGAATTAATTCGTCTTCGGTAAACTCCATAGGTTCTTCCCACTCTTCATCATGAAGAAAATAAGTGCCTGTGAAATTATCGTAGTAAAATTTTTCTTCAATAGTATTGTCTTCGTATATATAATTAATGTTCATTTATCCTATCTCCAATCTATAATAACCATTCTCTATTTGCTCGTTTTCAGTCAATGATTCAAGCCCCACATATTCCTCGTAAACCTCACGAATGTAAGATAAAGGTTTGTCAATATAAAATACAGGAGCATAATAGTTATTTTCTCTCTCCATTTCTTTATCTACTTGAAGTATATAATCAAGCATTTCTTGTGGAGTTTTAGTCCAAACTTTTTTTACTTTCATCTTATGTATTCCCTTTCTCTTAGATTTTCTTCAAACTCTTTGTTAAATTCATTTAGCCAATTAGGATTAGTTGCAACTTGTGCGACAATTTCCCAAGGGTCAACCATCCAACCATCGGGGAAAAAATCTTTAAGGTCAACATCATAATAAAATTTTATTTGATCTGTCAAGGACATATTTTTTGTCCACTCTTCAAATGTTGGTAAACTCATTGTAGTCTACCACCTGCATCCAATACATTGCGAAGGCAACTTGATTGACCTGCTCTTGCAGTAACTTTTTTGGCATGAGCAAATGCGCTAGGGTCACTAAAAGTTTGCATGACCATAGTAGATTTGTCAAGATAAACATTCATGCCCTTGCGAGGGATCGAGTTTGCTATCTTTTCTGCGTTTGCGATTGATTGTTTAATACTATCTAAGAATGCTTCTGCCGTATTCATAAAGAGGACATTAATTTGTTTTTCCGTATTTGTCAACACTTTTTTACCACCAACTATTATAATAAACTTTTTTTCCTTCGTTAATTGCTTTGCGAGCGTCTTTAACAAATTGTAGATCAGTTTGCTTGTAGTAATAATCACCTTCGGGAAACTTATTCCCATCATCATCTTCCCACTCAAAAGAATCTCCACCAAAAAAGAATCCTTGAGTTTCGGGCAAAACT
>Ga0208019_1001248_pt1 | contig 13586 bp, 9 predicted proteins | sample CB_VirMetaG_5_FD_184540 | JGI IMG/M metagenome (GOLD analysis project Ga0208019, IMG submission 184540) | Freshwater to marine saline gradient viral communities from Chesapeake Bay - CB_1508_1D Viral MetaG (SPAdes) (version 4) | ecosystem: Environmental > Aquatic > Marine > Coastal | place: USA...
TCCCGTTCGAACCCTCAACATTGGAAAACATTGACGAGGCTGTTTTTAACTTTGTCAATGAAGATCTAAACATTAGCACAAGAACAAACAAAGGCTTCAAGAAAGTTCCGGTTATTTGGCAAGGATCAGAACGAGCTTGGTATACAAAGAAAGATCCAAGAACAAATGATATTCTAAACTTTCCGATTATTACTGTTGCAAGAACCGGCCTATCAAAAGATCCTTCAAAAAAAGGAATCTTCCAAGGGAACGTCCCACCAGATTCTAATGGTGCTTCTATTCAAATCGCAAAAAGAATAATGCAAAGTAAAACAGCAGATTTCTCCAATGCATTTGCAAAACAACAAACCGGACAGTCAACGCAGAACCAAAGAAGAAAAAAGACAAAAGTTGTTTATGACTTTATTGGTATACCTCAAGTGGTGCACATCAACCCAACTTATGAAGTAACCCTTACCTCGTTATACACCCAGCAAATGAATGAAATGATTCAGCCTTTTATGGTACGAACCGGAAACATAAACTATAAGGTAGTGGAGAACAATTTTCACCGTTATGAGTTATTTATGGACTCAAACTACAACATTACCGACAACTCAGCAAATTTAGGCGAAGAACAAAGAAAGTTGGAAGCAAAAATCTCTTTTAATTTAATTGGCTATTTATTTGGCGAATATGTCAACGAAGAAAAACCAAAAATAATAATCAGGGAAAGCATTGTAGAATACAAATTTCCAAAAGAAACAACAATTTTAACCCTGTAAGTGTTTTTGAGAATTTTCTAACTATTTATTATTGAACTATAATTATATAATTCAACTAAGGAGTTTAAGCAATGCCCGTAGAAAAATTTACATTTATTTCACCTGGAGTTCAAGTAGCAGAAATTGATCGTTCAGGAATCCCGGCACCGGCACCCCCAATTGGCCCTGCAGTAATTGGTCGTACCTCGTATGGACCAGCAATGACCCCTGTTCGTCTTGAGTCAACAGATGACCTTTATAGAATCTTTGGACCCCCGTCGCCTGGAGGTAGAGGTGGAGATGTATGGCGTGAAGGAAACTTTGCCGCCCCGACTTACGGAGCATTCGCCGCTGAAGCTTACCTTCGCAATAACAGCCCAATAACATTTGTTCGGTTAGCAGGAGAAAAACACCCAGAAGCGACCTCGACCGGTTACGCCGGCTGGACAGCGCTTGAAGCTACTGGCGTATTCGTTGCTAATGCCGTCTCTGGTAATACGGGCTTTGAGCAAGTAACTGCTTCACTCGGCGCAGTGTTTTATTTAACAGATGCAGATGCATCAATACAGCTTATAAGCAACACGAACGGCCAAACCACTCCGGTTGACACCGCTGGTACATTGGTTCAGAATGAATCTTCTAACGCACTTAGCCTTACATTTACGGCAATTGTCGAAAACTACCAAGGTTCCAACCACCTTACTGCCACGTTCAATTTTGATCCAAACTCAGAAAAGTACATTCGTAAGGTGTTCAACACAAACCCGCACTACACAAATTCAGATCTTTATGCTGCCGATACAAGATTGAATTACTGGCTAGGAGAGACTTTTGAAAGTTCACTACAAGAGATTGTGGTTGGCGGAGGCCCCGGTTCTGGTGCGCCAACTACGCTTGTTGGCACGAATTCGAACGCTTTTGCTTTCGTTGCCCCACTAACCGGTTCGGGCGCAGACCTAGCAGAACGTGTCAATGCGTCTGCCGGAGCAAAGAGTGGCCTGGTGTTCGCACAAGATCTTACGGAAGAAACCGCATCCTACCAGCCTCAAAATCAGCAAAAACTTTTCCGTTTTGCTGCTACTGATGTTCGAGGTGAGTGGGACAATAAAAACGTCAAGATATCAATTGCAAACGTAAAAGCAGCAGTTAACCCGACTGTCGACCCTTACGGCACTTTTGATGTTTTTGTGCGAGATGCTAGCGATACAGATAACGCCCTAAACCTTTTAGAGTCATTCACAGGTCTAAATCTAAATCCAGCATCCCCAGACTATATTGCTCGTCGAATTGGCGACAAATACCTAAGCTGGAACACGACTGAAAAATACTACGAAGAGTATGGAACATACAACAATGTCTCAAAATACATTCGTATGGAAATGAATGATGAAGTCGACAACGCTACCGCTAACCCAGCAGTTCTTCCGTTTGGTTACTTTGGGCCAATAAGAACAGCGACCCAAGTAACCACCGGCAGCCAACCTCCGGGTGAATTTATTCCCGCCGCAGGCTTGGCTATTTCCGCAGCCTCAATGTTTGCCGGAGCAACACTTACAACCGGCTCTGAATATTCCGGATTCGCTTTCACTGGTAGCCTGTCGGCTAGTGTTGAGTTCCCTCGGATTTCACTTCGCCAGTCAGGCACTTACGGCGTCTCAACACCGAAGAATGCATTCTACGGTGCACGCACACAAGGTACATTCGCCAGACGTGATAACGGCTATGTTGATTACACCAGACGTCTTTCTTCAGACATAGGCGATCCTTACGGCTCAGGGGGCACGCTTAGTGCCGGACTAGAATACTCTTACATTTTCTCATTAGATGATGTTAGAGGCTCGGCCGCAGTTCCTGTTTATGTTTCAGGTTCACGAGCCGCTGGAAACTCTCTTAGAGGAACAGGGGATATCGATATTCTTCTTACTTCTAGTATTAACTCGTTTACATTACCGCTAGTTGGCGGAACAGACGGCTTGGACATTACAGAGCCAGAGCCTTTTGCAAACCGACTAATCAACGGACAGTCTGAGCAAACTTCATATGAGCTATACTCAGTTCGTAAGGCAATCGACATGCTTAGAGACCCTGATGTGATTGAACACAACGTTGTAACCGCACCGGGCTTGTCCGATCCTCTTGTAACTGATTACTTGGTTGATATGGCCGAGGAAAGAAAAGACACATTGGCTATTATCGATATTGAAAACGATTACAAGTCTCGTTTTGAGTTGACTTCCGGCCAGATACTAACAAACAGAACTAGACTTCCCGATCCTAGCACTGCTGTAAGCGAAATGAAGACACGAGGTTTTGATAGTTCTTACGGTGCTGCTTACTACCCGGCAGTTCAGATAAGAGACCGAGGATCAAACACTATACTGTATGTCCCTGCGACAGTGGCAGCGTTGTCAGCGTTTGGTTATACAGAGAGAGTTGCGGAGCCTTGGTTTGCACCAGCCGGCTTCAACCGTGGCGGCCTCTCAGATGGCTCAACCGGTATTGTAGCAACTGGCGTTTCTAAGCGATTAACCTCAAAGGAAAGAGACGACCTATACGGCGTAAACGTTAACCCGATTGCGCAGTTCCCACAAGAGGGAGTTGTTATCTTTGGACAGAAAACACTGCAGGCCAGCGCTTCTGCACTTGACCGAGTCAATGTTCGTCGGCTTCTTATTTTCATCAAGAAAGAGATTTCTAGAATCGCTAATACAATCCTATTCCAGCCGAACGTTCGTGACACTTGGGCACAGTTCCTTCTTAGAGCACGGCCGCTCTTGGACGATGTCAAAGCTAAGTTTGGTCTAGAAGATTATAGACTTATTCTTGATGAGACAACAACAACGCCTGATCTAATCGATCGGAACGTACTATATGCAAAAGTGCTCCTTAAGCCGACTAAGGCAATTGAGTTTATTGCAATCGACTTCGAAATCTTCCGCTCCGGCGCAAGTTTTGATAGCTAGGACTATTTAAGATAAAGGAGAAATAATAAATGGCATTTTGGAGCAGCACAGCAACTTCTGAACCTCGTCGAAATTTTAAGTTTTTAGTTCAGATCATCGACGACTTCACCCGAATTCCAGTTTGGGTGGTCAAATCGGTTAACCTTCCAGAGATCAACGTTGGAGAATCAGAACACAAGTTTTTAAACCACACCTTCTACTTTCCAGGCACCGTTACCTATAACGAGATTTCATTTACGGTAGTCGATTCTATTAATGACAATATATCACGAAACATTCTTGCAAAGTTTGCAAACTCAGGGTATAATATCCCAGCAGGAGAAAATTTAGCTAGCGAATCCCTAATGACAAAGAGTGACTCTGTTAGGGCACTCGGAAATGTTACTATTGAGCATCTAGGATCCGGAGATGATGGACAAGATGGCACCATTAGCTTTGCCCTTACTAATGCTTGGATTAAGCAAGTTCAGTTTGGCCAAAATTTGGCATACGACAGTGAGGACCTCTCAGAGATTTCAATGACGCTTAAATACGACTTCTTCACTTTCCTTAGCGGCAACGAACCCGTCCCAAGCTTCGGCGCATAAAAACTTACTAACCTCATAGGAGTATAATGAGAAACAATCAAGACCGTTTGGGGGCGACCGAAGTCCCCCAAACATCCCCGGAACCAGCACCTGCAATGGCCCAGCAAGGTGCTGATTTTTCTTTTGTGGCCGCAAATGATATTGTTGAACTTCCATCAGGAGGCGAGTTTTATCCGGAGGACCATCCTCTTCGAAAGAACCCAACAGTGGAAGTAAGACAAATGACTGCCAAGGAAGAAGACATTCTTTTAAATCAGTCTTATATAAAGCAAGGCACTGTTGTTGAAAAGCTTTTACACTCTTTGATTGTAACAAAAAACTTTGACTTGGATGACCTTTTGGTTGGAGACAAAAATGCGATCTTGACACAAATACGAAGATCTGCTTATGGTGATGAATATCCTGTTGAGGCAGTTTGTCGTTCTTGTATGAAAAAAGCCGAAGTAACTTTTGACTTGGAAGAATGTGTTCGCAACAAGCCTCTAACCTTATCCGAAGGTGTTGAGGCAACAGGGAAAGGAACATTTACCTTTACAGCACCAAAGACAAAAGCCAAAATCGAGATACGCTTTCTAACAGGCAAGGACGAAAAAGCCTTAGCCGATAAGGAAAAGAAATATAAAAAGCATAACGTTGACTTTTCAGCATCTTTAGAAACTTATAGGCTCGTTATTGTTTCTGTAAATGACAATCCTGCTTTAGTTGGATCTTATATAGAAAACATGCCTCTTCGTGACGCCAAAAAGCTTAAAGAGGTAATGAAAGACATCCAGCCAGGAGTTGAAATGAAGGGTGACTTTGTTTGTCCTTCCTGTGATACGGAGGTTGAAATGGATCTACCAATCAACTTTCGCTTCCTTTGGCCTGACATCTAGTTACCAAGAAGTAATATACGAAGAGTTGTTTGCCCTAAAATACCATGGCGGATTTTCTTTGTTTGAATCTTACTCAATCCCAGTTGGTTTAAGAAAATGGTTTATTCAAAGATTGATTAGACAAAAAGAAGATGAAGAAGAACAAATAAAAAAAGCAAGAAAAAGCAAAAAATAACAAAACCCGCTTTATAGCGGGTTTTCTTTTATAAACTATTTACTGTGTTAGGAGGAGTTTTATGTCTGAACAAAAAGAAATTAATGAAGATACCACATTGAATTTAAATTTGGTTCAAGAGTACTATGCTGCTCGCCAAGGAGCTCAGTTAAAATCAGCAGTATTAAAGATGCTTGGATTTAAAGATTATTCAAGAATTTTTGATGTTTCCCACATTACCGGAACAAGAACTCAAGTTGATTCTTTTACAAGGGCCATCAGTGGTGAAAAAAGATATATGAAAGCTGTTGAAAAATACGGTTTGAACGACCCTCGCACTTACGCTTCAAAGTCAAAATTGAATACAGCTGTTAGAAACTTTGAGCGTGAAACTGGAATGAAGTGGCCCATTAAGTAATTTTCGTTTTAAGGTAGCTTTGCAATGTCAAATGGTGATAACAATCAAAATCAAAATCTTGAGAAACAACGAAAAGCTGAGATAAAGGAAAAAATTGATACTGGAGAACCGCTCACCCTTGATGACCAAAAGTATATAAACTTAGAAAAACAAAAAACTTTAGATCTCACGCTAAAAGAATATGAAGCCCAAGTAAAGAATAATCAGCTAACACAAAAACAAGCGGATCTTCTTACAGAGATAGCGAGCCTCAAAAAGAATATTCGAGATCTAGATCTAGAAGGGCAAGACATAGATGTAGAAAATTTAGCAAAGCTCCAAAAAAAGCTAGAATCAACACAAAACCTCTCAAATGCAATTAATGACGCCGCAACACAAGGCGGTCTCTTAGCTGATAAAATTGCCCCGATAAGTAATTCTTTCTCCAGGGCGGCAGTAGCTAGTTTTGAAGCCGGAGAAGGCATTAGAGGCATGGGGGAGGCATTTAAAGCTTATGGTTTAAATGCCGCCAAGGGCCTAAGTATTTCAAAGATGCTTTTTTCCGGCGTAGAGCGTTTTATAGAATCAACCATAGCGGCAGTTCGTGCTGCTGATGCCGCCGGTGCTTCTTTTGTTCAGGCCACAGGGGCTTCTCGTGACTTTGCAAGAGCAGCATTTGAGACTAGAAGTTCCTTGGGTCTTATGGGCATCAGCGGCGCCGAAGCCGTTGAAACAATGGGTAGTTTGTATTCAGGGTTTAGCGAGTTTTCAGAGTTGTCACGAGGCTCACAACAAGACTTTACAGTGTTGTCTGCGCAAATAGAAAAGCTTGGTGGCGACGCCGCAGGTATGGCACAGACATTTACAAAAGTTGCAGGAATGTCTTTGGCTGAAACAGAAACGGCAATGAGAGAAGTCGCCGGCGCAGCAGATGCCCTCGGCATACCTCTTAGTCAAGTATCGGCCGATCTTGTTGGAATGGGCGAGTTGTTTGCAAAGATGGGCGCCGGTGCCATGGATGTCTTTTTAGATTTGCAAGCAGCCGCAAAAGCAACCGGATTGTCCGTTCAGAGCCTTTATAACATTGTTGGTCAATACGATACCTTTGAGGCTTCATCCCAAGCAGCCGGTCGCTTAAACATGGTTTTAGGCGGCAACTTGCTTGATACGTATTCTCTTTTAAACGCCACAGAAGAAGAAAGAATAGAGTTACTACAAAGAGCAATGGAACAATCTTCATTGACTTTTGACGAAATGGACCGCTTCCAAAAAATGGAAATTTCAGCTGCTCTTGGTATTTCCTTGGAAGAAGCGGCACAACTTTTTGGAACAACTCGTGGCGAAGTAGAAAAAACCGCCGCAGAGCTAATGCACGCCGGAATGACTCAAGAAGAGCTAGCACAAAGAACAAGAGATGCCGCAACCGCAATAGATAAGTTTAAAGTTCTTATGGGCAACTTGGCAATTGCTGTTGGGTTTATTGTTGAAAAGATTAATAAGGTAATTGATGTATTTTTAAGCCTCTCAGGAGCGGTTGGGTCGCCGTTGGCAGCTCTTGGTCTTTTGATCAGCGGCGTGGCTGCGGCGAAGTTAGCATTGGGAGGTTTCAAACTTATTGGCCGTGGCCTGGATTTCCTTGGCAGCAAGATAAAGTCGACAGTTAAAAAAGTAGTAGGATCTGTTGCTGAGGCTTCTGAAGAAGTTGAAAATATTGCAGAAAATTCCGGCGATGCAGTTGGAGGCTTCTTTGAAAGAATGGGACCCGGTATTAAATCGTTTGGTGAGGCAATTAGAACAGCCGCACCGGGCTTGTTAGCCTTTGGCGCAGCATTGCTTATGGTCGGTGGAGGCATCGCTCTGGCCGCATATGGGATGTCTCTCTTGGTGAGTTCTTTTGCTGAATTAAACACTGGTGGTCAGGTCTGGGGCGCCGTTGCTGCAATTGTCGCTTTCACCATTGGGATCGTTAAACTTGGATTAGCGATGATATCCAGCGCCGGCCCAATTGCTGCAGCGATTGTGGCGATCGGCACCGCAGGAACCGCCGGGGCGGTGGGTTTGTTAGCCATCGGCGCAGCAGCTGCTCTTATCGGTGTAGGCATTCTCGCTGCCGCATATGGCTTCTCTTTATTAGTGGCCGAGTTTAAAGAAATGACGCCAGAAAAGATTCTAGCCACCAGCGTGGCGTTTGTTGCTCTTGCTGGTGGTATAGCTATACTTGCTCTTAGTATAGCTGCGCTCGGTGCTTTAGGGCCGGTGGCCTTTGTTGGGTTGGGGATACTTGCTGCAGCCGGGCTCGTATTGGCAGATATTGTTGGGCGTATTGCCGATGATATTAATAGGTTAAACGAGGAAAAAATATCGTCCTTTGCTACATCCCTTTCTTCTTTGTTGCAACTAGCATCAATGTCTCTCACAGGAACAGGAATACCTAGATTCATAAGGGAAGTTGGCGAAGCTTTAAATGAACTTCCAGACAACACAGAAAAAACGGTTGCTTTTAAAGCAACAGCAGATTCGTTGGCCAACTTAATGCAAATTGGCTCGTCCGTTGAGGCAGAACAGTTAGAAAGAATAAAAATGATTATTGATGCTGTCTCAAACGCTGAAGGCGCTGAAAACACTAACAGACTAACAGAAGCAATCAACAGACTGGTTAGAGGGCAGGCCAACAATCAAGGAACAACAAACACAATAGAACTTGATGGCCGAGTGTTGGCTAGATGGATCGACAGACATGATGCAACACGGTTCAGGGCCGCAATTGGAGACTAGGAGAAGCAAATGACAGATCATATATCCAACTATGCGAGAGGGAAGCAATATTTATTTCACTTCTATTCTGTGGTTTCCGGTGATACGGTTTCATTCCCAGCTTTGTTAACTCAACTAGATGATAAGTTTTCTCCGAATTGGAACCCTCAAAAAGTCTTTGGTCGACAAGATCCGATTTTAACTTTTCAAGGAACTGAAAGAACAATGAGTGTTGCTTTTGATGTTCCTTCCGAAAGAAAAAGCCAGGCAAAAACAAACTTAGTTGCTCTTAACAAACTAATTAACTTTCTTTATCCAGGCTTTGATAGGGCAGGATCCGCAAATACAATCTCGGCGTCACCCTTGTTCCGAATAAAATTTGCGAACTTAATTTACGATCAATCAAAAGGGGTACCCGGCGACGAACCGGAATCTGGATTAGTGTGCGGCATAAACGACTTTTCCCATAGTTTTAAATTTGATGGCTCTGCCGGTTGGGTTGATGAAGTTGGTTTAGCAATCCCTGCTCTTTTCTCAATAAGTTTTTCAGCCACGATCCTTCATACACACGATCTTGGGCACATCGACGGTAATTACCGGCCGTATAGCGAATTCCCTTATTTTGTAAGAGAGGCGCCCGAAGCTTCGCCGCCGCCCGAAGAGATTCGTGTGAGCTTGCCGGACGAAGAACTTATGAGCATTGAGCCAGGACCAGAAGAACTTATGAGCCTTGACGGTGCGGCCGGCGTTACCAGCGCCGTAGCGGGACCCTTAATAAGCGGCTCCTAATAAAAGATTTAAACAATGTCAAGATACACAAACAAAAGAATTTTCCAAGCCAATAGAACACCGGCAGCAAAAGACATACTAAGATCAAGAAATCTAACAAACACAAGATTGATTGAAACAGCACTTGCCCAGCCTCTTTCTAATGAGGAAAGAGGGCAATACTCAATGCGAACCGTTATTTGGCAAAGAAGAACTAGATTGTTTAAGCTAGCTTTTGAGTTTTATGGAGACTCAAAACTTTGGTGGATTATTGCTTGGTTTAATCAAAAGCCAACCGACGCACACTTTTCTGTGGGGGATGAAGTTTTGATTCCTTTTCCATTGGATCAAATCTACGAGAGGCTTATTTAGATGGCTAGATTTAATCCAGAAAGTTTAAGTGAGCAGCAAATTGAACTTGTAGAAGAGAATGTTCGACTGCGTCAAGAAATAACTATTCCTGTGAACGAATGGAACAATTCAGGCGCCGCTGCCGCCGGCGAGCCTAGGCCCCAGCTACCAGACGGCACAGAGATAACCGTAGACGTGTTCCTAGGGGCTGTAGCGGATATCAGAGAAAATAGAAACGAAGTTTTAAGATTAAGCAATGTAAATCCCACTCTCCAGCGTCGAGCGGATGTCGCACAAGCTGAAAATCTTATAATAGAAAGAGGTTCGTCCGAGAGCTTGCGCACGATCGAAGATTTAACTGGTCAAGAAGCCATATCTTTCCTGCTAAACAGACAGCAAGGCGTTCTGGCCACGCTAAACGAACGGATAATAGAAGGGTTCTTTGACACGGAGATGACATCACAGAGAAACATCATACAAATAAGCGATGAAAATGAAAACTTGCTGATCAACCTCCTTCAAAAAAGACCAAACCTTCTTCCTTTCTTCGCAATGCGCACCCCCTATCTGTCTTTGTTGGTTCCAAAGATAAGATTGTTTAAAACAGTTTATAGAAAACAGACTGATGGCTCATATGCAATCCATAGCGATGGCAATCTAGAGTTTAAGTTTAAGTCGTTTACAGAAAACTCAGACATCGAAAGCATAACTAGCAGCAATTTTGGAAGGGCCGGTGGCGCAGGGATTAAAAGTGTCAACTGGTCCTATGAAGGAACAAACCCAGAAACTGTTAGGTCGTTTGTTAACTTTGATATATCATTGTTCTTTCAAAGTTTAAGCGATTTTGTTGGCACCAGTACTACCGACGCTGAAGAAGCCTTAAGAAAGGAAGACAATGTTGATTTAATCAATCTTATTGGTGCTGGTATTGGCGTAGCAGACGCAGATGGCCAAGCAAGATTTAAGTTTGAGATAACAGCACAACTAGGTTGGGAACTCGATCAATCAATCAACCACAACCTTGCTGAAGATCAGGAAATAACAGCTCTCAAAGCAGTCATCAACCAGACAAACACAAACCTTCGCCTTTCTTTACAAGAGCACAGCATTAATTTTAACGAAGATGGCACTCTAACCTTAGACATAAGCTATTATTCCGCTATTGATGAAGTTTTCACAGATGAGAGTCTTAACATTTTACGAATTGGCCTTCCGGCAGAGGGCACAGCAATCCAGTCGATCCAAGAAGCGGGAGAAGCAGACCCCCCAGATCCTAATGCCCCAGAAAATACCTCAGAAAATACTGCTAACGCCGATGTAGAAATAGATCCGTGTTCAATCTCCGACCAAGTGACCAACGGCAGCGAGACTTCCGATTCTACAGATGATGATGAAGAACCAACCGCCGAAGATCGAGCTATTGCTGCAGCGCTGCGAGGTACTGACGATGAAAGCATAATTCAGAACTATAATAATATATTCATGAAAATGATCCAAAGCAATAGGATTTATAGGGTGACAATCAACCAGGCCGCCGTTGCCGGCCTGGTTGATGAAAGAATTAGAAGAAGAGACAGCCGGCTTGATAAAAGTACCATTGAAGTTAGATATTTAACAGAAAGTGCACTAGAAAGCATCACCAGCGGCGACAACGGCCTGACATTTGAAACAGTGGAAATTAGCAGGGATCAGCTTCCTGTCGGTGAAAATGAGCAGGCTGCAGCCCAAGAGAATGCGAGAAATGCCGATATCGAAACTGGTGAAAACCCCCTATCTGATGCCGATTTAAACCAAGCAATGGATCGGGCAATACTAGAAAAATTTGCCGAGCTCGATGACGGCACCGGCAAGTTAACCATTGACTTTATAAGACTCGGAGATCTTTTAGATAATATAATAACCGGCCTTAAGGAATTACCAGGAACACCGCTACAGGAAAGGCAAGAAGACTTTGTGTTCATAACCGGCCTTTACAAATTCATAACATTCGATGGGAAACGAAAAGCATATAACTATTCTGATATGCTTATTTCTATTGATGGTTTTAGAGCATTTTTTACTGAGAAGATCATAAGGCCACTAAAAGTAAAATATAACCTAACAAGCTTTATTATCGATATCGCAAATAAGTTCTCTTATCTTAACTCAGTCCGGACGGCTAGCCAGAACACTTTTGTTAACGCCGAGGGCCGACCGACATTTGCAACCTTCCAAGCACCTCGTCTTAGCTTAGATTTCTTCGGAATTTCACTGCCCTACTTCAATCCAACGTCATCCCCTGAACCCAAAAGAGAAATAAGTTATTTTGTTTTGCGTAGTAGTAGTCATGTAATACAAAGAAGTGGTGATGAGCAATCGGATATTAATGAAGGAATCTACCACTTAAAGCTAGGCTCTGATAAAGGCATCTTAAAATCAGTTAAGTTTAGAAAAGATGAAATTAGAGGCCGTAGAGAAGGTAGGATTGTTCGTGCCGGTGGTTTAAATCTAGCAGCACTAAGAGAAAAGTACGATGCCACAATAACAATCTTTGGTGCGCCTTTCATTTACCCAGGAATGTATATATATCTCAACCCTTCCTTGATTGGTTATGGTGCCGGATCTGACTCTGCCGCAAGGATCTTAGGTTTAGGTGGATATTACTTTATCAACAAAGTTAGAAATTCAATTAGCTCAGACGGAACATTTGATACAGAAATTGAAGCAAGCTGGAATGCCTTTGCCGGTACCGTTTGTGAAAGTCCAGATATTATCGCCACCGTCCGGCAGCCCGGCGATAAACTGCCAGAAGAGAAGGTCCTCTCCGATATAGAGATTGAGATAGCGGAGAACATTGCAAGTGGGCTTACCCCAGACCTCGCCGTGCAGGTAGCACATGGGGGAGGTTACAGATAGTGGCCATACAAGAATTCAACATAGGGAAAATCATACAAAACTCCTCAAGAAGGATTATAACAAATTATAATAGCGATCTAGATTATAAACTTTTCTTGGATCCAAACTTATTTCCACTTTTCCCAAAAGATACCAAGCTTGTTGGGTTTAGTCAAGATTCTTTTGTTTTAGAAGAAGTAGCCGAACAATACAAAAAGTTTACAGATCTAATAACAAGAAAGATACTTCAAAAGAAAGTTGGTTTTGAGTTTTATAACTTTACAAAAAAACCAGACTTTTCCAATAACAACTTATTAGAAGCATACACAAATAATCTAAATGCTTATTATGGCTTACTTGTAGGTTACATAAACGGAAGAAACATAAAAATAAGAAACATCACAGATTTTTATAATACCTTTTTAGATTACATTCAAAGATACTCTAACATCCTTCCCTTGACTTTTTATAACTTAAACTTTAAGAAAAGGCTATTTTTTGAAAACACCGGATTATCAATAGTTATAAAGCAAAAAGGAGTTGGTAACCCTGCAGGAATCCTTGAAGACTTTCTTTCCTTTAGAAATACCAGAAGCGCCAACGACTATGTAAGGCTAGCAAATTTGCAAGGTTTTGAGGTAGATCTTGCAAACCCTTATCGTTTGGTGTATAATCCATTCAGAAAAATAAATAACGTTGACATTAAGCAGTTTTATGCTGATAACTTTTTTAGCTATTTTGATTTAGAGTTTAGTTATCTTGACATGATGGTCACAACAATGTATAACCAATACAACAAAGACCGTTTTGCGAACCACTTTTCCGATAAAGACAAAGTTTATTTTCCAAACGAGATGTGCAAGAACCAAATAAGAACAATAAAAGAAAACATTAATAAAGAAGGAACATTAACAAAAGAGCAAAAACTAAAACTATACTTCTTTGCGCTTTTATCAGAAACAAACCAAAACGAGATGCCAAATAAAGATAAAGTATTACATAATGCTTTGGCCGTGGCGGATTCTCTTGACATGCCGTCTGCAATGCGCTATACTGCAGCCCAAGTCAGGAGATCGTCCAAGACAACCACGCTCACCCCGGTTTTTTAATGTTCCAAACC
>Ga0208019_1001249_pt1 | contig 13583 bp, 15 predicted proteins | sample CB_VirMetaG_5_FD_184540 | JGI IMG/M metagenome (GOLD analysis project Ga0208019, IMG submission 184540) | Freshwater to marine saline gradient viral communities from Chesapeake Bay - CB_1508_1D Viral MetaG (SPAdes) (version 4) | ecosystem: Environmental > Aquatic > Marine > Coastal | place: USA...
ATTTGGTGGATGATCAGATCATAGATCAATTCTACTCAGGAGTAAGCATCAACATTGAGAAGGACGAAAGACCAGACCTTCTACCAAATCAATTTATTATGCTAATTTCAAGCTCTAATGAAAAGAAAACGGCATTGGCAAGATTTTTAGCTTATAATAAACCGCTTATTAAAGCAGGAAACGAAAAGAATGGAGTCTGGGGAATTAAGCCAAAGAATAAAGAACAAGCTTTTGCTCTTGATTTGCTCATGGACCCCGATGTTCCTATCGTATCCCTTATTGGTGCCGCTGGTTGTGGTAAAACTCTTCTTGCTGTTGCTGCTGGCTTGGAACAAGTTTTAGAAGAAAGCGGTAATGAACCAAGATATAAAAGATTGGTTGTTTCAAGACCAGTTATGCCTATGGGTAAAGACATTGGCTTCTTACCAGGAACTCTTGAAGAAAAGATGGCTCCTTGGTTGGCTCCGGTTCAAGACAACCTACAATTCTTAATGGGTAACGATAAAGTTACTTTAGAAATGTATATGGATAAGGGTGTAATCGAAGTTGAAGCTCTCACTTACATTCGTGGTCGTTCAATCGCAAATTCTTTCATTATCATTGACGAGGCACAGAACCTTTCAGTCCATGAACTCAAAACAATAGTAACAAGAGTAGGCGAGGGAACAAAAATTATTTTAACAGGCGACATCGAACAAATCGACACGGTTTATTTGGATGCTACAACAAATGGTCTTTCCTATGCTGTAGAGAAGTTTAAGCCTTATGATTTAGCTGGTCACATCACACTTCAGAAGGGTGAAAGATCTAAGGTCGCTACATTAGCAGCTAAGGTGTTATAGAATGCTTATCGACTACCTCCATGAACAACAAGAAAGGGTAAAGAAGTCAGTTCCTAATAACTTGTTGGGAATAGAGGTAGTTGTTGAAGATTTTGGAAAGCTGAACTCTCAAGAAGTTAGACTTTTTATTAATAAAATAAAAGAAACCATTTCCAAAGAAGCTTGTAAGCATTTAAAACAAATTAAACTTGGAACTTATCCTCAATTTGAAAAAGAAGACTATCAATCTTACTATAAAGACGGCATTCTTTATTTATCTTCAAATGTAAATGCCATTGAAGACATTATCATGAATTTCTTTCATGAATTAGCTCATTCATTTGAGAAACCTTACTATAGTCAAATTTATGGTGATGGTTTCTTAGAAAAAGAATTCTTAAACAAGAGAAATAAACTTAAGAATGTGATTACAATGTATGAAGGAGGAAGACCACCTCCCTTTGACTTTAATCAAATAAACTATTCAAAAGAATTAGACGATTACTTAGCTAATACAATTGGTTATGATAAACTCTGGAGATATTGCTCAGGCATCTTCACAAACCCTTATGCTGCCACATCTTTAAGGGAATACTTTGCCGCAGGCTTCGAAGCATGGTTGAGAGGCGAGCAGGAATCGCTTTACAGGTTGTCTCCAGTGTTGTATAATAAGCTCAAACAATTCTTTTGAGGGAATTATGCCACACATATCTTATTCAGAACTTAAAAATTGGACACTATGTCCTCACTACAGGAAATTAGTAAATGAAGATAAACTTGATCCGCTTAGTAATTCTATTTATACAACCTTTGGAACGGCTGTTCACGCTGTCTGCGAGGAAATTGCAGATCCTAATCACAAAATTAACGATCCTACAACACTCTTTGAAAGCCGATTCAATGAAGAACTCACAAAACTAGAAAATCCAAATCAAAAAGAAGTTTCTACTTTTATGTCCCAAGGCAAAGAAATTGTCCTAGAGGTTAGTCAAGCTCTTAAGGATTACTTTGGTGACTACGAGATCGTACAAGCAGAAGAACAGCTTTATGAGAGAATCATTGAATTTCCACAAAAGGAATATGACTTCAAGGGCTTTATTGACTTGGTGATTAAGACTCCTGATGGGAAACACCACATTATTGACTGGAAGACATGCTCCTGGGGCTGGGATGCCCGCAAGAAGGCTGATAAAATGATTACCTATCAGCTAACCTTCTACAAGAAATTCATGGCAGAGAAACACAACATAGACCCTGATTCTATTGAGACTCACTTTGGCTTGCTTAAGCGAACAGCGAAAGTTGGTAAGAAGGTAGAACTATTTCGTGTAACTAGCGGTGATAAAAAAACAAAGAATGCTATTAAACTTTTGACAGATGCCCTTTATAATATCTCCAACGAACGACATATCAAGAACAGGGCAAGTTGTCACAAAATGTATGGTACTTGTCCGTTCTATAAAACGGAACATTGTAAATGACAGAAAAGAAAATAAAGATTCTAACCTTAAGTGACCATCCACTTACTCCTTCTGGTGTTGGAACTCAAACTCGTTACATTATCGAAGGAATGCTCAAAACTGGCAAGTACCAGTTTATTTCGTTAGCTGGTCTAATCAAACATCAGGATTATCGCCCAATTAAAACTGAAGAGTTCGGTGATGATTGGATTCTTATTCCTACAGACGGCTATGGAACACAAGAAAGCATTAGAGCCCTTCTTTGGTCTGAAAAGCCAGACATGATTTGGTTTATGACCGATCCTCGCTTTTGGGGCTGGTTGTGGCAGATTGAAGAAGAGGTTCGCTATAATGTCCCAATGGTTTACTATCATGTTTGGGATAACTATCCTTATCCAACCTTCAATAAACCTTACTATCTAAGCAACGATTACATAGCCACAATTTCAAAGGTTACAGATGACATTGTAGCCAATGTAGCTCCAGAAGTAGCTCATGATTACATTCCACATGCCGTTAATCTAGATGTCTTTAAACCCCTAGAAGAAGAGCTAGTCTCTAAGATGAGAAGCGATAACTTCAAGGAAAACAAAGATAAGTTTATTATTTTCTGGAATAACAGAAATGCCCGTCGTAAGATGGGAGCAACTTTGATTCTGTGGTTTAAGGAATTCTTAGATAAGGTAGGTCACGATAAGGCTGTTCTGCTTATGCATACCAACCCACACGATCAAGCTGGTTCTAATCTAGAGGCTTTGATTGCCGATCTTGGAATCAACGATGGACAAGTCCTTTTCTCTAAAGAAAAACTAGATCCTGCCAATCTAGCCATGATGTATAACATGGTTGATTGTACGATTAACATTTCAGATGCCGAAGGCTTTGGACTTGGAACTCTAGAATCACTATCCTGTGGAACTCCAATCATAGTCAACATGACTGGTGGACTTCAAGAGCAAGTTACAAATGGTAAGGAATGGTTCGGAATCGGCCTAGAACCCACCAGCAAGACGATTGTAGGCTCTCAAGATGTTCCTTTCATCTATGAGGACAGACTCGCAAAGGAACAGGTTGTAGAGGCTCTCCTAGAGATGTTTAACAAGACTCCCGAGGAAAGAAAACAACTTGGTCTGAAGGGTCGTCAACATGTAGAAACTAACTACAACTTTGAAAACTTTATTAAGACATGGGACGAAGTTCTTACAAAAGTCCATGAGAAGCATGGCTCTTGGGAAACTCGTAACAGAAAACAAAATTGGACATTAAAAGAAGTAGCATGAAAAAGAAGATTTTAGTAAGGGGGCCAGCCCTATCACAAACTGGTTATGGCGAACAATGCCGTTTTGCTCTAAGAGCTTTAAGATCAAGAGAAGATTTTTTTGACATCTACCTCATGAACATTCCATGGGGTGGAACAAACTGGATTTTTGAGGACAACGAAGAAAGACAATGGCTTGATGGATTGATTACTAAGACAATGCCCATGATTGAGCTTCAAAAGCAAAATCCACAAGCTCCTATCTTTGACATTTCTCTTCAGGTAACAATTCCAAATGAGCTACAAAGAATGGCTCCACAAAACATTCTTTACACTGCTGGAATTGAAACAGATAAGGCTTGTCCAGAGTGGATTGGAAAATGCCACCAGTTTGCTGATAAAATTCTTGTTATCTCAGAACATGCCAAGGCAGGACTACAAGTTCCAATCAAAGCTCAAGATCAAAATGGAAATGAACTAGACTTTGTTTTAGATAAACCAATTGAAGTGGTTCATTATCCCGTCAAGAAAGTCGAGACAAAAGAACTAGATCTTCAACTAGAGACTGACTTCAACTTCCTTGCTGTCTCACAGTGGGGACCACGAAAGAACCTAGCTAACACAATTGGCTGGTTTTGCGAGGAATTCAAAGATAATCCAAATGTTGGATTAGTAGTTAAGACTTTTGCGAAGGGCAATAGTCAAATAGATAAAGACTTCTTAGAGAAAGCTCTCAAATCTGTTTTAGACAACTTCCCAGATAGAAAGTGTAAGGTCTACTTCCTTCATGGTTACATGAACGAGCAAGAGTTACACTCACTTTATGTCCATCCAAAGATTAAAGCAATGGTCAACTTTGGACACGGAGAAGGCTATGGGCTGCCTCTATTTGAAGCAGCTTATTCAGGGCTTCCTGTAATCACCCATGACTTCGGAGGACAAAAGGACTTCCTCTATGCCCCTAAGAAGGATAAGAAGGGTGTAGAGAAGCTTAGAGCCCACTTTACAAAAGTTAATCATGAACTTAAGCCAGTTCAGAAAGAAGTTCTTTGGAAGGGTGTCATTGAGCCTGACATGAACTGGGCTTATCCAAACCAGTCTAGCTGTAAAGTAGCCATGCGAGAGGCTGTAAAGAACTACGGGCTGTTACAGGGCGAAGCAAAGCGATTGAAGGGGTGGTTAGAGCAAGAGTTTGAAGAAGAAAAAAAGTATGAATCGTTTATAGAGTCTTTGAAAAATAAGATAGACTTGGATCAGCTTGATTTGACTGATTTAGATGAGTTTTTTGAAGAATGAAAATTTGTATTATAAGTGATTTTTATAGTCCATCAATTGGCGGTACACAAAAATTAGCTGAGTGTGTAGTCAAATCTTTTATAACTTTAGGTCATGAAGTAGAAGTTGTCTCTAGTCGCGACCCAAACAGAGGCTTAGAAAAATACAATTATAAAATTAATGAAGTCCCAACTTTAAACTTTTATCAAAATAATTTTTTTTCAAACAAGTTTTATGATGCTGTTTTCATTTTTGCCGATTTAGGATCAATAAGCTGGCAAACATTTGAAACCAGCAATTCTTTTTTAAATTTTGTTGTCTTGAATTTAGATGAGAATGTTTACAAATGGATCAAAGAAGAAAAATTTGGATTCACAAAAGAGTCTATTAAAAATGTGACCAAAAAACTTAAAGAGTATACATCTATAGTTTCTTTTTGTCGAGATGCACCTGTCAATAAGTTTTTAAAAGAAAATGATATCAGCCATACTTTTATTCAAAACTTTACAGAAGACTTAAGTAAGTTTATCAAGGAAGACTTCAATATTTATAAAACTTTAGGGTTAGATGTAAATAAAAAAATACTTTTCAACCATGGTCTTTTTGAACCCAGAAAAAATCAATATAAATTAATAGAGGCTTTTATAGAACAAAAATTAAATAGAAATTACTCTTTAGTTTTTCTTGGAAGTCCACGAATAAGTGGTGATGAGTTTTTAGTAAATCCATATGATAAGCAAACAGTTGAATATTTTTTAAAATGTAAAAAACTAGTGGAGAAAAATAATCTACAAAACTCTATTAAGTTTGTAAAAGGCAGCAATAATAAAAAGTTGATAGCTAGCCTTATAGATAAAAGTGATATCTATGTTTTACCATCAACAGCAGAAGGACTGCCGCTTGTTTTGTTGGAGGCTATGAGTTGTAACAAACCATGGATATCTACACCAGTTGGTGGAGTTCCAGGTGTTTTAGGAGATCTAGGAAGCGGAGTAATTTTAGAAAATATTGATTTTAGTTCAACTGAATTAAAACAAGCAATATCTAAATTAGAGTCTGAACAGTGTAAGTCATCAAGAGTCGTCTGGGAAGAAAGTTTTACTGAAAAAATTGTGGGTAAGAAATATAATAATTTATTGCATCACGACTCATTAAAACATTATAAAAACAAATAAAAATCGATATAAGTCTTTTTAAGGTAAGATATGAAAAATAAAATAAGTAAGGAAATAAACAGAAAAAATTTATTAGAATGTGCGAATATTTTAGAAAATATAGATTATTGTTTTTTTTACGGCTCATTATTAGGAGTACATAGGGATAACGATGTTATAGAAGGGGATGATGATGTTGACATTTTGCTTAGTGAAAAGGACGATGAAAAAGTAACAGAACTGCTTTTGCAAAATGGATATAAGATTTCAACAGAATTTAATGGACAAATTAGTTACAAAGGCATATTCAGGCAGTTTTATAAAGTTTTTGATAGAGTGCCTACTATTTTAGATTTGTACTTTTATGAAAAACTTGATGATAAATTTATTGTTGAAAAGTGGAATTTTCACGGCAAACCATTCGACAAGTCATTTCACATGTTGTTACCAGCGCCAATTATCTTTCCAATAAAAGAGATAATTTTCAAAAACAAAAAAATCAAAATTCCAAATAATCCAGAAAAAGTTTGTAGATATCTTTATGGCGAAAACTTTTCAACTCCATTAAAAAAAGGAGTAGAGTATTATACAATAATAGAAAATAATCGCCCTTGTATAAAACTTAAATAAATTAATGAAAAAAACTTATTGGAATAATTTTTATAAAAATAAAGAAGTAAGTGAGATAGTATCTCCATCTTCTTTTGCCGTCTATACTAAAAATTTTATATCAACTAATCCTAAAAATGCTATCGAACTTGGATGTGGTAACGGAAGAGACTCTTTTTTCTTAGAACAGATCTGTCAAAATTACACAGCAATAGACTATTCAAAAACCGCAATAGATCAATTAAACGAGAGTAATGAGACAAAAATAAATTTTATTCAAAAGAATATTTCAAATATTAATGATTTTGAAAATAACTATGATTTAATTTATTCAAGATTCTTTTTACATTCAATAGATGAAGAACAAGAGGAAATATTTCTGAAATGGTGTTCGACTGCAAAGACAGGAACACTTTTCTTTTTAGAATGCCGAAGTGAAAAAGACTATGATTTGTATAAAATTTTTGGAAAAGACCACTATAGAAGAAGGGTGAGTTTTAATTCTTTAAAAAATAAATTAAATAAAAATAGATTTAAAATACTTGAATCAATAGAATCAAGAGGGTTAGCCGTCTACAAAGAAGAAGATCCATGGATCATAAGAATAGTCGCGACCAAAGAGTTAGGCAGCGAATAAAAAGCAAGGAGAAATAAATGAAATTATCAGATCAAGCATTAGGAGCCGTAATGATGGCTCTACAAAAGTCACTACTGGAACAAACAGACATTGTTCCAGTTCTAAAGGGGTTCGATTTTGTGACCCGAGGCGAATCACAAGATGAACTAGTAGTCACAAATCCACCAACTTTTAAGGTTGAAGAACAACAATCTGAGTTTGTTTATGAATGAACTAACAAAAGAAGAGATTAACTTTCTGTCTGGTTATCTTAAGAGACACCTCAAAGAAAGAAACGATTTTCTTAGAGAAGTTGTTTCTCAAGAAGAGAAACAATTTTGGAATAGCTTTTTTCAATTATCTGAATTAAAAAAAATAATTAACAAGCTAGAGAACAACAATGCCTAAATACTGCTATCAATGTGATTATTGTGATAAACAATGGGAGGGATGGAAATCAATTTCAGACCCAGACCCAGAGGAATGTCCCCACTGTGAAGTTGGCTATCCCTTTAAAGTTCCTACAAAGTTTGTTACAATGAACAAGACAGTTCAAGAGAAAAAATCTGCTAAAGAGAATGTGATTGATCACATTGAAGAGAACAGAGAAATCTTGAGGCAAATGAAAGCCGAGGCAACTAAATGATCATTTTATTAAGCATCGTCATAATCACCCTCTCAGTCGCTCTAGGAGTGTCTGTATGGTATGTTAGAGGTTTACTTAAATTAATGTACCAAATGACCGTAGATGTCCAGAGAATGGAAGATAAAATGGTTGAATTCTCAAAGCATTTAGATAATGTTTATGAGATGGAAATGTTCTATGGTGATGAGACCCTTGGTCAGCTTATTCGTCATTCTAAAGAGGTTGTTGACAGCATAAACAAGTTTAGAAACTTATTTGAAGTAGAGGAAAATGGAAAAGAAACCGAGGGAGAGTAAGAGACTTTATTTTACAAAAGTCCATGAAGAAGCCATTCTTCAATATGCCTTATCAAAAGACCGTTATGAAAAAGAGAAGCTTTATGCTACACTTATTCAACCAGCTTTTGATGAGATGGTAAATAAGATTGTTTTTACTTACAAATTCAACACACTTCCAAACATAGATGATCTAAGAGACGAGTGTAAGATTTGGCTAACAACTATTCTAGATAAGTTTGACGAGAGTCGGGGTTATAAAGCTTTTTCTTATTTTAGTGTAATCACAAAGAATTGGTTCATTCAAAAGATCAAAAAGAATGCCAAAAGACTTCAAAGAGAAGTCAACTGCGATGATGTTCACACAGAAGCAGAGAACGATGAGTTTGTAACCCACAACACTTATGAAGAAGATAGAGATCAAATGGAGTTCTGGGTTGCTCTTACAAACGAGATCGAAGACTGGAAATATTTTGACGATCTTAAAGAAATAGAAATAAAAACCGTTTTAGCCATTCAAGACCTAATGTCGAACATAGATAGCTTAGAGATTTTTAATAAAAAAGCTATTTATTTATATCTAAGAGAGATAAGCGGATTAAACACCAAACAATTGGTAGCAAGCCTAAGCTCTCTTAAGGCAAAATATAAGGACTTTAGACAAGATTGGCTAAATGGTGATTATTGATGGGTAGTGTTAATCCTGAAAAACTAGCAGAACAAGCTATAAAAAACATAAAAGAAGATCGCAATAAAGCTGATTTTTTTATTAGCGAGATTCTTGCTGAAATTCAACAAGGAAGAACAGATCATTCAAGAGCAGGCTTAACTCTAGCTAAACACCTAGAGACTATGCAGCGATCCAACGAACAACTAGTTAAAATAACTTCATTGTTTCAACGAACACAAAGTGATGTTTTCACTGGCTTCTCTGATCAAGAAAGAGACAGTCTCTTTGATGCTATCAAGGAAAGTCAAAAAGAAGAGGAAGATCGTGAATAATGTCAAACAGCTTAAGTCAAGTTCTTAACAAGAGAATCCCCAATCCTATTTCAGATGCCCAGTCTGTTCTTTTTAGTGATATTACTTCTCTTGATGATCTTTATATCCACTTAGCTAGACAGCAGTTAACTCCTGATGCGAACTCTGGCAAACAAAGATTCTATGCTGTTGTTACAAACATAATTGACAATCCTGGTATACAAACCGACCCTTTTTTATCTAAACAATACGAAATAGCCAGAACAAATGGTATTTCAGATAAAGAAGCTAGCTCTCCTAAGGCAGTTTTTCTTCATGTTCCTGCTCTACACACATTTTATTATGAAGCTTATGATAATGAGATCACCAAAGGCAATAAGGCTACCGAAGAAAAGAAAGTAACTCAATTTGATCTTCAAAAATTAGTAGCTTTTACGACCAAATCCTTGGCTATTCGAAATGTTGTCACAATAACTTTTGAAAATCTAAAAGACTACACTGGGCCAATTATTCTCGATGAAAATTCAGATAAAAACAATCTGCCCCAACAAGACAGAGAAAAGTTTAGATCTTCAAAAGAGCTATTTCAAAACATTCTTCAATGTAAAATCTTAGCCGCTGATGAAGCTGAAGGTTATGCTGCTTTCTCTAACACAGCAGTTAAACAAAAACCAAGAAGAGGCTATTGGTCTTTTTATCTTGATTTCATTAATCAGATTAAAACTGAGAATCTGGTAAACAAAATAATTGTTTCTAACACGACTGATGAATTAAATAAATTGGGAATAGGAGGCAACGATTCAGCCACCCAAAAAGCGAATGCTTTGGAATTGTTCAAAGGGGTTAGTTTTACTTTAAAAGCTAATCAAGAGGTTTTTAACTACATAAATTCACAACAGTCTTTATCAAACTCCGAGGGTTTAACACCAAAAATTGAATTGGATTCTCAACTTTCGACAAAAACTGCTATTAGCCTAACTGTAACAAGCCCCGATAGTTTAAAAGACGAAATCATAAACATAATTGAGTCTATTGTAGGAGGCTATTATGGTTTTAATTTTAAAAACAACCTCATAGACCCGTTCCCAAACGACGACATTGATAGTGCTATAAACAAATCTAAAGCCCTTGATGGACTCTCAACCCAGAATCCAGAATCAGCTCAAATTACAGTTACGGAATCACCAGTGGAAGGTGTTCCTTTGACAGATGCTCAAAAGAATCAGGCTGTCCCAACAACAAAAATCAAAGAAAACACTCCTCAGTGTAAAGATCAGACAGCAATCAATAATGAGATTTACATTAAAGCAGGAGAAGGAGAGAGTTCCGCCAGCTTCAATTCTGACAATGAAAGAATAAAGAAAGTAAATCCGAATGAGAATAAAAAACTTTCTGGGTGGCATAGTTCAATTGAAAGCATTCTTTTATTTGATTATAACGAGGCTTCTAAAAAAGGTCTTCCAACAAAAGGCGAGTTTATCTACAAGGACGGTCAACCAGAAATTATTTCACCAATAGAAGAAGTAGAAAAAAAACCGCCCGAACAACAATCTAAAGGTAAAAAACCAGAACCTAAGAAAGATTCTAAAAAACCCAAATCAACAAACGAGACTAAGATAAAAGAAAACAATAAACAACTATCAAACTTTGTCACAGCCTTCACTAAGTTTATAGCAACAAATGAAGGCATAGATCAAAACAGAGTTTTCTTAGTCCCTCTAAGTGTTTTTAGGCCATTCAAGAAAATTAACCCAGGTACGGGGCAAGATCAAAATAGCCGACACTTTTTCAATAGAGCTATTGATTTTGTTGTTTATCTAGCCCCAGAGGGTTATGATTCTAATTCAGAACAATTACCATCCGAAGGAACCTTTGAGATTCCAAACTACATTGTTTACTGCTATCTTTTGAAGTTTATAAGTCTACAACCCTATTTTGCTCAATGCTCTATTGGCCTTTTAGAAAAGGGAAATCCAAGAACTACTGGCTATGTCCACTATGAATGGATGGGAGACTTGGATAAATCTCAAACAAAATTAGTTAAGCTTAATCGAAGATGGGTTTCTGATGGGGGAGCAGAAAATAGCCTTTATAAGAAAGCCTTTGGACAACTAGACCAAAACAAAGATTCTATTATAAAGAATTGGGTTTTGGGCGAAGTAGAAGCAAAACTAGGCATTTTACCAACTAAGTTAGAAAACCTTCTTTAGAGTAATTATAGTAATGGCTACAGTCCCTTATCAACCACCTAAAAACAGATTAAACGACAAAGACAAGATTCTACTGGCTAATGCTCAAAGAGACGGCGATGCTTCAGGTCTAAATGTTTTTCCTGTTCCAAAACTAATCACAACAGACAACACAGAAATAGTAGGAAGACATCCAAATAAAGCTGCTTTCATTATTGTAGGCGACAGTCCAAACTATCAATCTAAATCAGAAATAAACTTGGTCGCAGGGGCTCTAGGATCGGCCCAGACAGCTTTGGATCCAAACACGGGTGAACCTACAACTTATCAGTTTCCTCTCAAGGCAGACGCAGCTAGCGTGGTTATTTCAGAAGCTACAGATGAGTCGGGGATTGTTTCTTTGGTAGGAAAACCCAATTTCAGATCAGCAGTCAGAGCGAAAGCCGATGTTATAAAGCTACATGCTAGAGAAGTTCTAGAGCTTTCTGCTGGTGGTGAAAACTACATGGCAAATGGCTCAAAGATTCAATCTCCCTATGGAGCAGTTCACATTATCGCTGGTAATAAAGTCGATGATGGTGATTTTTCATTACAGCCAATGGTAAAGGGCGACAATCTTAAACAATTTTTAGATGAAATGGCTGAAACAATAGCCAATATGAATTCAAATCAGCAAAAAATAATAGAGCAGATCATAACTATTCAAGCTATTTTAACGACACTTGGCGCGGGTCTATCAGCAATACCCGGCTTCGCCGTCGTTGGTACCCCAATTTTATCAGCGATAGCCCCACAAACAGTTCAATCAGGGATTAATTTGTGTAATAATTTAGGTGGTGGTGTAAATAACGAATTAAGAAAGATTAATTATAATCAACCTTTCTCTCCAAAAGCTATTTTAAGTAAGTTCAATAAGGTGAATTAAGATGGGATTACCTGAAGACATTTATAAGAAAGCAAAATCTTTTTTTGAAAAGTATATTAAAGAGGTTGATCATCCTTTTGATGATTTTGGTTTTAAATTAGGTGATACAAAGAATGAGGGAGTCGATTCACAAAGAAACTTATTCGCAATAACTTGTTTGAGAATGCTCACTGCGGATAACACTGATCCCATTGATAATCCTGAAAAATTTTCACAATTAGCATTAGCCACCAGAACAAATTCTTTCCAACAAGTTCTAGTTAATTCTTCAAAAGACCTTGGAACAGGAAAAGGTAATTCAAATAATCTGCTTTATAAGTTGGCTACAGATTTCTTGAAAGATGAAAGCCTAGAAACGAAGGCAGCAGTAATTCAAACCGCATTAGCAAACTCAGATTTTCAAAGTAATTTAAAGATTTTAAATTTAACAGATGAAAGAACTTACGAGACGATAACCAAACAAGCTTTCTTTAATTGGCATTATGGTGATTTTATCGCAGGCAGAACTATCGAAAAAAGATTCGGAGGCAAAAATCAGTTTGCTCAATCCTTATTAGACATACAAAAGATAGATGTCACAAATAAAGAAAAACAAATAAGAATTTCTATTGATGGCTCACCTTTTAATGCTGGTTTTCCAGTCGTATGTGTTATTTTTGAAGTTGATGAAATAACAGACATCGATGGGATAATCAAACAAGCTGGCGACTTTGCTTTTCCTTTATTTGGAAGAAAAATAAGTAAAAATTATGGAAATGATTCTGATTTATACCTTGTAAAAGTTTTTACCCATAAAAAAGCAGAAAATGATTTCAACAAAATCTCATCAATTCTAACAGAGTCGGGGACATACAAAGTTTGTGTTGGATTTGATTATGCCAATTTAATAACCCGACAGACAGTTAAAACGGTTGAGCTTGGTGATATTCAAACTTTAGAATCAAAATTAAAAGGTGATTCTGCTAGAATAAAAACTTTTTCTGCTACAAACGAACAAACAACCGACCAAGTTATTAATAGTACTCTAGCAGATTTATCTTTAAAGATTATAAATAACAACGAAGCAGTTCAAAATGGCCCCGCTCTATTTTTTGATCTACAAGAAACCGGCGACATTGAAGATATAAAGAATAAAGCTGTTAAATATGAATTTATTAACAAGCCTCTTTCTGAAGCCACACTTAAAAGACAATACTCGCTCAATCTTGCCAATGTAGGAGCATCTTTATACGGTGTTTATAATAATAGAATTCTAGAACAGTATGTCTTAGCTAGATTTTCAGACCAAAGATCTGAAATTTACGGTTTAGATCCAGAGAAAATTCTAGAAGACATTATTTTTTATTACGATGAATTTGGTAATTTGTTAGCTGT
>Ga0208019_1001250_pt1 | contig 13573 bp, 18 predicted proteins | sample CB_VirMetaG_5_FD_184540 | JGI IMG/M metagenome (GOLD analysis project Ga0208019, IMG submission 184540) | Freshwater to marine saline gradient viral communities from Chesapeake Bay - CB_1508_1D Viral MetaG (SPAdes) (version 4) | ecosystem: Environmental > Aquatic > Marine > Coastal | place: USA...
ATTGGTGTTTTCATTTTTCCACATTTGATACCCCAAGCGTGTTTCATATAAGACCAGGCAAGATTTAAACCGTGTGTTGATTGACCTATTACTTTATTCTTACGATCTATCATTGTATCTCTTTTAAATGACATTAAAAGATTGTACTTATCATCTCTCCATCTTTTATCTTCGGAGTAATAAGGAAATCCTTTTGATTGTATTAAATCGTATGTATCTTGTAATATATCACTCATCTATTTTTCTTATCTTTACCTGCTCTTATTTCTAATTGTGTCCATTGTGGTTTACCACTTCTATCTAAAGAACCTAAATTGTAAGCAGAACCTGGAGGTAGTTTTTCTATTTTACCACCTTTTTCTAAAAACTTTTTCATCAAATCATCTAGTTCTTTTTGTTTTTGTTCTGGTGTTTTTTCAATCATTATTTTCCTACATTCCAAAAAAGGGCATTTGGTTTTGCGTGTTCTCTCATAACGCACCACGCTTTTGCGTCATAAGTTGGCACAGATGGAAACGGTGGCATATCTTCACTTTTTACTTCTTGTGTAAACTTATATTTTGATTTATATAAGTTAGCACGACCAACTTCGTTTTGTTTCATTGTATGCCCAACTGATACAACGTGTACATCTTTTTCAGGAAATGCCATTTGTAATCCTCTTGTTAAAGTACCACTTGATCCAACTGACCAAATTTCACTGATTCTTATATTATAATCTATTTCTATCGTTTTGGCAAGGTCCCTTATATCTTCCATAACTCTTTTTTCTTCTAGTCCTAATGGCAATAATCTACGTTTTTTAGGGTTTTCATAATAATACTCTCTTGCCCTTGCTTTTGTAACTTGTAACATACCGTTTGGAACCCACCTAATATCTGCTCCATAATCAAGTGCTTGTTGTTGGTAAGGGTGTAAATTATCTAATGATCTTTTTGCCATAAAAAATACAGCTTTTTTGCCATATGCTTTGGCTTGTAGTGTTAATGATAGTTGAGCATAACCATTTGCTGGGCAACCTCCATACACAAACTCCTCAGCACCTTCTTCTATTTCTTCTCTTATTAATCTATCTACAAATCTTCTTTTAGAACCACCTTCTAATAGATCATCACGTACTACATGAAATCCATTATATTGTTCTATTATTAATTTAGGAAAATTGTAAGGTTTAGTTTCCACTATACTCTATCCATCCTGTTAAAACATATTTTTCACCTGATAATGGTTGATTGCCTCTATGTAAATGAGTATAATTTGCTGGCCAAATTAAACACCTGTCTTTTTTAGGTGTAACTCTTTTTTTCTGATATAAAAATTCTGTTTCACCGCCTTCTTCAACATCATTTAAATATAACATAAAAGCAGCTATTCTATTTCTAGTAGTAAATCCACAGTTTTCAACGTGCCATAAATGATAGCCTTCGCCAGGAATTGTTTTTTGTATTTTAACATCTAAAATAGTGTGAAAATGTAAATTATCTTTTAATACTGTATATTTGTTAGCATACTCTCTATAACATGAACTAAAAAACTTTTGAACAAATTGACCTGTACAATAATTTATAGGTACGCTTTTTTGAAAAGAACCTGTTATCAAATCACTTGCTTTATCTTTTACATTTAAACTATTTCTAACACCTAATAAATTATTTTTTTCTAATTCTTTGTAGTATTTTATAAAGTCATCACAAAAATTATTTGTAAAGTAACCGTCAAAAATACCTATGTGTTCGTCTATTTCAAATCTCATTTTAATTCTAAATATCCTTCCATACTACCAAATTCACCTTTAACAAAATAATTAAAGGCTAAACTATACCGATCCATGTTAGTCAAATTATGTGATACTCTATGAGTTAATTTAGAAGGAAATAAAAGTATATCACCATCTATTGGTCTAATAGAATATTCATCACAATTATATGTATTAATTGTATCAAAATCTAATTTTATCATATTATTAAAAACGTGTGAATTATAATCTACTGAAAAATATATATCTCCACAATTTTGAAATGTTTTTAAATAATAAACACCTGATACAACAGCATTTTTATGTATGTGAGGGTGTGCGTGATGGTTGTAAGAGTGTCTATTAATCCATGAAGTAGTTAAATAAAATTGTTGTTTTTTGTTTACGTGTAAAATATTTCTTACATAATTTTCTACTTCGTTATCAATTTTATTTTTTAAAAAACTATAATTATCTTTATGTAAAATGTTTTGATTATCAGTAAAATATCCATTTTTTGATCCCATTTCTATAAAATTTTCTTTTAACATAACATTATTAAAAAAATTTTGATCTACACCTATATTATTGGCATAGACAGGATAACTAAAAAGATGATGTATTATATTATTTTTTTCCATTTAATTTTTTAAATCTTTCTATTTCTTTTTCAGCTTTCTTTTTAGCCAAATCATATTTAAATTTTGATACGTGTTCTGTAAATGTTCTACCTAACATATGATCGTGTTCGTGTTGAAAAATACGACTCATCATACCATCTAAATGCCCCTCTTGTAAATCACCTTTTTCATCTTCATACTTAACAACAACTTTACGTGGTCTTTTAATATTTAAAAATATGAATGGAAAAGTTAAACAACCTTCTTTCATCATCACTGTTTCATCACTAGCAGATATAATCATAGGATTAAAACAAGTTAATTTTATGCCATTTTCTAATTGAGGATGACCCCCCATAACAAACATATTAAAAGGTAAACCAACTTGATTTGCTGATAGACCAATGCCTCCATACTTAAACATTGTTTCAAACATCTTATCAGATAATTCTTTTCTATCTTTAAATCCTTCTTCTTTTAACATTTCATTATTAAAAGGTGCTATTGCTGTTAATACTCTTGGATCATTTGGTGGTATTAATTTTAGTTCTTTCATTTTATCTCCTTATCCATCTAAAAAATGCGTTTAGTGTTAATCTTCCATTTTCTATTGTAGTTCCATGATTACCTGTTGATCTATGTCTTATTGTAGATTTAAAAAATACAAATCTATTTTGAACAAACTTTATATCTGCTATTAAATTATCTTTATCATCATAAAAAGTTGTGCCTGAATTTAAATTAGTATTTGACAGATATACTAAACCTGTATAATCTGAATATTCTTCATCTGTATGAATCCAATCTTTTTGTTCATCTTCTTCTAATCTACAATGTAAATATGAATGTAAATCAAAATTAGGTAAATAATGTACTTTTTCATAAATATTTTTTAAAAATAAATTAAATAAAAATGGTTCTGTATCTATCAAATGTCCTGTTCTTAATCCAGGCCAATTGCCCATTTTTTCGTTAGGTCTAATTTTATAATCTTCTCTTTTAAAGAAAGACAATTTTGTAAAATGATTTTTAATAACATTGAAATCATCAAAGAAATTATCTACAATTACAATATCTTGTTTATACATTTTGTAACCTTGTAAAATTATTTGTTTTCTCAAATTTAATTATGTTAGTAAACTTATCAAATAGTATGTCACCTTTATGTGATATGATAAAAACATTTTCTTTACTTAATGTTCTTAAAATTTTAAAGAAGTCTTCCGTACCTTGACTATCTAAACTACTATCAAATATTTCGTCTAATATTAATACGTTAGTATTTGTACTATTTTTCATTTTAGCAATATTTCGCCAAGTAAATAACAGTGCCAAATCAATTCTTAATTTTTCACCTTCACTAAAATTGTTATAATTAAATGTATCTCTAAATCTACTTTTAATTGTTTCATTAAATTCTTCGTCTAAATTAAAATTAACAAAGAAATCCATATCTTGTAAATACTGGTTTATAAGTGTATTCATAATAGGCAAATACTTTTTAATAATTCTAGTTTTAGCACCTTTTTCTGATAATATTTCTCTTACAGTATCAACATAAGTTTTTTCTTCATTAATCTTTGTTAATTCTTCTTGTGTTTCATTTAATTGTTGTGCCAAGTTATTTAATTCTTCTTCTATTTTATCACTATCTTGTTTTTTATTTTCTAATAATAATATTTCATTATGTAAATTATCACTATACTTTTTCATTTCTTCTATAGAAGTATTTAATTTTGAAATTTCTATATTTAAATCGGTCATTTTTTTAGATATAGAATTAAACTCTTTTAACTTTGTTTCTGTTTGTGTTATTTCTTCTACAAGTTTTTTCATACCATCGTTTAAAGTTGCGATTTTACCTTTTTCATAGGCTTGTTTTTCACCTCTAAATATTGGTTCTAACTTTTGTGTACACGTTGGACAACTATCGTTATCTTCAAAAAATTGTAAGTTCTTTTCGTGTGTATGTAAATTCTGTTCTATCTTTGCCTCTAATTTTGATAATTGATTTAGTTTCTTTTCAACTTTTTCTTTATCTTTAATATCATCATTGTGTTTTTTATAATCAGTGTCTAATTGTTGTATTTTTTCTAAATAAGTTTTCTTGTCATTTTCTATTTTATCTAACTGATCTTGTTTTAATTTTTTGTCATCAACATTTCTGTTTTTTATTTCTTTAAAATGTTTATCTTCTAATTCATATTTTGATTGTATTAAGTCTGCGTTATGTTTAACATCTACTATTTTTTTGTTTAAAACAGATTGTTGATCTCTTAACATCCAATCCATATGTGAAAAAACTTTAATGTCTAGTATTTCTTCAACTGCTTCTTTTCTGTAACGAGATTTCATTTTCATAAACGGCTCGTATGATGAAGACCCTAATATAACAACTTGTACAAACGATCTATAACTTAATCTCATTATATTTCTTTCTAATATCTTTTGATAATCAACACTAGAAGCATCCTGATTAATTAGTTCATCATCACAATAAATCTCAAATATATTAGGTTTAATACCTCGTCTAACTTTATATTCTTTTGTACCTATTGAAAACTCTATTTCTACTAATGCGTCACCATTATTTACGGTATTAACCATTTGTTCTTTTTTAATTATTCTAAATGGTCGATTAAATAAAACATAAGTCATAGCGTCAAGCAAAGTAGATTTACCTGAACCATTTGTACCTATAATCAAAGTTGTATTTGACTTGTTTAAATCAACTTCAATAAACTGATTACCTGTAGATAAAAAGTTTTTCCATCTTATTTTTTTAAATATAATCATCCTGAATAATGGTCGTTTGCCTCAACATAAGTTTCTTTTATAAACTCTTTTAATTTTTGTTTATCTAAATCTGTTTGTATTTGATCTACATAATTATTTAAAAATGTAATTGTATCTTCTCCTTGATCTAATATGTCTTCTCTTACACTAGCAGCCATATCACTTTGTATATCTTCAATAACATTTACCTCGTGTACATTCATTTTGTTTTGAAAACGATCTAGTAAATTATTAAACATATCTTCGTCTGTTTTATTAGACACAAATACTTTTACAAATGTATTTTCAAATTCAGTTAAGTCTTTTTTATAATAGTCTTCTTTTTTATCATTATAAATTAACTTCTTGTGTATTCTTCGTGGATTAGATATTCTTTCTAGTTCTCTTGTTTCTGTATCAAAGATATGAAAACCTTTTGGGTCTTTATAATCTGACCAAGTCATTTCATATTGAGCACCCAAATAATAGATGTGACCATCGTCTGATTTTTTATGAAAATGACCAGAGATAACTTTTTCAAAACGTTTAAATTGTTTTGGTTCTAATCCTTGTTCATTAATAATACCTCTTTGCATTTCAAAACCTTTTACTTCTAAATGTCCAAAACAAATGTCTGCTGTAGCATTATCAATCGCATAAATTGAGTCTTCATAATTGTCATCACATATCCAAGGTAAAAATAACATACGACAACCACCTAACTCAACTTCTTTTGGTCCTGTATAAATCCAAGGTTCGTGTTGACCATCAAACGTTGTAAATAATTCTGTTACTGAATTAACTTCGTTTGTATTCTTATAGTAAGTATCGTGGTTGCCTATGATAATATGTGTATCAATTTTCATATCCCACAATCGTTTAAAAAACTTTTGTCTAAAAACACTTGCGGTTTTAAAATTAATAAACTTACGTCTATCAGTTACATCACCTAAATGTATAAGTGTTGTAATATTATTTTCTTCTAGGTATGGAAAAAACTGCTCATCATAGAATTTAACTTGATATTCTAAAAAAGCAGGACTATCATTTCTCACACCGAAGTGTGTATCATTTAATAAAGCAATTTTCATAGTTAAACAAAGAATTTTGAAACTGTACTTTTTTTCTTTCTTGGTTTCTTTTCTTTTTTAGGTGTTTCTTCAACTCTAATATTTTTTTGTAAAAATTCTTTAAATTGATTTATATAATCACCACCTTGATCTCCTGGTTGTAAAACCATATCATCTAAATTATTATCCATAATTAACTTATGTTTAATTGTTACTTGCTTTTTCTCTTTTTGTATTCTTCTTACAAAAGCATAGAAAATAATTTGAGTAAAATAAGCAAATGGATTTTTAGATTTTAATGGATTAAAATTATCAAGGTACTGTAAACAGTTTTCTATACCATCACTAATCATATCATCTCTAAAAGTATAATTGATAAAGTTAGGTCTATAAGATAAGTGATTCGCTATTTTAAGAAAACAACTACCCAAATAATTATCTACTGGTGGTTTAGGTTTGCCAGCCTTCTTTGCTTCTCTACAACGTTTTTTATAGGCTTTCATACCTTCTAAAAATTCAGCGTTGTTTACATAATGCTCTTTTTTTGTTTTTGTATTCATAATATTAATATAACACCTTTCATTAAAAAAGTCAATGTTTTAAGAGTTCTACTTCAACAGCCTCTGCTTTTCCATAGTCTTCATAGTTATTATTATAGTGTTTCCAAATTCTATTTTCAAGTTGTTTAGGAGTGCCCTTAAAAGGGTAAGTAAGTTCACAATATTTTTTCCAATTATCACTATTATAAGTTACTTTAACTATCCACTCACTTTTTTTCATTTCAGCATTGACTTTTACAAAAATTTGTATATAATTGAGCGTGTAGAGAATGATTTGCTACCTAATGTATAGTATCTTTAGTATCTCTAAACTCATCAAATAATTCATTTAATTCATCATTTTCTTGTTCACTAAATTTCTCTTGTTTATATTTTCTATCATCTCGGGTTGGTGGCTTTAAACTATCATAAGTAGAGGCAATATGAATATAACTTTTTTTCATTTCATCACTGGCATTTACAATGGTCATAATTTTATCTTTTGGAATAGTCACCATTGTATCAGGCGTATAGGCAGCCCATTTAATTAGTGCGATATAATCTTTAAATCCATCAGGTGTTAATTGTGGAACATATTTAATTTGAAGTGGTTTTATTAATCTCATTAATGGAGATTTTTCTGGAAGTTGTTTAGTTGGAAAAGCACAAACAACATCATCACCATTAATTAGTTTAATTATTTTTATTTCTAATTCTTGTGTAGTCATAGTTACTCTACAGTAATATTTAGGGCAATTGTTATTCTTAAATCATCTGATTTTTTTTGTTCATTTACTTTATGATGTAAAATAGCAGGAGAAAATGTTATGTCATCTTCTAATACATTTAAGGTTCTTTCACTATTTAACCAAGAATTTTCATCAGCATTAACATTTAATATATTAAGTAAATTGGGTCTTATATTTGCTAAATATTTTGAAAAAGAGTTTGTATTAATGAATGTTGTTGATGAATGAACATTAGGATTAAATTTAAAATAATGTACTGCTACAAAATCACAATTACAATGAAAATGATCGTTCATAGATTGACCAGATTCCATACAAGTATAATTAATTATATCATACTTAAAACGATAAAAACCATTTGTAAATGTAAAATTATTTAAATATTCTATTATCTTTTTGTTATATATTGGGTGTAAACTTGAAAAATCAGGAACTAAAAAATTAGGATTATCCCAATCTACAAGACTGTGATGTAAATTACCATATTCAGAATTTTTATCTCTAATTTTTCCTTTATTAAAATTTTCTTTTATAACGTTATAGATATTTTTACGATCATAAATTTCATTCTTTAAACTTGTTGTATAAACAGGTAATCCAAAAATTCTATTCATTGTTTTAACTCTATGTTGTGAATTTCATAATCAAAATGTTCTTCATTGTAAATATTTATTCTTTCTCTAAAATGTGCTAAAGTATAATTTTCTTTTTCGTTATAAGTTAAATCATCTGATATATCATATAAAGTGGCAAATGAATTATTATCTTTTAAACGAAGACCCCTACCAATACTTTGAAGATTCCTGATACGACTTTTAGAAGGAGAAGCGAAAACAATGTTGTGTAAATTCCTAATATTAATGCCAGTGGAAAAAGTACCATAAGAAGCAATAATAATAGCATTATCGGACTTTTCCGTAATCGCTCTGATATTTTCTCTTTCATCTGCCTCTACTCCTCCGTGAACATAAAACACTTTTTTATTTTCTGCTTTATCTTCTATTAATTTTTTTAATATTTCACCGTGCTTTTCAACGTATTGAAATAAACACAAAGAATTGCCTTGTAATGACAAACAAAGATTTCTTATATATTTATTACGACTAGTGTTAGAAACTAGATAATCCATTTCTTCCTGATAACTTTTATCTTTTAAAAAATGTCTGGCGTTTTTGTCGTGTTGAAGTATTAAACACATTATTTTTAAGTCAGCGAGTTGTTTCTTTTCTTGTAGTTCACTTGTAGATACGACTTTATTAACAGTTCCAAATAAACCCTCTAATACTAATTTGTGAGTTTTTGTACCATCTAAAGTACCTGTTAAACCTATTCTATATTTACACGTTTCTAGTTTAGTCATTATTTTTGATAAACTAACTGCCTTAAATAAATGTGCTTCGTCACCTATGACCATACCAAACTGTTTAAACCACTTTTTTGGCAGATTATAGATTGATTGCCAAGTAGATATAATTACTCTTTTATTTGTGTCTTTATCGTGTCCTTGATATATCTTATGTACGTTACGATCACTATTATAACCGTAATCTTTAAAGTCTTTAAATAATTGTTCTACTAATGATGTTGTTGGTACTATAATTAATATCTTGTCTTGTTTAGATTCTTTAAGTCTTAACAAATTAAAAATTAACATTAAGTATATAATAAGTGATTTACCAGAGGCAGTAGGCGATACCAATAAACTACGTGATTTTTGTATAGAATATTTAAACGCTTCTTTTTGATAATCTCTTATTTCTAAAGGTACTTTTAGTGCTTTAATAAAGTCATCAATCTTTTTATCTGATACTTCTACATCTTTTATTTTTGTTCCGTCAACAACTTGTACATCATTTTCTTTACACCAATTTAAGATATATGGATATAATCCTGTGTAGATTTGTCCTGTCGCATATGAAAATAATCTAATTTTGCCATCCCAAACTCTATTACGATACTGTGGCATAAACTTAAAACCAGGTACTTCAAATGTAAAATATTCTCCAAGTTCTCGTCTAATATCAGCGTCAGCCTCTATCTTTAAATAGACTTCATTTTTTTTATCAATTATAATATAACGTGTTGTGGTCATTAATTAAATTAATTATTTGGAATATTTTTAAAATTACCTGTAAGATGAGGTAATGGTCGACTATCATATAGTCTTTCTTTATTTTCATCATTGTCTATATTATAATGAACAAAAACTTGTGCGTGATTTTTGCCTATAAAAGGTTCTCTCCAATGTTCAATTAAACAACCTCTATAAATTATCATATCTCCAGGTTCTAAATAACAAGGATATCCTTTTTGATTTTCTCTACCGTCAGATGGTCCTACATACATTGGCCAATTCCAATCTTTTTTACTTTCAGGTAAATTTGTATTATCATATCCTAAACATATAGTAGTTGAAATTTCACAACTTGATCTATCTTTGTGTCTTTTTAATTCTGTACCTGTTGTATATAATCTATGATATGAATAAGTAGGAATTAAATTCAATCCTGTGTACATATTTAAATCTGGCAGTGATTGACACATTAAACTTTCAAATATAGGTTCTCCATATTTACTATAATCACCAGGCGCTTGAGCATCTGTAAAAGTTCCGTATTGATTGTTTTTATTAAATTTTTCTTTATTTTCAGGATCATCATTAATAAACCTAGACACTTTTTCTGATACTAAAACATGATAATATAATAAATTTGCCATTGATCTAGGCAAAAATTTTTTTATAACTACATAATTATTTTTTTCAAAACTTTTTTGTATTTTTTCTATCATTTAAACGGCTTCCCTATTGTCCACATAACTAAAGAGTAACGTGTACCTGAAGTCACAGGAGTGACTTGATGATATATATAAGATGGAAATACAATGATTGACCCACGTGGTCTTATTTCAGTACACTCATAAAACCTTTCACCTTTATGATGAGGTCCGTTATCAAACTTTAAATTTCCACCCTCGTAACTATTAGCAGGACTGAGGTTAACAGTCATACTTAATTTTCTAACTTTTCCCCACATACGACTATCTTCTACTTGTTTCATATCTTTTTTATCAGATGTAATTTTTCGATAAACGTTATGATGATCTCCTGCGCCATCGTAATGCCAACCGTAAAATTGATTTTGTCCATATTTTGTAAATTGTATAGATTCATGGTAATCATAATCATATTTCCAACCTGATTTATCATTTGCTTCTGCTAAATAGGGTGTTAATAAATTATAAATCCAATAGTCATTTTCACCACCAAACCATGATACTTCACTATCTCTAATATAAACTTTTTTATTTTTATCTTTTATATCTTCTTCAGTTTTATCTTCCAATGACATATCACCAGCATTTTTAGCACCTTTATGTGTTTCACCAAATGTTGTAGCGTTAGTAGATAATCCTTCTTTCTTTAATTTACTTAAGCGATTTTCACCCAACTCGATAATTCTATCGCATTGGTCATTGGTCAGCGCTTTGTCAAACCAATAATAAGAATATTTGTTTTGCATTTACACTGCTCCACTAGTAAATTTACGCCAATCAATTGCGTTTTTAATAGTGAATCCTCTATTTGAAATTAGTCGTATAGTCCTATCTAAAAATTCAACTACTGTATTTAGATAATCTACTTTTTGTTTTTGTTTTTGTAAATCTTCATCTGCTTCTAAATACTTGTCTATATCTGTTTTTAAAATTTTTAAATCAAAAGGTTTTTTAGCATATACTTCAGCAGGAGATTTACCAGTATAATATTCCCACTTATCTCTTTTTAAAGTGTTATATTCACTTTCAGCACGACTTAACATTAACTTAAACTTTGTTAAGTGTTTCATATATTTGTTATGAAGTTGAGGAGTTTTGAGTGATTCTAAATCTAATTCAGTATCATTAATTTTCAAATCTTTATCAACTTGTTCTTGTAATTGTTCTATATCCATAATATCTCCATAATATATATTATATCACAAAACCTTTAAAAAGTAAAGTTTTATGAGGTAGTTACACTAGTTGTTGATGAACCTACCGTAGCAAATTCATATATTTTATATTCAAAATCTACAGTTGCTGTAAGATAATTTACATCACCAGCTTGTTGTGTAAAATTTAAACTAGATAATGATGTAGGAAATACATCACTAAATCTTATTTCTAATTGTGGGTTGTTTTTACTTGTCAAGGTTATAAGTGTTGCGTCTGATAGTGTTCCACCAGGATTAGCAGCACCATATTTTGTTTTACCTATCTCACTACTAAATGATTGACTTGAACCAGGAAATCTATCTTCACCAGCGGCAGCTAAATCTCTAAATTGACTATTATCTTTTGGAAATCCTAATCCTACTAACCAGCCGTGTATCTCTTGGTAGTTTTCATAGTTTTCATCTACAAGAAAAGTCATTCTTAAACTATCATATGTTAATCCGTCACCAGGAATTGGTATTTGTTTTAATGATGTAGGTTGTGTTACCGTATTTAATCTTATACCAGGCAGATTAATTTCTGTACAAAAGTATTCTACTTTAGGTAATTTAAATATACTAAATTTAAACTGCGTTGGAGACGCATAATCTAACTTTGTAGGCTGTCTATTGTAACTATTAGTGGTTGTCATAATACTATTTATATGTTATCTAGGAAGTGTTCCTGACTCGCTTAACTTCTCTAAAGCCTTAATAACTGTGTTAATATTGCCTTCTCCTTTTTTACAAGGCTTTTCTTCAGTTGATACTTGTAGTTCTTCACATACAGGCAAATCTGGTTTTACTTCTTCTTCACAGGCATTTGCCCAAGTAAAAACAACTAGCATTATTAATACTATAATGAATATGTAAAGATATTGAATTAAAACTTTTTTCATACATTTATTTATCCCATAAAAAAAGGGCGACTTTTGAGGGTCGCCCTTTTAAATATACTGTTGTTAAACAGATTACATCAAGTTAGTTACTTGTACTCGTCTGTAATATCTGTTTGCGTTAGCATTACCAGCACCGTTGATGATAGCATTATCACCAGTTCCAGCTTCAGCAAATGGGTTTGCTTGTAAGCCGTATCTAGTTTTAAAGCCGATCTTCGGTTGGAAAGTGTCTTGTCCAACAGCTCTTACCATTTGTAGTGGAACGTAAGGACAATAGAATAAACCACTGTCATAAGGTGAAGTACCTTTGTAACCTACTACAAAGTATTGCTTAGCAGCTTGGTTAGCTGAATATGGATCAATATACACTTTGTATCTGCCGTTTAATACACCAGCAAAAGTATTACCAGTATCGTCAACGTTTAGATTGTTGTTTAACGCTGGAGCGTAATCTAACACACCTGCCATTTGTAAAGCAGAAGCAACGTCTGAAGAACAGATAATAATGTTACCTTTTCCTCTTCTTGTTCTTTGTGCGATAGTATTAGCTTCTCTCTCAACTTGGAACATTAGTCCTTTGAATCTCTCAACTGACCATCTTCCGTTTGAGTCTGTATCTAAATCAAAGATACCAGCTGTTGTTGTGTTAATAGCAGCACCACCAGCTGTAGCAGCACCTTTTTCAGCATTGATGTAAATAGTTCTTACTACTTCTCTATTGATCTCCGCAAGGATTTCAGCAGATAAGATGTTAGCAAGTTCTGTTTCAGCATCTAAACCGTGGATAGCTTTTAAGTCTTGTGCTAATTCCATAGTGTATTCTGCTTTAAGAGCTCTGCTTCTTGCTGTAACAGTTGATTTCTCAATTGAGAACGCCATTTCAGCAAAGCTGTTACCAGATGCATCACCTAGTGCTTCAGCATAAGCAGTTGTCATACCTTGACCTCTAGTGAATGAACCAGCAGGTGAGTCGTTAAGAACAGCTGGGTTTGTACCTCTTTGTTCTGTTACGCCTGTTCCTGCAGTTGAGTCACCAGCTTTGTTTCTGCTTGAGAAATCTGAGTCTGCTTCGTCAAATAACGCTTCAGTTCCAGATTGAGTTGTGTACTTGCTTCTCATAGCAAAGATCAAGCCTGTAGGACCTGTCATTGGTTGTACGCCACAAATATCGTATGCGATAAGATTTGGCATTGCTCTTCTTACTAACGAGATTAA